>ERZ1027064.153-NODE-153-length-36339-cov-34.851312_pt1 | contig 36339 bp, 42 predicted proteins | sample MGYA00519422_ERZ1027064 | MGnify/ENA primary metagenome ERZ1027064 (study PRJEB26926, sample SAMN06164492) | human gut metagenome | biome: ENVO:00009003; feature: ENVO:2100002; material: ENVO:00002003 | host: Homo sapiens | place: USA | collected 2012 ... | reverse complement strand
CCAATTTGGCACCAGTTCTACTGACTCTGTCAGTTCTACTGGACCAATTTGGCACCAGTTCTACTGACTCTGTCAGTTCTACTGGACCAATTTGGCACCAGTTCTACTGACTCTGTCAGTTCTACTGACTCTGTCAGTTCTACTGACTCTGTCAGTTCTACTGGACCAATTTGGCACCAGTTCTACTGACTCTGTCAGTTCTACTGGACCAATTTGGCACCAGTTCTACTGACTCTGTCAGTTCTACTGGACCAATTTGGCACCAGTTCTACTGACTCTGTCAGTTCTACTGACTCTGTCAGTTCTACTGACTCTGTCAGTTCTACTGGACCAATTTGGCACCAGTTCTACTGACTCTGTCAGTTCTACTGGACCAATTTGGCACCAGTTCTACTGACTCTGTCAGTTCTACTGACTCTGTCAGTTCTACTGACTCTGTCAGTTCTACTGGACCAATTTGGCACCAGTTCTACTGACTCTGTCAGTTCTACTGGACCAATTCTACTCGCCTAAGACTTCTTTTTGAACTTTTGGATCCGTCTCTCCGTTCTCTCCATCTGCTTGATGGATCGGCTCAATATCCGTTTGGGACTATTCCACCATTGGCGGATCCCGCCGAAAATCGCGAACAGGCCGATGATGGCCAACAGGTAGATTGCAATCATTTTCTACGCCTCCTTTCTAATTTGTTTTGTAGTTTGCGGACCTCAACCCAGTCCTCGTGCCGCATCCATTCCGGACGGGATAACAGAGTCAGCTGACCCCGTGCTATTTGCATGGTTGTCTTTTTCAATTTGCGGGCGTAGTCCAGGACCTCCCGCTCCTCTTTTGAATAGATTCCCAGCCATCGCCGGAACACTCCAAGTTTCCCAGTTGGGGGTAGCCCCAATTTCTCAGTTTTTTTCATAATAAACAATGTGTGGAACAATAAAATTTTTATTGTTCCGGCCCCTAAGTGATTGATGTTCAATGGTTTGGGTGCTTTTCATTGGGGGGACCGGAACAATTGGAACAATGTTTCTGTGCACTCTATTTTGTGATTTCTCATTTCCTAAATTGGTCATAATCTCCTCTCATATTTCCTATTCAGGTCTTCCTCCTATATTATTGTTCCATTGTTCCGGGGGGGGGTTAATCAATTGAATATCAATCATTTAGGGCCGGAACAATCATTGTTCCACATTGTTCCACATTGTTCCGGCCCTAAGTGATTGATTATTAATGGTTTGGATGTTTTTCACTGGGGGGACCGGAACAATGGAACAATAGTTTCCCCAACTTTTTTAGGGGGGACTGTCGAGATTTTTGCCAAAACCATGGTTTTATCAACTTTTGGGGCCGGGGGTCCCCGTGATTTGGGAACAATGGAACAATGGTTTGACCAACTTTTGGGGCCGGGGGTCCTATTCACCCGTGGATCCGAAGCCCCCCTGTCCTCTTTCAGTCGATTGCGGGAAAAGCTCGGCCTCCGACTCGAGAACTTCCACCCCGGTATAGAAGACAGGCATCACCAAACCCTGAACCAGCTTCATGCCCGGCTTGAGGATGACGACTTCCTTGCCGACGTTCATGACGTGCAGATGGATTTCTCCTTGGTAGTCTTCGTCAACCACGCAGGCTCCGACCTGGAGCTGGTGCTTGGTGGCAATACCGCTCTTGTTGAACATGATGAGGGCACACCCCCGGGGTATTCGAGCTTTGATCCCGGACGGAATGTTGATGCTTTCGCCCGGCCAGATCTGTTTGGCTTCGAAGTCTTCCGGGATGTAGAAGTCCAGCCCGGCGGACAGACCCGTTCCTCTGGCCGGGGTCTTTACATTTCTTACTTTTACGATTTTCATTTTTTAAAATATTTTTCGAGACGAGCTCGGTGTGTTGTGCCTGATGAGAGTGATGCTCCTTCTATGAAATTATACCGAGTGTGAAGAGGCAGCTCCTGGAATGCCTTCTTGAACGGTTGACCATCCGATTCAAATATCTTGCCTGCGGGATTTCCGGGGGTGACGTCTTTCATTTTTCGGGACTTGATCCACCACAGAGCCTCTTCCCGATTTATGGAACGGATGGAAGGTCTAACAGATCCCTCCCGGAGCGTCATTTTGAACCACTGAGCCTCCGTGTCGGAGTCATCTTCTTTAAACCATACCCGGTAATATCCGATAGCTATTGCCATAAGTTGTAGAATATTTCGTGACACTTCTTGCGGTACGCCATCGGATCCTGTCGGATGCTCCGACACTTGAGAGGCTCTTTGGGTCGGTCGAGAATCTCCTGAGGCAGTACGTCGCTGAAAGCATCTTTGAGAATGCGCTTGTGAGTTCTGTCCTCCCGGGGCAAACGGAGAGCGAACCTGACAACGTCATGTCCCAGGAATGGTGACCGGAGTTCAACTGTGCTCCTCATGGAAGCCCGGTCAAGCCGAGGCATGTGGTAGAACGGAAGCTCTTGGAACACGTCTGAGAGCTGGGAGTCATAATCATCAACTCGGCGATAGCCTCCGAAGAGTTCGTCAGCTCCATCCCCGGTCAGGATGACCTTCTCCTTGACCTTCTCCATGAGTCGGAACTGGGGGATCATGGAGCCCAAGTCGATGGGGGTTTCGTTGTAGCGGAGACACCTCTCCAGGCAATCATCATCGGGGATAGGGCCAAGAGAGGTGATAGAAACCCCTAAGAATTCGGACAATAGCATGCCAAATTTTGATTCATTATTTTCCACCATATAAAGATTAACCCCCAGGCCCATTCGATGAAGAATAGAGGCAACTATGGATGAATCCAGTCCTCCAGAAACCAAAGCTCCGACCGGGACTTTAGAGTACATTGCCCGGCGTTTTACGGACCTCTCGACCAAGCCCCGGAGGACTTCGGCGAACTTGGATTTTGCGAAATGACTCCGTTCCCCTATCCCCCATCTGTAGTAGTCCCTCCGGATAATGGTGGGCTTCACCTTCATGTCATCGAAGGAATAGACAGTATTCGGCATAATACGCTTGACGTTGTTCCATGGAGTTCTGTCATCCCAGTTGTACCCCCATTTGAAGACTTCCGACTGGTAATACCGGTCGAAGTCTCGGAAGTCCGACACCAACGGGGTTATCTCCGAGCAGATTTCCCCGAATTGGTTGTAGTAGAGTTGCTTCTTTCCGAGAGGGTCGGTGAAAGCAATAATTTGACCCTTCCGGTACCAGCATATTGCCCACATGCCATCCCAGTTGTTGGCTTCATAGATGATGTCTTCGAGACACGAGGATCCAAACAGGTCGCGGAGGTACTCGACGTCGCTGGAATACCTCGTAGGATAGTTGTAGATTTCCCCGACATAAAGGAGCCACCCGTTGTTTCCGGCTAGCTCTATGGGCTGAGCCATCCGGTCACCTGGCTCAGTCTGAATGGGCAAACGAACATGACCGAGGAACCATCCTCCTTCGGCAATCTGGACGGACTCGATGCCCCTATGCTGTATCTTGTCAATGGCGTTAATCCTTCTTGTTATACTTATTCCGCACATATCACTTGAGTTTGTTTTTGAGAGCGTCCATGAGACAAACGATCCCTATTCCGATTATTACTGCTATTGCCAGCCCGATGATGATAGGCTCCTCACTTCCTCCTGTCACGACTTTTCTTCGAATTTTCGGGGATCTGTTGTGCCTTTCTTTCGATCCAGTTGGTGTAGCACCGACTCCCCATGTGGAGCCCAGTCAGGAGCTTCGAGCATCCCGGACAGAACATGCAATCGTCATATTGCTGATGAGCTTTAGCTCTTGCTTCGTCGATAGTCATAATTTAGTAGATTACCCATTTGGAAAGATCTTCGTTGTATGCATGGAGGGACCCAGCGAAGTAATGCAGAGATCCCTTCTTGAGAGAGGGATAGGTGGCTGCGAGGATGTTGAACACGTAGTCCATCATGGCCTCCGTCAACCAGATGTCAATTGCGAAGTGCTTGAAGAAGTCATTGCTCCGGATATAATATATCACGTGGAGTCGATTGTTCCGGATGAGGAACTGGTAGCTGACGGAGCAAGGTACTCGGGTAAGAGCCCCGGCTGTTGCCCGGGTGTCCTCCGGCTCGAAGATCATGACCATTGCTCGTCTGGAGTGCGGGTCGTCCCGGAGAGTCATGATGACATTATCCAACTGGTGGATCTCGGGACCCTTGTGGAAGATGTGCAGACGCTCCGAATAGGTGTAGTCGAAGCGACCCTCCTGCCGAGTCTTGCTCACCAGCTTCTGCCACAAGTCCCGGCGGATCTCCCAGCTCTTACCGGGGTTGACTCCATTTCGGTCAAGCCGGTCGGAGAGCTCTGCTCGGCAATACTCCTCGATGAGCTCGGCCTCGTCTTTGAACATGAAATCGAGCATCTCACGTTTGCCGAGATACGGCTTCGAGATGACGAAGCTCACTCCGATGAGTTCCTTGGTGAGCCGGTCGTCCCCGCTGAGTTCTTGGTTTTGGTAATGGTTGACCGGGACCGTGATGCCGGAAACCTTGAGCTCCCGATCCATCTCCCGGATCATTTCGAAACAGTCTTTAAATATTCTACCCATATCAGTATTTGGATTTAATGCGAAACAGATTTACTTGATACTTCAACGACCAGAGCTCTTTGACTCGAGTCTCTGAGAGACCCAAATGCTCGAACATTATGACGAAGTAAGTCCATATCCGCTTGAGCCGGCCCTCGAAAACTAGCAAGTCAACCATGTACTGAGATTGTCTCCACTCTCTGTTCTTGAGACAGTTTGCTGTCATGCCGATGTTTCCGATTAAGGTAAGCAGATCTCCCGCAAAATCTTCGTCTTCCAGAACCTGTGCCCATTTAGGCAGCGTCCAGACGAAAGTGGGAGTCATGCCATAAAGCTGGTAAAGCTCCAACATGAAGTTGAATGCGTCAATCAGCTCCTCATTAAAGTGCTCGCCATCGAGTTCCCCCTCGATAGCCTCCCTTGCCTCAGCGAGTTCCTCGACAATCTGCCAACAGAGTTTCTTGAATAGTTCTTGATCCTCCAAAGTGTTAATGTCAAAGTTCGCGATGCGCTCCTTGAAGTATGGCCTGTACATGAGCTGGAGCTCCCCCTGGAGGGCATAAATCTCTTCCCAGCTCTTAATGAATGGCTTAAAGTCTTGTGTATTCATGGCTTGATGTTTGAGAATGGATCGTACTGTTCCGGATCTTCTTTGTGGGAGTAATATACAGCTATTCTGTGTCCCTCTTCTGTGAGAATATGTTTGATCTCATGCACCTCGATGGGACTGATCCGGATGAAGTCTACAGCCTCCGAAATGGTTGAGAAGTACGTAGGTACCACCTCTGGAGCTTTTACCGGCTTGAGGTCCTCGAGTTCGTTATTGATGGCCCCGATTGTAGCTACCATGTCAAGGAGGTTGTCCTCCTTGTGTGCATTGGATTCCCGTGCCATTTTCACTGCCACTTGGACCCAAGAAACATCGAGAGCGGTCAGAGGCTTACCGGTAATGACCGAAGCGATCTCTGCGGCCTTCTGGTTGCATTCCATGAACGGCCCGTATTGTCTCTCCTTTTCCTCCGCCCGCTCATTAATGATTTGGTCAGCGTGTTTAAGTATGTTACTCATAATTTTTAGTATATAGGTTAGACCCCTGGGAGGGACTCGAACCCTCCTGTACCACTCCGGGGTGCCAAGGGGAGTGACGGCTCCACTTGGTGAGGAGTTCTGACTTACTCCTCAGCCGGTGCGTTCTCCGGCTCGTTCTGTTCTGCTTCGGGAGCTGCTTCGGGAGCTGCCTTCTTCCGGCCGCGCTTCGGCTTCTCGGTCTCTTCGGGAACCGGAGCCATCTCGCCGAGCTTCAGGTCCTTCGAGTCGATGCCCTTGCCCCAGACGTGACCGTCGTTGGTCTTGATGCGGTACTGGATGAAGTTGTTGCGGGGGTCGAGACGAGCTCCGATGATGATGCCGTCGGTCTGCTCCTTGGTCTTCGTGCAGATGAACTTGCAGAAGCGACCGATGTTGGTTTTGGCATTCTCGAGGTTAGCCTTTGCCTCCTCTGCCGATACCTCCTTTTTCAGCGGGCGAGGTTCCTTGGGCTCCTTCTGGGTCTTGGTCTTGAGAGCCTTTTTCGGCTTCTCCTCGGCGACTTCGTCGTTCTCCTTGATGCCGTTCTCGGCTTTGTACTCTTCGGTCTCAGTGGCGTTGTAGACAGCGCCCTCCTCTGCCGGATGTTCCTGAGATGCTCCTCTCGATGCGAGGATGGATTCGATGGCGTCAAGCTCGTCACCGGTCTTGACCTTGGCCAACTTTTGAAGAACTTTCGAGCTGTAGCTCTTGTACTTTTCGATAAACTTTTCCATAGTGTTTAGTTGTTAAGTGTAATGTAAAAGTAAGAAAAAATGTCCAATTAAAAAATTTTTCACCAGAAAAATTGAAATTATTTCAATCCAATTCAACTGTGATTATGTCCAATATGTTGGAGGTCCTCATGCTATTGACTACCAGTAGAGCCCTTCGGATCCCCCAAGTCCCTCATTGCTCGCTTTGCTTGAGCAATGGCTCTGGCTTTGATTCTTCCGTCGGGGATAGCTGCTTCGTAGCTGTTGTAATCCTCATCCATTAGTTCGTAGTAATATCGTTTCATTGTCCTTTTGTCTGTAGTATAAATATACGATAAAACGGGGAAAAGTAGAGGCTAAGCCTCTACTTCTTCACCTTTGTAATTTACGGATTTAGCATCCTGATAGCCGAAGAATCGGAGGGACTCGAGGTCTTTGGTCATCGTGTTCAATATCTGGGCGAGCTCCTGGTCGGAGTAGTCTTTGCAGGAGTTGACTGTGTCTACTGCCCAGTAGTTCGACTGTCTAACTGAGGTGTAGCCCTTCTTCCCGACAGTTACTATGAAAGCGTTGGGCCGGTCGGATAACTTGTTCTCTTTGCTTCGGAATATGACCGAGACTTTTTTGTTGTTGGGACAAGCAGCTTTTGCCAGACTTTCGATTCGATGTTTGTTCTCGTAGTTCATAGTGTTATCGTTTTGTTTGTATCACAAATGCAATACTTCTGCTACAAATACTACGATGTTTTGCGATATTTTTTCATATATTTTTCGACCCTCGCTTTTACAGCTTCCATGAGAGCATCCTGTCCCCGGGTCTTCGCTTTCTGGGCTCTTATGACGTCCTGGTCCACTGTCTTCGAGCATACCAGTTTATTGACTATCACGACCTCCTTCTGTCCTTGTCGGTCAAGCCGAGCATTGAATTGTTGCTCCAGCTCGAGAGAATAGGTCTGCCCAAACCAGATGATGCGGTGTCCTCCGGCTTGAAGGTTGAGCCCGTGACCCCCGGAAGCCGGGTGCATCAAAAGAACCTGAATTCTGCCAGCATTCCAGTCAACGATGTCCTTCTCCGTTTTGAGTTCCCGGGGCTTATACTTGGCGAGAGCCTTCATGAGCCGGTCTCTGTCATGCTGGAAGGTCCAACCTATGAGGACTGACTGTCCCCCGGCGTCCTCAATGAGTTCCTTCGTGGCTTCGATCTTCAACGTGTGCACCTCATGGGCCACTCTCTGTTCATCGTACACTGCTCCATTGGCAAACTGGAGGAGCTTCGTGGACAAAGCTGCTGCATTGACAGCTGGTATCTCTACGGCGTCCCCGAGCTGATCAATCATGCTGAGAACTTGTTCCTCCTCGAAGGAGTCATAAGCTTTTTGGATTTCCGGGGGCATCTGGATCTCCACTATGTTGTCGATTCGCTCGGGGAGATCGAGGTAGTCCTTAGCTTTCATGCTCATGCAGATGTCCCCTATCTTTGAGTATATGCGCTCCTGATTCTCTTTGGATATGTCGTACGAATATACAATATGCCCGTTTCTACGTCCTGGCTTAAAGTAGTTGTCACGATAGTGTGATATGTATTTGCCCAAGCGCTCTCCCCGGTCCAGGAGGTACATTTGGGCCCAAAGGTCCATAAGACCGTTGGGTGCCGGGGTACCAGTCAAACCTACTACTCGGGAGAGTGAAGCCTGAACGTGCTTAAGAGCTTTGAATCTGATTGACTTGGGGTTCTTGAAACTGCTGAGCTCGTCGATGACCACCATGTCGAATGGTAAGCAAGATCCCCCGTAGAGCCCGCATAGCCAAGCCACGTTGTCTCTTCCGATGGTGTATACGTCTGCCTTCTTGGCAAGAGCCTCACGACGTTGACGTTCTGTTCCAATGATGCGAGACACTTTAATGTGCTTCAAATGGTCCCATTTCTCGACCTCCTGTGTCCAGACTGATTCGGCTACTCTTTTGGGAGCTATGACTAATACTCGTCGGACCTCGACCTCTTTAAACATGAGCTCGTTGATGGCTGTCAAAGTAGACACTGTTTTACCCAATCCCATGTCCAGGAACAAAGCACAGTGCGTGTGGCTTATTATGTGGTCAACAGCTTGTAGCTGGTATTGATGGAGATCATTTTCGGTCATATTCCAATGCTAACATTTTACAACCCATGGTCGTGTCTATTACCTCTACTCGAAAGCCCATTGCTTTCAGTTTCTGGTGCATTAATGTCTGTATTTTTCGGGGCTTTTTGCCGAATGCTTTCAACTCAACGAAAACGACTTCGCCACCGGGGAACAGACAGAGCCGGTCAGGGAGGCCAGCATTGTGAATTGCGGGGAGTTTCAAACACCAGCCACCAACTCTCTCCACCTCAGTGACGAGTCGTTTCTCAGTCGATTTTTCGCACATAATACTTTTGCTTTCCATAGATGGGGGATCTTTTACTAGCCTTGCACGGCTCCCATTCTGGCATGCTCTTCAACAAGTCATTTATTTCTCGGGTCCTATACCGGTCCATGTCCTCTCTGTTCCGCCCGAGACATTCGCACCATATCTCAGCAACACACACGTAGTCTCGGGGGGTAGTGCCTTTGGGGTTTAGTTCATCGGCCAGGAAGTCTCTTCTCTGGTAGAGATCCATTGAGTCCCAGTTGTCCGGGAGTTGACGTTCCAAGTACGCCTCAATGATGCCTTTCCGTTCATCCGACTCGCTGTGCGAGCTTTGCTCATTTTTGGCTATTTTTTCTGCTTCATGGCTCAAATAGAGTTTTTCCTTGGATTTGTACAGGACAACTGCCTCAGCCCATATCTGGTCTATCTCGTCGTCCAGTTCCATGAACACGTCTTTTTTGACATTGTTGGGGACCACGTCCACTGGCATGAAGCGTCTGTTGCCAGTGGGGTCTCTCAGGAATTCGCTGTCGTTGGTGGTGCCGAAAAAGACACATTGCCGGGGGTATATCTCAGAAGTTCTGGCATACGCTGGTCGGAATGAGTCTTCTGACTTAGATATGAAATGCTTCACTGACTCAACCTCCGCTTTGCGGAGACCTGAGAGCTCAGCTATTTCAATAAGCCATGCCCCCTGGATCTGCTCGAGAGCCTCCTTTCCTTGGACTGTCAGGAATGTATCGCTAAACCAGGATTTTCCCAATTTTTTGATGAACGTACTTTTGCCGGATCCTTGAGGTCCTACGAGCATAAGCACAAGGTCGAATTTGACCCCGGGGTTCATAACTCGGGCAACTGCTCCAACCAGCATCTTGCGGATGGCTTCGCGAGAGTAGATATTGTCGTCAGCCCCCATGTAGTCAATCAGGAGTTTGTCTACCCGTTGGATCCCGTCCCATTTGAGGTCATTGAGGTAGTCCAGAATCGGGTGGAAGTGGTTGCGTTCAAATTCCAGAGCCATGGCATCGTCGATCTTTAGCGAGGACGTTATTCCATATACGCAACCCAAATAGTTCCGGACCCCGGAGTAGTCTACGTTCTTGACCGGCTCCGGCTTAACAACCCGACGCCACGGGAGATTCCCGAAAACGTACCTCTTCCCGTCAAAGTCGTTCTGTCTGAACAGTCTTTTGAGTCTGGGGTCGTTTGCAAATATGAGGTTGAGGTTGGCATCCGACGAGAGGTATGCTCCTCGGGTGTCAACCTCCAGCTCCTTCATCCACTCGACGCTCTCAGCCTCCGGGTCAACCTCCTTTTCGACTACTTCTTCCTGAGTCCGATCATGCTCTGGATCGGCAAACTCGTACTTGGCACTGTTGATGTGGTCGTTGGCAATGGTTGTCTTAGTGTCGGGGTCATTGCGTACGAACTCCTCCATTGCTGACACACTTGGCAACTTCGACGAGGGGTCCTTTACCTTGTCGTCAAGGTGGCCGAATTTGTGTATGCGGACCAGGTCAAACGCATTGCAAAGTTTACCCCCACACGGGTCAGTTCCATGATGGGAATAAGCGAACTTGTCCTCATACACGATCAGACCAGCCGAGGCGCTGCCTTTTGTGTAAGTGTATCGGTCTTCCAATGCTGACGGGACATAGGTGTCGGAGAGGAAGGTCTCTATTGCTTCGGGTATGGAGTACGTCCTACAGAACGCTCCTATGAGCCCCCTCTTTATGGTTGGGTCCTCCTGCTTCTTAACGGCTCTGTCGACAGCTTCGAAACGGGACGAAGCTGTGGGCCAAAGTGACGAATCTTTCCAGTCGGCATAGGAGTTGAGGACCTCGTCAGCATCAATCCATGGACCGTCTTGGACCTTAAAATAGTAGTCCATGTCCTTCGGCGTAGAAGGCCAGAACATGAGTCGGTTGGTCTCGAAGGTTGAATTGTCGAAAAGGTCTATGCCGATTATCCCGGCAATTTTTCGGCTTATGGCCACATACTCATCAGCCGTGACCTCTCTGCTCAGTGGCATTATTAGTCGGTACCGAGGAGACGCATCTGAGTGTTTGTGAGTCCCGTGCAGAACAGCTGCATTGTCAAACTGGAGAGTGAAGTCGTCCCAGAGGTCTTTGTGGGCAAAGTCCAAGTCGAGGGTCATCAGTTGTCTGTGGACCACATTGGCCGGACTTCTTTTGCCTCCTCTCAGGTAGCCCCCGACATATCCACCTACGTCCTTTATTTTGAGCTGGTCCTCCTTGCTTGCAGAAACAAATTCCTTGAATGTTTCAGTGGTCTTATTCTCCTCCCCGAGTCGACTGACCAATTCAGACCATTTCAGTTTCTTGTTGCTCCACACTTTTGATCTTGCACTCAGTCCAATTGCAATATCAAGTTCCCCGTCGTATGTCATTAGTCTTTTTTATAAAATTTAGTAACGTATCCGTCTGCTTTGAGAGGCAATCCCATTGGCAAGCAGTTCAGCCAAGGAAGATCCTCCCCCATAACTCTGCACATAGTCTCCAGACAATCCCCGGCTCGGTCTTCGTCTACCTCTGCAATGGCTTCATCATGGACATGCATTACTATTTCGAAGTCTTTCATAATGCTTAGTCTGTACATTGCTTCGGCGAGAAGATCCCGGGAGATTGCCTGGACTATGTTCTCCACCAGTTTGCCCCCGTAAGTCTCTACCTCAGTCCATCCTACTGACTGGACCATGCCGTCATAGACAATGCCAGTCTGCCCGAACCTGTTGGGTCTCACCCGGGGATTTCTGTAGTATAATTTTCTCCCCGCTGGGAGGGCTATTGTCAGATTGGTTCCGTCATGTTCAAATACGAGGCAACTTACCTTTTTAGTCTTTCTGGTCTGGACGCACTCAATGGCCTTTTCGTTCACCTCAGCCCAAAACTCAACGATTTTAGGATTGGCTCGACGCCAAAGAGCTACGATGGAGTACATTTCCTTTTTGGACAGCTTCTTCTCTTTGTCCATCTTCTCCATTGCGTTGACCGACCCCTCATATCCGAGTGCCAATTCTGCCGTCTTGCCCCGCTGTCTGAGGTCCGATCCTTTCGTAACCTGCTCAATGGGGACCCCGAACATGAGTGATGCTGATGCCTCGTAGATCTTGCCATGGGTGTTGAAGACGTCAAGTCGCCATTTCTCCTGGGCTAACCAGGACAGGACCCGGGCCTCAATAGCACTAAAGTCGGCTACTGCAAACATTTTCCCCTCCGGGGCTATGAAGGCTGTTCGGATGAGCTCGGACAAAACATCCGGGATATTGCCGTAACACATTTCGATAAGGTCGTAGTCTCCTTTCTCTACCATGCTTCTGGCGAAGCCCAAGTCCTTCATGTGATTCTGGGGGAGGTTCTGGAGCTGGATCATTCGGCTCGACCAACGTCCTGTTCTGTTGGCCCCGTAAAACTGGAATAACCCGTGAGCTCTCCTGTCTTTGGCAGCGCAGTTGAGCATTGCAATGTACTTCTTAGTTGAAGTCTTGGACAGTGCAAGCCGACCAGCGAGGACCTCCTTGACCAGATCGGGAGCCTCCGGATTGTTTTTCAGATATTCGAGAATTTCGGGCTTTCCCAGTGCAGGGAAGTTGAGCCCGAAATTAGTGCTAAGCCACGTCTTCAACTGGGCCAAGCTGTTCGGGTTATCCAAGCCTGTCAGTTCCTTCATTCGGTCAGTCATCTCCTCCGTGTATACCTCGTCGAAAGAGATGGCGTTCCCGGCCATGTCGAGATCTATCAGGATCCCCCGGTCGTTGATGCTTTGGTCTACGAGGTAGTTCCGACGTTCGAACTCCGGGAATGGGAATTGGTCCAGCTGTTCCACGATGTCGCGTTCGGCAATCACGTCATATTCGGCATACGTCTTGAACTCGTTCCACTTGCCCGGGTCGTCGTCCGGCATGTTCCGAGTCCTCATCCCGTTGGACTTGGTTGGCTTGCACGGGGAGCAGAAAAACCGGATTAAAGCTTTACCGGTCGACTTCTTCCCGTGCTCCCCGAGGACCAAAGCTTTGGAGAGTTCATCCAAAGCCAAAGGCAGTCCGCAATAGGCTGCTTTGGTCATTGAGCAATACAATTGGTCAATTGGGATGGGTAGTCCTATACGCTTAAATACGAGTCTCTCAAATACTGCGTTATGCGCCCATTTCTCGATCCCCGGATCAGTTAAAGCAGAAACGAAGTAATCAGGGAGCTCCTCTCCTTTGGCCAGATCTATCACCTGAACGGGAGAGGTGTCAAAGGCGAAAGACACCATAAGGAGTTGAAAGTCCCCCGATTCTATGTATTTATAGGCGCCCGTGGATTTAATGTCCTCCGGGCTATATGTTTCGGTATCGAAATATAAGCGTCTCGGCATGTTGACTATTGTTAAATTTGTTGCTGGGCGGGGATTCGAACCCCTAATCCCAAGTAAGACCCAGCATACCAACCTACATAAGGTCGTCGTCGTCCCACGGGTTCTGGCCGAAGTCCTCCTCTGCCGAAGATCCCCCGGAGAGACGTTCTCCGTCAGCCAACTTCTGGAGGTTGTTCAACCCGCAAGCAACGCCTTTATTGCCATTCGTGTTGAAGACGTAGAAGTTGATCGACGCCCGGCCGTAGCATCCAGAGTAGAAGTCCTCTTTTTCGATGATGGGGTTGAGGTTGATGTCCACGATGCCAGGACGGTTGTCCGAGTTGGCATTGACGAACATGTGCCCTGCATACTCCGGATTGTCAGGTCTTTCGGTGTCCCCATCACGGAGAGGATTCTTCCACGTGGGAGGAATCTTGCCACCCAATTTGGCGATGCCTTCTTTGAGAGCCGTGTCGATGGCTTCCTCGACCCGAGCCAGAGTTGCCGAGTCAGTCTTCGGGATGAGAATGGACACCGAGTATTTTGCTCGGTCGGAACCCTCCATTGCCCGGGGTTCCCATACGTTGGCGTAACTGAACCGGACTTTGCCGGTAACTACTTTGGTTGTTGCACTCATAATTGTTGGAGTTTAGTTATTTGAAAAATCGAGTTTTGCTTGTTCTATGCCCATTGCCGGACGTTTGTCAGACTCAGGGACGAGAGTGGGTTTGCCAGGAGCTTTGATGACGAGGTCCCCGACCAGTGAATCGAAGTCCTTTTTGAGGAGCTTCTCGATAGCCGGGATTCCAGCCAGTTTGACAACTTGGAACTGCTCCGGAGTGTAGTCGCATGCGGTAAGAACTTCCTGAACTGCATTCTCGTCAGTCCATTTCCGCATTGACCTTCCTTCTACTACCTTATATCCCGGGACCTTCTCGCCCGAGATGGCTTTGGAGAGTAGGTGCTCAGATACAGCATTTACCCAATCTTGAAGCATGGATGCTTGCTTGAAAATCTGAGCGAGCTCCTCAGTGGTCAGGAGTTCGGGCTCTTTAAACTCGTATTTGGCCAAGTCAAGATTGTGGTCTGCCATTTTGCGGCACAAAGCTTTGGCTCTGCACCACCTGCACCAGTGCCCGACTTGGAATTCCCCCTCCCCGGAGTAAGCGAGAGCTGCTTTGGGTTTCACTACCTCCTCACCCCATTTGTAGAGGTCCCCGGGGGTAATCTCCCATGACGATATTCGCTCCTGCCGGGGCTGGACGATAGTCAACTTTACCATGTTGATGTCGTAGACCATCTCAAATTTGGACAATGCCCCAAGAGCATACAGCATCAGCTGAGCATTGTTCTCAGCGAAAACCGGCACGCCAGTGCCAAACTTGAGGTCTATGATCTCCATGACCCCGTCAGCGATAATGCAAGCGTCTACAGTGCCGAATCCTTGTTCGACCCAAGCCGAGAAGTCCAGTCGCTCCTCCAGAAGAACGAGTGCGTCTCTGGTTTTCCGTAGAGCTTCCGTATATTGGTCCGTTACGTACTGGCAATAAGCCATTACGGGCTCATCCATGGCCTCAGTGTAGAGGTCACTGAGTTCAGCAGACGTAACGTCAACAGGCGTCATGCGGAACCTCGCTCGGAGGTAACATTCTGCCATCTCGTGAGCCAGAGTACCCTCTTCGGCATACTTGGAAGGCTTACCGGTTTCCTCAACCTTTTCCTCTAGTCTGGCACTGGGGGTGCAGTTGATCCACCGGTCTGCCTTTGATGCCGAAAGCATAGCGTGCTTACGAGATGAGTGATTCAGGGCTCCCATTACGCAAGGTCTTTAAGGAATTCGTAGAACGCGTCGTAGTTTCGGGCATCCAGTCCCGTCACATTCTTCGCTCCCAGTTCAGTGAGCTTTGCCCGGATGGTTTCGCGGTGGTTGTCCACCTTACTTGCCAGGAGAGTCCGGATGTCCTGAATTGAGACAGCGGGGTCAGAACCCAAAGAGGAGTTCGCATCCATCGGCATGGGTTCGGGTTCCTTCGTCTTTCTGGGGGCTGGAGCCGGAGCTGGCTTCTTCACGTCCTGTGCAGGAGCTGGTTTCTTGACGTCAGTCGTCTTGACTGTTACAGGATTTGCTCCGATAACCTGACAGATCTTGCGGACCATTTCGAGATCCTGAGTTTCTTCGAGGTTTGCCTCGAACTTAATTTCTACTTTCATTGGCTTGAGGATTTTTGATTATGGTGTTCAGAAGTTCAATGTACTTGCTGAGGGGTATAGCCGGGTCATGGAGAACAGTTTCATGAAACAGGGACCCGAGGTGAAACACCTTCGTCTCTCCCGTTTTGACCGATAACTCGGCTCTGTAGTTCCCGTTTGTCAGAATACATGTCTCTCCTTTAAACTCTGAGTTCCATGCTCCTCTGTAGAGGTCGTCGACAGATACACGGAGCCAAGCTGCTAAACGGGAGACTTGCTCCGAATTCAACAAGGTTTTTCCGTTGAGAACCCGGTTGAGAGCTGCTCGGGGGAACCGGTTATCGGGGAACAGAATTTCTGCCACTTCTTGAAGTCTTAGACCCCTCTGTTCGATTAGTTCTCTGAGATTGATAGTCATTGTGTTGTCCATGTTGTTTATCCCAAATATAATCAATTTTTCCCACGTATAAAAACTTTTCAATCTTTTTTGTGAAAAATGTTTACTTAGTGAGGAGGTATATCCCTTGAGCAATAAGCATACTCCTCATGCTGGGGTTGACCCGGGCATACACTTCTCGTAGAGGCTTAATGGCTTTCTCAAGCTTGAGGTCTTTTCCTTTCCTCTCCAGTTCCTTGATGGCTCTGTAAACCCTGGTCCTTTCCTGCCACTCCAGAACGTCTCCCTTATCTGGCCACCAACCCGCCACGGGGACGAATTTGGAGTTGAGCACATAAGCCGATTTGCCGTCCTCCGAAAATGGCTGACGAGTGATAGCTCCCGGAGTACAGTTGGGGTTGATCTTCTTCCCGAACGAGATGGGCTCCATGTATGTAGGTCCCTCTCCTGGAAGCTTGTCCATTATCATGTAGTGAAATCCGAACTCGTCTTCGTACTTGAACACTACGTATTCTTCAATCTTTTCCATAATAGTTATATGTTTAAGGTTCTTGCTGATATTCTGCATTTCTTGCCGAAGTAAGTGAAGGTCTGACCGTTAACTGCAATGTCTTTCAGTTCAGTCTCAGTGTAAGGCTCGTACTCACCTTCAATGTTGATTCGAGTGGCTCCCCGGGAGTTAGCCAAAGCTCTGAAGGAAGTGAAGACCCCCTCAATGTATCCCATTCGAGTGACGATGAGTACTGATTTCATTGCTCTCATAGTTGTGTAGGTTTTTTGTTTACCCTACAAATACAATACTTCTGCGGTAAATACTACGATAAAATCAGCATTTTTTTCCGTTTTTAAGAATCCCCATAATGACCATTTCGATTGGGTCGGGTGAAGCTAGTTTTGTCTGGGTTTCCGCCAATCTCTCCCACATTAAGCCAGCCTTAAACCCGATGAAAGCCAGGAGTTTCTCCTTTCTCGTGAGGGGCTTGTCGCTTTTAATGCCTAACCTGTCAAGGGTGGTCTCAATCCCTTCATTGACAAAATCAGACTGATTCTTGACTGACTCTCTGCGGATAACCTCAAGGAGGGACTCCGCTATATTGCTGGAGTCTTTCAGCTCCTTGGATACGATTCCGTTGTAATAGTTGTCCGATTTGGGGTCCGGGTCTGCCGGGAGGTCCCAGTTGAATTTTTTTTCCATAATAGTTGGCTTGAATTTATGTTCTACGTGTTCTATTTTTTCAACTCCATTACCCGATTGAGGGTTAACATTTCTGAAAGTTATTCCTCTGGAGGAAGTCCTGGAGCTCCTCTTGTGTGTAGCAGGTGGAGATGATCCCGTTACTGAAATAGAGGTCGAAAGCACCCGAAGGAAGCTGAGCAACCATAAGTCTTAAACCATTGCTGTCGATGTAATTTGTAATTGTCTTATCCTTTTGTTTGTATCACAAATATAAGAAAAGTTTTTTGAAGTGAAAAATTTTTTGATTGAAAAATGAGAAAAAAGTTGGGACCCCTATTTTGGGGTCCCGGGAATTAAAACTGTTTGAACCCGTAGTGGTTGAGTTTATGCTCCAGGAGCTGGGGTTTCATGTAGCCCATGTCCAACCCGGTTCCTATCATATTTACGAACGGGATTCGGCTGGTGATGAAGCCCTCCATCTCGGATCCCCCGGGGATCCTGTACCTATTAATAAGTACGTGCTCGTCCGTGATTGTTGGTCCTCCCAAAAACCCTCTCCATTTGTGATTTAGGAGGGTGTTTAGGGAACCTTTTCCTCCTGGCCCTTATAGAGATATATATCAATTTGATTGGATTCCTAAAACACTCCTATTTCTATTCAGTATAAAGGAATCTGACTGTATCGTTCTGAGTGATCTGGTTCTGAGCTTGCCAAGCCTCGTCATATGCCTGTCCGTCGTCTGTAGAGTTTGTCGTATACTCCTGTGGTGCAATCCATTCGAGCATTCTTCGGATCCTTTTGTCTGTACCACAAATATGGGGATTCTGCTGCAAATACTACGATAAAATGCTGGAAAATAGGGCCCCGGAACAATAAAATTTTTATTGTTCCGGCCCCTAAGGGATTAATATTCAATTGATTAGGCCCTAAAATCCCCTCCCCCCGGAACAATTGGAACAATGTTTCTGTGCACTCTATTTTGTGATTTCTCATTTCCTAAATTGGTCATAATCTCCTCTCATATTTCCTATTCAGGTCTTCCTCCTATATTATTGTTCCATTGTTCCGGGGGGGGGTTAATCAATTGAATATCAATCATTTAGGGCCGGAACAATCATTGTTCCACATTGTTCCACATTGTTCCGGCCCTAAGTGATTGATTATTAATGGTTTGGATGTTTTTCACTGGGGGGACCGGAACAATGGAACAATAGTTTCCCCAACTTTTTTAGGGGGGACTGTCGAGATTTTTGCCAAAACCATGGTTTTATCAACTTTTTTAGGGGCTCATCCTCTTTGAGAACCCATATTCCCTACCATTGTTTACTGCTGGTCCCTGCCACAGGGGCCAATATCCTCGGCTTGGGGACACAAAAAACCCGGACTTCCCTAAGCCCGGGACGGAGTAGTTTCCTAAAATTTCCAGCTAAAGCCGACCTCATACCCCGATCGGGTCAGCTCGAAGTCCCGCATATAGGATATATCTACTCCGAAATTCCTGTAATATATGCCTCCCCCGACCCCAACCTGCCCGAAGGAGTTAGCCGAAGCTCTCAGAAAGGGGGACCATTTCCGGGACCTCGTTTCTTTGATCTGTTCTCGGACGGGGGTATACTTGTACGTAAGATGCTGGAGAGTGTTGTATTGGACTGTAGCCTCCCAGTCAAATTGGCCAATTTTGGGATCTTTGAAGAATGTTCCAGCGTATTTCCTGGTCGTATTCCAGTCCAACATTGTCCTTTTTACGCTCTCCAGAGTATCCACCTCCTTTTTGTCCTCCCCAAAACCCCCTCCATTTGTGATTTCTGGGGGTGTTTGGGGAACCTTTTCCTCCTGGCCCTTATAGATATATATCAATTTGATTGGATTCCTAAAACCCTCCCATTTTGGAACCAAATCCGGGACTTTGACCTCCCCCTGAATTGGGGGTAAATCGACGTACTTTATAACGGTCTTCTCCTCGACTGTTTTACGCCCGATTATAAAGCCTATACCTACAAGAACTATTGTGCAGAGTACTCTCTTTAGTAAGTCCATATCGTGTCCTGCGGGAGGGTTTTAGAAGCATCTACGTGGATAAAATTCCCGTCGATGCCTATCCTCCGGATCCGCAATGCAATGGCTGCCCGGAGGATCTTCATCCGATTGGGGCCCGAGGCACACCGGATGTCCACTGCCAAACCTTCTGTGTGAGCACTGTTGCCGGACCGTCCTTTGGCCTTATCGTGTTCTTTGGAACGATAAGCGCAATTGAGGACGAGAGGGATGCCTGCCTTTTCACGGAGGTCATCCAGTAGATCGAGAAAATCCTGGTCCATGTCTTCAATGGAGCAGGACGGGTTGCATCGCTCGAATTCTTCGGGCTTAAAATACTTACTTGTCTTCATGGCATTCAAAGTCTATTTGAGTTTTCTTGCTGACCGATCTCTCCATGTATGACCGGAGAGCTCTGAATATGGGGTGATTCGAAATGATTGCGGAGTTCTCCAGAAAGCTCCAAAACTCAGTCCCGACCACAAAAGCAGCGAAGAAGTTGGCAAGGTTGAGACCCCCCAAGTTCGGGAGGACACACACGTCAAGCATGTAGGCCATGCCAATACCGATAATGCTGAGCCCCAACTTCCAACACGTGTCCCACATTTTCTCGCTTTTGAACACATATTTTTGATGGGCTCGTTTGTGGCGCTTGTAGTCAGCAATATTTCCAGTTATGAAGTCGACGATAACGGCAATACAGACACAGAGGATAAGGACCCGGATCGGAGCTAAAAGCCCCCAAAACCCTACAATGCTCCCGCATATCCATTTTCCCGCTCTCATGACTTCCTCCTTCATATCTGTTAAACTCATAATTTATTACGTCCTATAATCATTTTACGAGACGGGGACTCCTTGTATTCAGTACATGGAGTCAGTAACCGCAGAGCTTTAAGGTGATTTATAGCCTTCTCGAGGTAGGCTTCCCCGATGTTCCGTGCTTCGTTCGAGCTACGGACGATTATGTTGTCTTCTACTCGAGTGCTGAATTCGCCATCTTTGTACCTCACACCGAAGGCAGTGGGATTGATTGGATTGTTGACGATGAATCGGGAATACGCAATGTATGCAATGGCGATCTTGAGTCCTTCGCTTCGACCATCCCCGGAACAGCCACCATCATAATACCCGCCTTCCATGGCGGCAGTGTACTGATCTTTTGTAATGGTTACGTCCCCGTATTGGAAAGGACCGGGGCCGGAAAAGTCTGTCTCATCGAGCCATCTGTAGAGATTGGCTCCTATGGCATCCACCAGTCTGAGAGTCTCAGCCTCCCGGACATATGGCTCCAGTCTGGCCGGGTCGTTGATGTTCTCGGCTATCGGCCGAACATTCCGAAGGTCGTTAGAGTTGAGTATCATCGGGCATGAGTTTTATAATCTCCTCGTCATAAAGCCCATAGATGAGCTTGAGCATGTTTCTCTTCTGAACAGTGGAGAGCATCTGGTCCCGGATAATATCCAGTACCTGAGTCATGTTGTCCTTGCCAATTCTGTCTGCTATAGACTCGCCGGCATTGTAAGTGAGAGACTGAATAGCGAAGTCGGGATTTTCCAAAGGAGCCCACCAGTACTCAAAGATCGATACGAAAGTCTCCTCCAGCTGCTGACGCTCCCGGACTGTAACAGAGTTGTAGTACTTGTAGGCATTGGTCATGAGATCAGCCCCAAAGTTAGCCCCCACGTCAACAGCTCGAAGAATGGGAGGCTGCTTGAAGGCTTGACCAATGTTCTCCGGGATGACTCTCTGCGTTACTTCGAATGCTTTGTCATAGTTCTCCCCGGAGAACCTTATGAACTGGGGCACTTCATCTTTTGACTTGCACTGGATGTACCACAATTGTGAAGTGTTCTCATCTCCTTGAAATTTGTTAAGTTCTTCTTGGGTCTCATTCACTTGAGACTCATCTTGAGTCTCGTCCTTGATGTCTACCAAGATCCCAGCTGACAAGAAGTTGGAGCATGCGTTTCTACCGGCTACATTGGCAAGTGCTTCCTCAGTTCTCATGTCCGTCATCTCAGCGATGAATATGGGGATTGGGTAAGAGGGGCTGCCTTCCGAGTCCCCGGAGAAGTAGAGGATCTGGCCATTGTAGTTGTCCCAGCCGCCAGCCTCTTCCACCTGGTTGAGAATGACCTCCGGATCCGGGTTGAAGAGGTGAAACCACTCAATGTCAGACGGTGACCACCGGGACCTCGTCTTGTCTCGGTGACCCCAATCCGGATGGTATGCCGTCCGGCCAATAAACCCATTGTCATCCGCCTTCTCCAGTCGGAGGGATTCGAATGGGATGTGGTGGATCGAGCTGACTCGGAAATTCATGTTATAGTTAACATGAATTGCAAATCCATGCCACACCGTAAAGTCTTTGCAAACCATGCGGAGGATCTTGTCAAGCTTCTCCCCTTCTTTGTTTACCCGTAATCTGTAAATGCCGGGATCTTTGAATCCGTGACCGTATACGAAGTCATTGTATATGCTCAAGCAGGCATTGCCGGTCTTTGAAGCCTGAACAATCTCGCTGACCGTCTGGGGAAAATCATTGGTATCTCCGTATGTCTGGATGCCATATTGCCTCCAGTCCCGGGATACGAACTGAGGAGCTGATTTGATCTGTGCAACTTTCATACTGGCGTAATTTTAATAGTAGGAGGGACAGGAAGCGACCCCGTCCTATTACCAGTCCTATTTGGACCCTCCTTTTTTGGCTCCCTTCTTGGGAGCCTCCGAAACGGGATTGACTACCCGGTTGTAAGCCTCTTCGATCTCCCCGGCAGACATTTGCGAGTCTGCATAGGCTTCTTTGATGGCTTCCAGATCCATCCCGGCGTCGATGAACTCCTTCACCTCGGTGTCGATGTCGGCGGGCTTCTCCTCGGTCTTCTCCTCGGTCTTCTCCTCGGTCTTCTCCTCGGTCTTCTCCTCGGCGGATGCCGAGTCGAGAATGGCATGGATTGCCTCCATGGCTTTGGAGTACTCATCGAGCTTGGCGTTCAGCTCGATCTGTTTCTTGTTCAGCTCTTCGAGTTCGGCTTTCACGGACTCGATCTGCTTGCTCAGGACCTGAGCCTGACGCTTTTTGATTTCCACGTCCTTGTCCGGCATCTCCTTGCCATAACGAGACATGAATTTCTCCAGTCGGTCGTTCAGGTCTTCGGGGACCCGGGTGAAGTACGAAAGAGCATCCTTGTTGAATGCGATGTGATACAGGCAGAGATCCTCCGTGATGTTCCTCGGGGTGAGGATCTTGCTGAACTCTTTGTTGATCGGGTCATGGAGCAGAGTACCTGCTCTGAGTTCGTAATCGGGGTGTGCTACGTTTTTCATTTGTTGTTCTGTTATTCGTCTTAATGCTAAGTCGGCTTCGATCAGGCAGAAGCCGCATCGGGAAACTGACTTATTCAAAAAGTATCGAGAAAGTTCATCTACTTCTCGATGGAGAGCGGGATTTTTTTCCAATTCCAATGTATGGGCCCGATAGGCTTCGCCTTTCAGGGACCCATACTTGGATTGGTAAGCTCTCAGTCTTTCGAGCATGTCAGTCATGAGTGCTACGGTTTAGATCCTTTGGTCAGAAGCCCGTCTACCATGAGGTCTGTGGTGGCTTCGTCCGTGTCAAAGAGGCTCATCGGGAGCGAACCTTCCTGAGCGATGGTGCCGTTGGCCAGAGTTACCTGGTATGCGACGCCGTCGGCCATTTCGGTAGTGACAGTGATTTCGGTGAGCTCCAGACCCGAGTCCCAGCCATACACCTCGTACTTGGTGTCCCCGTCGTCTCCGGTGTCGTTGTTCTCGACGATAGCGATGACGCGGGCATTGGTCAGGCCGTTTATGAACTTCTTGGCTGCTTCCGACTTCTTGAAGATTCGGACAACTACGTTGTGCTGGTGAGTCTTGAGGTACGTGCCAGCATTGATGGTGTCCGAGCCTACAGTTGCGTTGGGCAGCGAGTCGACTTCGTAACCAGTGGCCCCGGTCTTAAGGATGAGCGAAGAGATAACGTTGTCAGTTACACTAGACTTCGATTTGTCGACGTCCGAGTAGCTGAGGAGAATCACCCTGGCGGTGGTGCCGGCGATTGCCGGCTTACCACACGCCTGGTTGATGAATCCTGTTTTGATTTTAGAACAATCAAGTCCTGCCATTTTCTTAGATTTTTAAGGATTAGATACCTACCGAGAACAGATCCGGGTTAGTGAGCTTGGCATCCGCCTGACCCATGAGTTCTACGTAGACTACGCGGTCTTTGTATTCGTACCAGATCCGCATCTTCTCGAAGCTGTCGATTGCATCAACACCTATGCCGAGCACGCTCTTCGAGGTGAAGAGAATTCGATGGGGATTGTTGAGCTTCGTGCCAGTGTCTTCCGACGTAGCGATGATCTTGTCCCAGATGGGCATTGCGATGACAGGGATGCCATTGAAGCTGAGAGCCTCCATGCCATTCAGCAGAGCCAAGCGAGCCGACTCGAGGCAGCAAGCGTCCATAAGAGACTGCTGATAGGCATCGTAGACAGACTGGGTAACGAGGATAAATTTGTCAGACTGCTGACGGAGCAGAAGCGGGGCACTGAACACGACCGACTGAATGTATTCCTTGGCCTTGCCCGGAGTAAGCTTCTGATCTGCGTAAGATGCCTCGGCATTTTCCGTAATTGTTGCTCCGCGCTGGGACGGATTGGCTGTAACCTGGGTGGTAATCTGTTTCCAGAAACCATCGATGATGGTGAAAAATTTCAGGTCGAGACCAGTCGTAATGATACCGTTGTCGGTAACGTTCTTGGCGTCCTTGTCGTTGAACCAGAACAGGCGGTACCAGAAATCCATAATGGAGCGCTCCAGAACCTCAATGACGATGTTCATGTAGTCCGTATCCGTGAAGTCCGGAATGTCGACGCCGGTGCGGAGAGAGTAAATAGTTGCCGACTGTTGGAGGTCAGTGTAACACTGGGACAGGAGGATCTCCCAGATGCCGGGCTCCCATTTCAGCTTGCGGGTGTTGATGTTCCACGGCTGAGGAGTCGGGTTACACCCGGTGTTGACCACGCCGACCATGCCGCCCTCGCCGATGTAACCCACCTCGGTGTTAGTGACGATGTCGGGGAAGACTGTGTGGATGGAGTTGATGTCAGGACCCTGAATGGTGTCCTCCATAATCATCTCCGAGATTGCCTGAATGACACGTCCACAAAAATTGAACTTGTCCATGTCAAGGAATCCGCCATTTTTATTTGCCATAGTTCCTAAAGTTTTTGAGTTTGACTACTTGAGAATCTTTTTGGCAGCGTTGACCTTCTGGAGCTTTTCGCGAGCTTCGTTCTTGAGGTCAGCTGCCGAGGGTTCGGTCTTCTTGCCTCCGGGCAGAACCGTCTTGCGGTTCTTCGGGCGGTAGTTGCTACCACGGAGGTTGCGGAGTTCGTTCTCCTGCTCCTTGATGAGGTTCGTTGCCTCGTCGAGCATCGCCTCCAGTGCTGCAACGCGGTCCTCGAGAGACTCGGTGTCCTCCATCTCGATGCTGGTGACGATGTTGTCCTCGACAGTAACCACCCGACCGTCTTCCAGAACGACAGTGCCCGACGTCTCGCCATTGGCGAGAGTTGCCTCTACACCTTCGGCCAGATTGTCCTCTTCACCTACGGTCTGGAGAACGACCTGACCCTCAGCATCCAGATAGTCAAAATTGGCGGGAGCGCCTTTCTTGCCATTCCGGAATGCCTTGACCTTGCTCATGAACTTCTCATAAGCGCTTTTTTCGTTTTTTGCCATAGCATTAAAAATTTGGTTTGTGTTGTATGAATTGATTTTGGAAATGAATCCCAAGTCAAGAAGTGATTTGGCATCATGGATGCGTTCCTCATGCATGACATTGCGGAGCCGTTCCCGGTCCTGACCTGTTCTCTCGACATACACGTCAAGAATAGCCTCCTCCTCCAGAGCAAGCTCCTCGGCAATGCTACGAGCATCGTCGGAAGTGAGCCAATCCCCGACCGGCATGTATACCCGATGGATGAGTGCCCGGCAATTCCTGTTTGCCGACCGGTTCTCTGCCGGAGCTGCCAACAGGATGCACACTGCCATCGAGTGGCATCCCCCGACAATATTTGTGTATATAGTCCTCCCACTCATGCGAAGAAGGTCATAAATCTTGAAGCCCTCCTCAACAGAGCCCCCGTCACAGTCAATGTTGATGCACACCTCCTGTTCATCGGGGTGTTCATCAAGTACCCGGCGGAAGGTCTCCACGGAACAGATCTCTGAGGGCCCTCCCCAAAGCTCCATCATGACCCGATTCTCTTCGGAGTCAATTGCGCCTTTTAAGTTGATGAATATCATGTGCCAAATTATTTCGATACAAATATAGTTATTCCTAATAGATATTGAAATACTATTTGTGCTGGACTATTTAAAAATTAGCCCGGTCTTGAATCTGCACGTAGTTAGCATCTTCCCTCCGAATATCTTCGATTGTAGCAATCACTCTCACCTGGCCAAATGCTTTTTGAATTGCCCTCTCCATGTCAAGCCGATTCATAGGTTCCGACGCCTCAGCGAATGATCGGATAGCATATCCCCCGTCCGATCCAACTTTAGTGAACGGTACTCCGCCACCGAGTTCGTTTATGGCTGACAGAAGAGGCAGGAACATGCGGCTCGACTTCTTGTTAATGATGGTCTCGCCTCCTTCCGCCTCAATGTGCACTCCTCCAGCGGCATGACTGGGTCCCTCAATGTATTTACCTCTTGCGGCTTTCGGCAGAGGAGCTGCCCAAAGAGCTGCCATCTGAACTGCTCCCAAAGCCGCAGCTGCTGCAATGAACGGGATAGCCAAAGGGAATCCCATTTTAGCCGATGCCATGATGGAGATGGCAGTATTGATGCCAATCTCGAAGGATCCCATTGCCCTCTCCCGGATAGCTTGTTCCCGTTCGATTTTGGCCAACTCCTTCTCCTTCTGTTTCTCCATCTTGACTTTCTTCTCGTTGTACTGGGCCTCCGTGATTTGGCCATTAGCGTACATGTTTGCCAATGCCTGCTCCTCCCGGCTGTATTGTTCTTCTACCTCCTGAGCCCGGCGCTCCCCGAGAGCACTGGCCAAGTCATTGAAAGCATTAGCAAAGCCGGATGCCATTTCGGCATACTCCCGGAGCTTCTCGATTCGCTCCTCCCATAAAGACTCCTCGTTCTCGGCCATCTCAAGTTGGATCTGAGCAATGGCGTCCTCGTTTCCTTGAGCTGCTGCCAACTCTGCCTCCAGATACCTTTTCCTGATCTCATACTTGGACTTGTGATTTAACTCGGCTTGAGCGAGATCCTTGTCGAGGTCCATTTGCTGGAGACGAAGATTGTTGGCTCGGAGCTGGGCCTCCTGCTCATAGGTTTTCTCCCCGGCAGCTTTCCTGGCTTCGATTTGCTTCTGGAGCATCTCATTCTCGAGCTCCAGCTTCTCCCTTTCGTTGTCCGCTGCCTTCGAGAGGTCCTCGGCATACTGTTCGTTTAGAGTTTGGTTGAACCGGTCAAGTTGCTGTTTGGTAGCATCCTCGCGGATCTTTTTGATTTCGTCCTGGAGGTTTTGTTGGATCTGTTTCTCGAGTTCGGCTCTGTTGACCAGGAACTGCTCATAAGCGGCATACTCTTTCTGGTATTCCTCCTCGCTCATACCTCTCACGAACTGGGGAGACTGAATGTTGGCCAGCTCCTTCATGGCGTCCTGGTACTTCTGAGTAACCTGAGCAATCTGCATATCGACTGTGCCTCCGGAAGCTACAGCCAATATGTTTGTTCTCACCCCCGCAAGGTAGTCATTGAGCTGTTTGGCTTGGTTCTCGTAGAACTGCTTGTCAGACCGAGCCATGGCATTCAGAGCCGTCTGATACTCCCTATTAGTAATTTTGCCGTGAGCTTTCTGGAGAGCCAGACGTTCCCGGGCTCCATCCTGAGCTGCCTTGTAGAGCTTTTTCTCATACTCCATCCGGATGGCAATGTTCGTAGACTGGAATGTTGTTTGGAACCTGAGATCGTCTTCCCGGATCTTCTGCATGGCTTCCGAGTTCTTCAAAGCAACCTCCAGAGCCTTATCGGCAATGGCCTGCTGAGCCTCCCGGTTGGCTATTGCAGTCTCAAGAGCCAAGTTAGCAATTGCGGCTCCTTCATTCTCGATTGTCCGGAACAGTTCTTGGTATCGGCCTTTCAAATCGTCGAGTTCCTTTTTGGACTCCTTGTATTTGGCCAAGCTTCCTGACCATGTGTTGAGCTCCTCCTCCTTGGCTGCAATCACCTTCTTCAAGGAGTCGAACTCATCCATTGCAGCCATCTGTCTTTGACGAGCTGCACTCATCTCAATCTCGCGGAGCTTGTTAGCTGTTTTAAGCTGAGCTTCGGCGATCTGTTCCGACGTGGTATGATTGGCTTTGAGATTTTCTATTTCTCTCTTGCCCCGGATCTCCTCGGCTTTGGACAGAGTGTTCCGCTTGGTCTCGATCTGATCCAGTACATACGTGGAGGCTTCGGCAGCTCGATTGTATGCCTCCATTGCCCGGGTTGCTCTCTCTTGAACTTCCGTACTACTGTTAAATGCGTTCGTAAGAGCAACCACTCCAGCCACCAATCCGCCCACTGCTGCTGCCATCAATACAACGGGGTTGGCAGCCAAAGCCGCGTTCCAAAGCCATGTGGCAGCTGCTGCTGCTTTGGTGAGGATGTTGCTAGCTCCTTGTACGGCATTTTTAGCAGCTATCGCTTTCGTCTCGGCGAGAGTCTGGTTGATGCCAACCAGCTGAACCAAGTTAGATGCAGCTCGATAAGTGGCTTCGGTCTTGGAGAGAGCTGCTTGGAGAGAAGACAAAGAGGAAAGAGCCGTGATGGCGGTTATCATCTTCGTCATGGTAGCATTGAGCTCCTCGTTCTCGCTCCCCAGTACCTGAGTGGCTGTGGTCCAAAGGCCCCATACGGAAGTCAAAGCTGACGTGGCGCTGGTAACTGCCTGTATGGTTTCAGTTCCTTTACCAACGTTGGATATAGCTGTATTGACCAGGTCCTCAGCTCCTTTCAGTTCACCGGCTCGTTTAATCATCTCCTTGAACGTCTCAGAACTCGTATCCCCGGACTGAGCCATCTGGATGAGTGTCTGGGTAAGGTCGGAGAGTTCCTGCTTGAGGTTCTCCGTTGCCTTCTCGTAGTTACCAACTGACCGGCGATAGTCCCCGAGTGCCTCCTCCTGAGCTTTGAGCTCCTCGGTGGTTTCTGCAATGCGCTTGCCGAGCTCGGCTTTACGAGCCGCGTCCTGCATTGAGTTGCCCAGCTCTGCAAACTCGGCATTGTCCAAAGCCAGCTGGGTTCTAAGTTTTGCTAAACTTGCCTCCTGTTGGTTCTGGAGCTTAATGTTGTTCTGGATTTGCTTCTGGTACTTGTTCGCCTCGCTGTTGATTGCCTTGATCTGGTTGTCAAGCGCATAGTATTCTTGAGCATTCTCCTCAGTTACTTTGCCGAGAGCCTTCTGCTGGTCTCTCAACTCCTGGGACCGGAGTTTCAATTCGGCTAACGTCTTGAGGGCATCCTCAGCTGTTACACGGACGTTGTAAATTGTATTTTTCTGTTCTTCGGCCATATCACATTCGTATTAGGTCTACTTTGGGTATCTTTCCAGCTTGGAAGTTGCTTATTTTCGAAACGTAGAACCAGAACCCATGCTCTTCCAGCCATATCGGGTTGAACAAGTCCAGACTTTGAATGTCGAGCGAGTCCAAAAGAATTTGGACCTGTAGGATCTTTGGGCTTTTGAGTATATTGTTGATGAGCTTGTCGTAGTACTTAGGAACGTAGTAATTCAAATTTTTGAAATACGCCGTGTATAGTCGTACCTGGGTAAGGGTGCGGCCTACCCTCACCTTGGGCCGCATATAGTCAGACTTATCTATGTGGACGACCATCGGCTTACTTAGAACATTGTACTCCCAAGTCGTCTCGGTTATTTCCCCGTTCTCCCTCCGACCTCTATTGACGGTCCAGATAGGGTAGTTAGCAAGTGTATGAGTCTTATTTGTAATGTCCGAATCATGGAGTCTTTGGTTGAGCCCTGCCAAGAACCCAATTTGGAACAGGAGTTTGGTGGGCTGGAGGTTGACGTCCGGGATGCTGAACTTGTACGAGTTAGTAACGTTGTTGTCCTTATTATCCTCTAACTTTATCTCGTTGGACTGGGCATAGCTGGACAATTGGAACGTAAGTTTGGTGTCCTTTCCTTTTATCAGCTTGTCAGACCAATTCTTCCCGGACGAACTTCGTCTGTTGTAAAACTCCTGAATAGAGTATGCTCTTGCTACCTTTGTGACGGGATTAACGTCGACGGTTAGACCAAACAGCTGGACAAATGCTTTGACTATGTCCCCCAAGCTTTTGAATCCAGTAGAGGCCAGGAGGTCATAGGTTAGTCCGGGTTGGGGCTTATCCCCTGGTGAAGTTTCAGGCACAGGAGGAGCAGTAATGCTGACCGGAAATTTCATGTTAAACGAATTGACAGGGTTAACGACCATGGAGAGAGTTCCAGACACCAGTATGTGCTCCCCTGCCTCCATCTGGATGGCGACCGAAGCGCTGCCAAAAGACCCCGATGACCAGGACCTTGTCAACACTACAGCACTGGTTCCGTCGTTCTTGTAGTGGGTAACTCTGACTGCCACACTACTCTTTTGGATGGCAGAAATATTGGACCACGAGAAATTAAACGTGATGGTCGTGTCCCATAGAGTCATCCAGTTGAATGTTCCGGATACGGGGTCTATAGTCAAACGTCCGGCGACCGGGTCACTGAGAGTTACCCCAGGGGAGCCTTTCCATGTCACCCCGGTGGTGCCAACCGAGGGATTCCGGATCCAGCCAATTCCGGATGCTTTCGGAGCCTTGGGGTCGTCTGCCAAAACGGGGTAAATGCAAGGCAAAAACATTTCGGCTCGGTCGACGGGGTCCACGTTGGTCTCGAGACTGTAGCCTGCTCGATCGAAGATCCATGTCACCAAGTCATACCAGTTGAGGTGGGGGTAGAACTTGTCCAACTCACTGACTTGCCTGATTGCCTCCATGGCGAAAGGGGGGAAGTTCGGGTTCTTTTGTAGAGTTGCATACAGCCAAAAGTACCGGACTTTAACCCCTTCGGGGCCGGAGAGGTATCGCTCAGTCTGTCCCATTGTGTCCGTGTACCACTTGAAGAGGAACATACCATCCCCGGGGTCCTTCGCGTCAGTGTTGTTTAGTGTGTCGAACAGGTCAACGGTTGCCCCGAGGATCTGGACCCCGATCGATGTATCTGATACGTCTACGATGTTCAATACTGCTCCAGCCGGGGATATGAGTGCTCCCTCATAGAATAGTTGGCAAGGAAACTTCATGTATGGCACACCCGAACTTGAGCCAACTACAAAACTGAATTGGAATGCTTGCTCGTTATGGGTCGTCCTGGGCAGACTGATCCGCTGGGAGTACGAGGCATTCCTGTCTTTCAGCTCCGCCAGATTGTTGATCTGGTAAGTCATCGCAGGAGCATCCAGCGGGAGGTCCAGGGACCAGACCTTGCCGTCAATGCCTTTCATGAGTAGTTCGTAGTTCATATTACCACTGAGTTTGTTCGTCAATAAGCTGGAACTCGTAGCTAACAGTGTTCCTGGGAGTCTTGGTGTCCCAAGTTAAGTCCATGTCATTTACTAGGACTCGTTGCCATACCCCGATTGAGTCGTTGTACCTTTGAACAAGAGGCGAGAGAGCAATTCCTTTGAGCAAGTTGAAGTCGTTCTCATCAAGCTGTTCTGCTCCTGCTTGGACTATGTTCTTAAACTCCGGAGCTAACTCGCCTCTCGTCTGTGAGGCATAGGGGCCTCTGGAATTCGCTAATACGTATTGGTCTCCCCGGTCAACCTCCTGCGTATACTTTTTGCGTTGCTCAAACATGTAAGTGTCCCATCCGCCTTTCTGGTTTATCCAGCGAATGTAGAATGGGTTGCAAGGTACCTCCGTATAGACGAATATGATGTTCCATGCTTGAGAAGAGTATTCTCCTCCAGAAGGTCTGAGTTTTACGTAGTCTGCTTCATCCTCAGATGCATTCGCATCCTCAAATTCGTACACAAGGGGGATGTTGAGTCGGGTAGAAATACCAAATTGTTTTTCGACATACTTATGAAGTTTAACCCGAACGTCGATCGATGTAGCGATATTTAGTGACCCCAAAAACCCTCTCGGGAATAGGGTGACGTAGTACGGATACTTGGAGTATTTTTTTACATACAGATTCCTGTCGTTGTCAGGAACCCGGTCAGTCAGTACGAGTCCTAAGTATGACTCGGTGAAATTAGCTTTGTAGCCTCGAGCCCTAACTCCCCGGGAGGCATATCGAACATTGAAGTCTCGTTCGCCGATGCCTCTGTAAGCATATGCCGATATGAGACTGTAGTCAATGGCAAAGCCGATGGATGGGTCTATGTACGGAAATGTTCTCGATCTGTCGTCCCGGAATCCGGCTTTTGCCAAGAAACTGAGGTCGTATTTCTTCGTCGTCCCGAATCCCGAGTCTCTGTAGATGTCGATGCTTTCAGTTAGTGAGTTCGCTGCTTTAACTGGACTGGGGCTATAGCTGACAAAGTTATTCCCGTAGGCCAAACTCATACCTGAGAGAGTAACCTTCACTCCAGCTGTTGCTCCTTCAATACCTGCAAAAATGACAAGGAAATCGCGGGGGGATCCTGCTGTAACAATGCGCGGTACCTGAACCTTCCACGTCATGTTGTCACCAATTGGTATATTTGTTTTAGCAATCACAGTGGTAAGATTACCCGAACTGGTTCCTTGGAACAAAGCAACGGTGAGTGAAGTGGCACCCACTCCAACCCCGCGATAAACCCTAAAAGCATACCATTCCCCGGGTACCACCTTTCTACGGAGAGGAAACCTCACAGAATAGTTGTTACTATCACCTCCACTGTTATCAATTACTTCGTTCGCCTCATTGTCTAGAATGTTCAACGAGACCATATTGTCCTCGTCAAAGTTCTGAGTCTTGATCTCAAGCCCAGATGTTGAGTTGCTGGTCTCAACTGGTATTTGCGAATATGCTGAGTATAAAGAATCCTCAGCCGGTTGATTGGTAATTGCCATATCGCGTTATATTATATATCCGTGGTCCATATTGTTGTCAGGAGTGAATGCCTCTTCAATGAGGACCTCCATTGTCTTGTCCAAATGCTGAGCCAGGTACTCCTCGAAGTTATCAGCGGGAGTGTCGACCAAGTCAACGTAAATGTGATTGCGGTAAAGCTCTGAGCCTTCTCGTTTTATCTTCCATGCAGTGGCATTTCCGAATCGGACCAGGTCCTTGGGATCCGAGAATGTGATGCCTTTGAGCTTTGCCCACTCCATGATGATCTGTCCCAAATTGGCGGGGATCTTTCCAGGACCTCGTCCCCGGATGAGAGTGTAGAAGTAGTTTGGAGCTTCGATCGTTCCCCAAACTGTTTCCCCTTCTCGTCCCGTCTGGACTGTTATCTGAGCATAGGTTCTGCCGGAGGCTTCCTGCCCGGCGTCCTGTGATGCCCGGATGATCTCGTCCCTCATCTGGGTGAGACCCTCAGCCAATATCTGTTCCAGTCCTACCGCCATTTGTTTCTGGGTTTGCGAGCATTGGCTTTCTGCTGAGCCTTACGCTCCAGTTCCTTGTTCAGTCGCTCCCGGAAGAGGTGACTCTGCAAGTTGGTGAAAAGGAGGTTGTACACCTTCCCGTATTTCCATTCCAGAATCTCATCCGGGTCTTTCGAGTAGTCCTTGGCCAGTGCAGTGATGGTGGCCATCTCGCCAACCACCAAAGAGAATTGAGCAATGCCGGCTGCCTTTTCCTCGGCACTGGGCTCGTACTTGAGCTCAGCCTGTTCTCGCTCGATCCAATATTTAATGCCCAGAAGAACCTCATACCAGTACTCGACAATTTCGGAGGTGTTCCTGAGACTCCATTTGACGCCGAGACATTGCATGCCTTCCTTCATCTTGTCAATGTCGGTCATCTCCTTGTCAGTGATGATCCGGCCAAGCTCTATGCGTTGGCCGAACGTCATCTGACCGCCTTGTATGTCGATTCGCTGTATCATACCATTGTATAAATATCCCGGAAGGTCCAGACGTCGGGGAACTCGCCCTCAGGTTTTATATTGATTTCAGTTACAATTAAGTCTTCTGTGTCCGGGAATGTATACTCTTTGAGCTTCCATTTTTTCTCTGCATATACTGGGGTTAGGGGTCTTCCGCATAATATGGATCCATACGGGTACAATGCCACGACCAGGGTCTTCGGATCAATGTTAGCGGTTATATATTCGGAGACTACAGACTTGTCAAGGGGTTTTGATTCAGTATTTTCAAAGGTTATCGTAATTCCCCGCATATTAAATCCTTCGTGGATGATGTCTACCAGCCTGACAGGTTTAGGCTCGGGTGGAGCAGGAGGAATGGGCTTATACGCATCGAGACACCATTCTTGCGTTACAGTTAGCTCCAGTCCTACGCTGACCTCGTTGGCATCGAACCGAGGAGACGGATACATAATTCTAATGGTGTTGAATATTTCTGGATGTCTGAGACCTAATTCCGAAGTCTTCAAGAAATACAGGAAAGGCCGGACCATCTGCTCCTCGATTTGGTTCTTTAACTCCAGTCGTCCGATGGTGGGCGAGTTCTGGCTGAACTTCGTGTCGCCTTTGTAGGCATCGTTGGCCATCGGCTCGAACTTGCAGAAGTATATCTGCATGATGGTCCTTTGCTTCTGGTGCCCTCTGTAAGGAATATCATAGTAGCCAGTGGTGGGCTCCTCAACATATACAAAGTCAGACGATACCCGATTGCCGTCCGAGTCTGTTACGAATCTTTCCATCGTGTCTACTTTGACGTTCAGCATTCGAGCCTGGTCACACTCAAAGACGGCCAGAGGATTGACCATCTTGACTATGTCGCGGATGAGGGTTATGATGTCCAGTATCATCGTTTTGTGGGGATTATTATTTTGGCGGACTTCATGCCAGTCGCCTTCGGCTTTATCTCAAATATCATTCGCATGATGAGCATGTCCAGGAAGTCCGGTGACCTTCCGAGGAGCTGCTTCATGGTGTCCTTGGAGATGAGCTCTCGCTTCTGCTCAGCGGAGTTCGTGTTCTTGGACTTGAGCACCGTCATCTCCTGCTTGATCTTCTCCTGAACTTCGGGAGAGCAGATGATGTGGATCTGGCGCTTGTTGATGAGCTCCGCCAGCTTGAATGCGCACTCCGACTTGATGTTGTTGTACGTCTTGGAGTCAATGGCTGACTGTCCTCCATGAAACTCCCGGATGCCTTTCAGGTAGCTCTCCAAGTAGAACCCAAGTCCGTCAGCGTCAGAGACGATGCTGGACCGGGGGACTTTCAGACCGGTGGCCAATTTGGCGATCTTCTCCTCCATCTCCTTGCCTTCCGAGAAGCCTTTGGCGACGGGGATCCGACAGACCATGCCGTCCCAGGTTCCAACCACCCAACTGTCTCGTCCTTTCCCGGCAAGGTCAGTGCTAATGAACCGATTGCCCGTCGGGAGTACGAACTCATTGCTGAACATGTCGCACACTGCATCATAGTCGACCAGCCAATTCGGGTCATCGTCATACTCCCAGTTGCCAAAGACCAGTCGCTCGATCTGCGACTGGGTCAGGTTCCGGAGAAGCCCCTCAATGTACGTGTCTGGGAGAGTCTTGTTGTCCTGGGGCAGAGCTTTGACGAACCGACGCCAAGGAGGCAGCTTGTTCTCCTTCCATGGCTTGTAGTAGTCCGTGTAGAGGAAATTGTTGGACGGGTTGCAGGTTATAAGGAGCTTGGGGACCAACTTGTAGACGTCGTTCTTCCAACGACCGATGGAAGCCTGGAGGTTGGTCTTCGCCTCGCGGATAAACTCTCCGCCCTCTTCGATCCATCCCCGAGTCATCTGCATGGAACCGAACCTCTCATACATGGGGTCACTGGGGTTATACTTGGCATCGATGAGGTAGATGCGGCTTTTGTTGTACAACTCGAAGAAATTGTATTGACCATTAAAGTGGTAGTAGTTCTCCGTGATGCCCCAGTGGGCAAATACCTCGTAGATGGAGGGGATTGTGTACCGGACCAGGTCGGCAGCCGTCTTACGCGCAATAAAATAAAATGTCTCCGGATAGGTGAGGGCATCGCCGGCTATCAAGGAACACCCGAGGTAGGATTTGCCAGCACCTTTCGTGCCGGCATACAGAATGTCAGTGACCGAGTCATCAAGCCATAACCGAGCCACTTCCTTCTGCTTCTCGTTGCCTTTGGTGTCAAATTGAAGTCGGCGTCCCATTTTATTTTACCTCCATCCCTGTTATCTGTTCGAGAGTGATGCCTCCCGTCAGGTTGACATTTGTCTTGCGTCCTTGAAGCACCTGGATGAGGCTGGCAGCGTACTTGCCAACCAGGGCTCCCTCAATTTGCTGGGAATTGATGGCGTCCTCGATGGTGCCACCAATTGCAGCTGCTACCGGATCCCCCGTGAGTTCCCCGTACTCAACAGGATTGATCCCAGCGAACAGCCTGAATGACTCGATGGTCATCGGGCGGGAAATGTAGACGCTGCAGTCGTCGCCATTCTTATTCTTGTGAGCCTGGGAGAAATAGTTATCCTTCATGAATTTGCAGTACTCGATGAATGCAAAATAAAGCTCCTCCGCATCGGTGGGCTTTACAAATTCCCCGGCGTCTCGCCTTTTCTGTCCCTCCTCCATATAGGCGAGCGGACTCATTTTATATGTACTTCGTGCCATGCCTCAAATATAATTAAACCTTATACAAATTAAAAATTTATTTCTGCACAACAATCCCCGGAGCGTTTGGCCCGGGGATCTTTAATTTATTCGCTTACGCGAATGAGGGTCACGCCGAACCACAGGAACTTGACCGAAATGCCGTTCGGCCAAATCATGCCTTCGTGGACCGTTGCGATGGATGGGGTCCAATTACAGTACTTGGTATTGACTTCCGAGTACAAAGCCCAGTTTTTCCCGAGCTGCTTAAAGTGTTTTGCTTTCATGTTTTTTTTGGTTTTAATCAGATTAATACATCTATAAGGGTCGTGGGGGGAAAGGTTCCCTAAACACCCCTAAGAATCACAAATAGAGAGGGTTTTTTGGGGGGGGATCAAACAGTTTTAATTTCCGTATACGCGAGTGCCGTCCAGTATTTGTGGGTCGAGAGAAAGGCCCAATTTGGCACCAGTTCTACTGACTCTGTCAGTTCTACTGGACCAATTTGGCACCAGTTCTACTGACTCTGTCAGTTCTACTGGACCAATTTGGCACCAGTTCTACTGACTCTGTCAGTTCTACTGACTCTGTCAGTTCTACTGACTCTGTCAGTTCTACTGGACCAATTTGGCACCAGTTCTACTGACTCTGTCAGTTCTACTGGACCAATT
>ERZ1027064.142-NODE-142-length-38407-cov-6.806268_pt1 | contig 38407 bp, 30 predicted proteins | sample MGYA00519422_ERZ1027064 | MGnify/ENA primary metagenome ERZ1027064 (study PRJEB26926, sample SAMN06164492) | human gut metagenome | biome: ENVO:00009003; feature: ENVO:2100002; material: ENVO:00002003 | host: Homo sapiens | place: USA | collected 2012 ... | reverse complement strand
CAGCGTCAGATGTGTATAAGAGACAGCGGATGCGCTCAGGCAACTTGAGCGTGCGCTTTTCCACAAGTTTCCCATCGCGGATGATGTTGACGGTGATGCTCGGATCGACATAGCCGATCAGGTCCCAGTCGAGCTCCATCTCGCCGTCGATCTTGATGATGTCCTTGCGGCCGAGCTTGCCGCTGGTGACGTTTTTGAGGATGGCAACGGTGCAGGCAAGCTTGTCCAGGCCGAGGATCTGGTAGAGCTCCATGGCCTTGCCGGCCGTGATGTGGTCGATGACGATCCCGTTTTGAATCGAATCAATAAGCATAACGTTTCTCCTCCCGTCAGTCGATGCCCAGCAGCTTGAGCATGAGCGCCATGCGGATATAGCGGCCGTTTTTCACCTGCTTGAAATAGCAGGCGCGCGGATCGTTGTCCACGGCGGCGGCGATCTCGTTGACGCGCGGCAGCGGATGCAGGATGATCATATCCTCTTTGGCTGTCCCGAGTTTCTCGGGGTTGAGCACGAAGCTGTTCTTCACGCGGTCGAACTCCTCCTCGTCGAGGAAGCGCTCCTTCTGTACGCGCGTCATGTAGAGAACGTCCAGTTCGGGCATCACCTCCTCCATGGTCTCGACTTCGCGGAATTCGAGTTTCGAATTCTCGCTCATCTCGGCCAGCATGTAGTCGGGAAGGCGCAGCTCCTGCGGGGCGATCAGGATGACCTTGATGCCCGAGTAGCGCGACAGCGCCTTGATGAGCGAATGGACGGTGCGGCCGAACTTGAGGTCGCCGCAGAAGCCGATCGTCATGTTGTCGAAACGCCCCTTTTCGCGCTTGATCGTCAGCAGGTCGGTGAGCGTCTGCGTCGGATGGCTGTGGCTACCGTCCCCGGCGTTGATGACCGGGATACCGGCATACTGCGAGCCGACCAGCGGCGCCCCCTCCTTGAAATGGCGCATGGCGATAATGTCGGCGAAGCAACGAATCACCCGGACCGTATCGGCGACCGTTTCGCCCTTCGACACCGACGACGAAGCGGCGTCCGAAAAACCGATGACGCTGCCGCCGAGCTCCAGCATGGCCGAAGTGAAACTCAGCCGCGTGCGGGTCGAAGGCTCGTAGAAGAGCGTCGCAAGTTTTTTGCCCTTGCAGGCTTCGCTGTATTTACCCCGATTGGCGATGATGTCTTCCGCCAGGGCGATGATCTGCCCGATCTCGGCGACCGACAGATCCGTAGGGTCGATTAAATGGCGCATAGCGGTTTATTTGTTGATCCAGCTTTCGTCCGAAGGATTGTCGCGGAAGGCGATCAGGCGCTGCCGATCCTCCGGCTTGATATACCCCTCCTCGGCCGCTACTTCGACCAGCGCATCGAGATTCGAAAGGCTATGGTTGATTACGTCGGCTGCAGCAAGCCGCTCCAACCCTTTCTTCATACCGTACGTAAAAATGCTCACCACGCCCAGCACCTCGGCACCCGCCGCACGCAACGCCTCGACCACTTCGATACACGATCCCGCCGTCGAAATCAGGTCTTCGATCACCACGACTTTCTGCCCCTTCTCGAGCTTACCCTCGATCTGATTCCCTCGACCGTGATCCTTCGAGCCGCTGCGGACATATCCCATCGGCAGATCGAGGATCGTCGCGGCGATGGCCGCATGAGCGATGCCTGCCGTCGATGTTCCCATCAGCACCTCGCACGCGGGGAATTTCGCCTTCACCGTCTCGGCGATCGCGGCCTCGACCTTCTTCCGCACCTCGGGAGCAGTCAGAATCAACCGGTTGTCGCAATAAATCGGGCTTTTGATACCGCTCGCCCAGGTAAACGGCTGCTCGGGACGCAGGAATACCGCACCGATCGAGAGCAAGCCTTTGGCAATTTCTCTTTCCATAACTATTTCTACATTCTTTAGATTATCATTCTTTTTTCCGCAAAGACAGTTTCCCGCCTATCGCTCGTCGAGAGCCATACGAAGTACGGCTTCCACCTCGTCGGGCATAATACCGCCCTCGTGCACTTTCTTGTCCCCGACGTAAAATGTCGGTACGTAATAGTAGTCGTAACGGTCGGCCACTTCGGGTTCGGCCAGTTCATCGATCATCCTGATTTCGATGCGGCTGTACGGTTCCTGCCGCTGCAGTTCCTCCAGATAGCCCAGCGCCTTCTTGCAGAAGGGGCACCGGGGCTGATAGAAAAGTGTAACCGGTTTCATAACTTCCTTGATTTAGAGTAAAACTTATTTCCCGCTTGCAGCGATAATCAGCTTCTTCGGTCGCCGCAATTCACCGCGCATTCCCTTCACACGATCCGGCAACTCCCGTGCCGACCGAAGTTCCGCGAACTCCACGCTCCCAAACCCATTTTAGACAACCGCCGCACGACACGAATCCCGTCCGCATCGCTCGATCCGGACCGCAAAACAGCCCCTCCTGCCGTACCGCCCGAAATACTCCCTTCTGTCGCACACTCTATTTCACGAACTCCTCCACGCACCGGCGATAGGCCGCCACGGGATCGGCTGCCGCCGTGATGGGACGCCCCACCACGATATAGTCCGAGCCGATCTCCCGCGCACGCGCGGGAGTCGTGACCCGCACCTGATCGGCCACCTCTCCGTCCGCAAAACGCACGCCGGGCGTAACGGTCAGGAACTCCCGCCCACAGGCCGCCTTCACCATACCGGCCTCCAGCGGCGAGCAGACCACGCCGTCCAGTCCCGCTTCGCGGGTATTCTGCGCATACTTGACGATCGTATCGTTGATCGGCGCCGAAATGAGCAGCTCGCGCTGCATACGCTCCTCCGAAGTCGAAGTAAGCTGCGTCACGGCGATCAGCAGCGGGCGCGTGCCGTCCGGACGGGTCAGCCCTTCGACCGCCGCACGCATCATGTCGATCGTGCCGGCCGCATGGACGTTGCACATGTCCACGTCGAGGCGCGAAAGCACGGCCATCGCTTTCTTGACCGTATTGGGAATGTCGTGCAGTTTCAGATCGAGGAAGATCCGGTGGCCCCGGCGCTTGATCTCTCGCACGATTTCGGGCCCTTCGGCATAGAAAAGCTCCATGCCGATCTTCAGGAAAGGTTTGCGGGCCTCGTTCTTAAACAGATCGAGGAACCGGAAAGTCTCTTCGGCGCTGCTGAAATCGCAGGCGATGATTACGTCTCTGTTGGTCATATCTCTTGCTTCTTTATAATTTTCACAAAATTACTTCACGATGCCGATAATATCGGACAGCCGTTCGATCCCCAGCCGCTCCATTTCGCGGGGCAATGCCTCGACGATCTCCTTGCAGGCATAAGGGTTCCGCAGGTTGGCGGCCCCCACCTGCACGGCCGTCGCCCCGGCCATCATCATTTCGATAACGTCGCGGGCCGTCTCCACGCCGCCGCAGCCCATCACCGGAATCCGGCACGCCTTAGCCACCTGGTAAACCATCCGCACGGCCACGGGGAAGATCGCCGAACCGGAAAATCCGCCCATAACGTTGGCGATGACCGGTTTGCGGCATTTCACGTCGATCCGCATGCCCAGCATCGTATTGATCAGGCAGATACCGTCGGCACCGGCCTCCTCGCACGCCCGGGCGATCGCCACGATGTCCGTCACGTTAGGACTGAGTTTGATATAGACCGGTTTGGTAGTCACGGCTTTCACGGCACGCGTTACCTCGGCCGCCGCTTCGGGCGACGTGCCGAAGCTCATGCCGCCGTGCCGCACATTGGGACAGCTTACATTGACCTCAATCAAACCGACCTGTTCCTCCTTGTCGATCCGCTCGCAGCAATAGGCATACTCCTCGACCGAAAAACCGCTGATATTGGCGATCACCGGCTTGCGGAAGAACGTCTTCAGCCGGGGAAGCTCTTCGCCGATCACCGCATCGATGCCGGGATTCTGCAACCCGACGGCATTGATCATCCCCGCCGTACACTCGGCAATGCGGGGCGTGGGGTTGCCGAAGCGTGCCTCGCGCGTAGTTCCCTTGAAGGAAAACGACCCAAGGATGTTGATGTCGTAAAAATCCTTGTACTCGTTGCCGTAACCGAACGTACCGCTGGCCGGCACGACCGGATTATCCAGCCGAAGGCCGCTCAACGTCACCGATGTATCGAAGTTTTTCTTGGGTTCGTTTACCATATAATCTCCTCCTTTTTCAGTACGGGTCCCTCCTTGCAGATGCGTTTGGCCCCGTTTTTCGTCTGACAGGAACAACCCATACAGCCGCCGAAGCCGCAGCCCATGCGCTCCTCGAAACTCAATTCGCCCGGGATGTCGCCCGTCGCATCGCTCAATGCACGCAGCATCGGCAGCGGGCCGCAGGCGTAAAAATAATCAAAATCCGGCTTCTTTTCGGCGATCGCCGTCGTTACGAAACCCTTTATCCCGTGCGTGCCGTCCGCCGTCGTTACGAAAACCTCCGCACCGAGCGCCCGAAACTCCTCCTCGTAGAAAACCTCCGACGCGGTATTGAAACCCAACACCACAGTCACTTTTCTGCCCTTGTCAATCAGTTTCTTGGCCAGGTTGTAGAGGGGCGGAACGCCCACTCCGCCTCCGACCAACAGAGGCCTGCGGCACTCCGCATCCGGATCGAAGCCGTTCCCCAGGCCGGTCAGCAGGTCGAGCTTGACGCTCGCCTTCATTTCACTCAACCGGGCCGTACCTTCACCGACGACCTTATAGATCAGTGTCAGCGTCCGCTCGTCGTAGTCGCACACCGAAATCGGACGGCGCAGGTAGAGCCCTTCAACCTCGATATTGACGAACTGCCCGGGACGGGTCAGATACTGCGTATCCCCTTCGAGCGTCATCCGCCAGACGGAGGGCGTCAGCGGTTCATTGGCCGTAACAGTATATATGCCTTTTTTATACATTTTTCTTTTCCAAACTATGTGCTTCGATTTCGTCTTAATTTCAAAGGAGCCGGTTTCGCGCCGACCGACGCAGGACACGGCAAGAGCATACTCGCTGGTATGGGACTGTCGCGGACTGCGAGGAGGTACGAAAGGTGCCCTCTGAACGAAACTCGCTTTTGATTTCAGGCCGGCAAATGCGGTGCATCGTGACTTTGAAGCAGATGGGGAATACTATCCGTCTTTCCCATTCGAATCAAAGAGGGATGTGACGCAGTTGCCGCATGAAATCGAAAACTATTCGGCATCGATGGTCGAAACACCCAGGGTTATCTCCTCCAATACATCCAGCAGGACCTTTACCGTTTCGAGCGCCGTGAAGATCGTCACGTTGTTCTCGACGGCCGTGCGGCGAATCTCGTAACCATCCAGCCGGGTGTTGTGCTGGTTGATGTCGATCGTATTGATGACATAGCTCACATGGCCCTGGCGCAGCGAGTCGATGATCTCCGTACTGCCTTCGCTCAACTTGCGGCGCGTACGGGTGCGAATACCGTGCTGACGCAGGAATTCCGCCGTGCCCTTCGTCGCCTCGATATTGAAACCCAGGTCGTAAAAGCGCCGTACCAGCGGCAGCGCATCCTGCTTGTCCTTGTCGGCGATCGTGAGGAAGATCGTACCGTAGTTAGCGACGGTCATGCCCGACGACTGGAGCGCCTTGTAGAGCGCCCGGGTGAGCTTGTTGTCGTATCCGATCGCCTCGCCCGTGGATTTCATCTCGGGCGAGAGGTAGGACTCCATACCCCGGATCTTGGCGAACGAGAAAGCCGGCGCCTTGACGAACCAGCGGGAACGCTCCCTGCCATATACTTCGGTAATGCCCTGATCCCGGAGCGAATGGCCCAGGATGACCCGCGTGGCGATATCGGCCATCGGGACACCCGTCGCTTTCGAAAGGAACGGCACGGTGCGCGACGAACGGGGATTCACCTCGATCACATATACGTCCTCCTCTCCGTCGAGGATGAACTGGATATTATACAGACCGACGATACCGATCCGGCGGCCCAGCCGCACGGTATAATCGATGATCTTGTCCTTGGCTTTCTGGCTCACGCTGAAGGTCGGATAGACGCTGATCGAGTCGCCGGAGTGGATGCCCGTCTTCTCGACGTGCTCCATGATGCCGGGAATGAAGACATCCTTGCCGTCGCAGATAGCGTCCACCTCCAGTTCGCGGCCCATGATGTAACGATCGACCAGCACAGGGCTGTCCTCATTGACTTCGACCGCCGTCTGGAGATAGTGGCGCAAACGCTCCTCGTTCGAAACGATCTGCATGGCCCGGCCGCCCAGCACGTAGCTCGGGCGCACCAGCACCGGGTAGCCGATCCGTTCGGCGGCCCGCACGCCGGCTTCGATATCGGTCACGGCCTCGGCCTCAGGCTGGGGTATTCCCAACTCCTCCATGATCTTCTCGAAACAACCCCGGTCTTCGGCATTCCGTATCGCCTCGACACCCGTACCGATGATCGGCACACCCAGTTCGTGCAGCGGCTCAGCGAGGTTGATCGCCGTCTGGCCGCCAAGCGACACGACGATCCCTTTCGGTTTTTCGAGCGTAATAACGTTCATCACGTCCTCTACGGTCAGCGGCTCGAAATAGAGCTTGTCGCTGGTGGTATAGTCCGTCGAAACGGTTTCGGGATTGTTGTTGATGATGATCGCCTCGTACCCGGCGGCGCGGATCGACCAGATGGCATGCACGGTCGAATAGTCGAACTCGACGCCCTGCCCGATGCGGATCGGTCCCGAACCGAGCACCACGATCTTCTCGCGTTCGCTCACGATCGACTCGTTCTCCTGCTCGTAAGTGGAATAAAAATACGGCACATAGGAGGAGAACTCGCTCGCGCAGGTGTCGATCATCTTATAAACCGGGAAAATATTGTGCTCGCGCCGCAGCAGGAACATCTCCTTCTGGCTCATGCCCCACAACTGACCGATGAACTTGTCGCTGAAACCCATGCGTTTGGCGTCGCGCAACGTTTCGATGTCGCGGGGATTGGCCGCTAGGACCTTTTCGAACTCGACGATGTTCTTAAACTTCTCGAGGAAGAACATGTCGATTTTGGTGCTGTTGTAGATCAGCGCCAGCTCGACGCCCCGGCGGATCAGCTCGGCGATGGCATAAAGACGGTCGTCCGTTCCCTCCTTGATGTAGGAGAGCATCCGATCGACCGTCCAGTCGTCGAATTTCTTATGGTAGATATGGCAGACCCCCGTTTCGAGCGAGCGCACCGCCTTCAGGAGGCTCTCCTCCATCGTGCGGCCTACGGACATCACCTCGCCCGTCGCCTTCATCTGGGTTCCGAGCTGGTTCGAAGCGTCGCTGAACTTGTCGAACGGGAAGCGGGCGATCTTGGTAACCACATAGTCGAGAGCCGGTTCGAAGCTGGCCGGCGTATTGGCGATGCGGATCTCGTCGAGCGTAAGGCCCACGGCGATCTTGGCGCTGACGCGGGCGATCGGATAGCCGCTGGCCTTCGACGCCAGAGCCGACGACCGCGACACGCGGGGATTGACCTCGATCAGGTAGTAGTTGAACGAGAGGGGATCGAGCGCGAACTGCACGTTGCAGCCGCCTTCGATCTTCAGGGCACGGATCAGCCGCAGGGCGCTGTCGCGCAGCAACTGATACTCCTTGTTGGTCAGCGTCTGGCTCGGAGCCACCACGATCGAGTCGCCCGTATGGACGCCGACCGGATCGATGTTTTCCATATTGCAGATCGCAATGGCCGTATCGTTGTGGTCGCGGATCACCTCGTATTCGATCTCCTTATACCCCTTGATGCTCTTCTCGATCAGCACCTGATGCACCGGGGAGAGGGAAAGCGCATTGCGCATCATCTCGCGCAACTGCGTCTCGTCGTCGGCGAAGCCGCCGCCCGTACCACCCAGCGTAAAGGCCGGACGCAGCACGACGGGGTAACCGATCCGCTTCGCCGCCTCGACCGCCTCGTCGATATTGTTAGCAATCAGCGACGGCAGCACCGGCTCGCCCAGCGACTGACAAAGCTCCTTGAAGAGTTCGCGGTCCTCGGCCTGCTCGATGCTCTGGAACGAAGTACCCAGAATCTCCACCTGACACTCCTGCAACACGCCTTTCTTGGCGAGCTGCACGGCCAGATTCAGACCCGTCTGCCCGCCCAGTCCCGGCACGATGGCATCGGGACGCTCGTAACGGACGATCTTGGCCACGTACTCGAGCGTCAGCGGCTCCATATAAACTTTATCGGCAATCTGCACATCGGTCTGGATCGTCGCCGGATTAGAATTGACCAACACGACCTCGTACCCCTCTTCCTTGAGGGCCAGACAAGCCTGTGTACCCGCGTAGTCGAACTCCGCAGCCTGGCCGATCACGATCGGGCCGGAGCCGATCACCATCACTTTCTTGATATCCGTTCTCTTAGGCATTTTGACTCTCCTCCATCATTTTGATAAACTTATCGAACAAATAGGTGCTGTCCTGCGGACCGGGCGCACTCTCCGGATGATACTGGACGCTGAAAATCCGATCGGCGCGGCATTCGACGCCTTCGGCGGTATCGTCCAGCAGATTCAGGTGCGTAAGGGTCAGCCCGGTGCCCTTCAGCGACTCCGTATCGACCGCAAAGCTGTGGTTCTGGCTCGTGATCTCGACCTTGCCCGTTTCGAGGTTCTTCACGGGGTGGTTGCCGCCGCGATGTCCGAATTTCATCTTGAAGGTGCGGGCTCCGTAAGCCAGCGAAATCACCTGGTGTCCCAAGCAAATACCGAAGATCGGCAGGCGCCCCCGAAGCGTGCGGACCATCTCGACCACCGGCGTTACGTCGGTCGGATCGCCGGGACCGTTCGAGAGGAAAAGTCCGTCGGGACGGAAAGCCATCACCTCCTCGGCCGTAATATCGTAGGGCACCACCGTCACGTTGCAACCCTTCTCGTTGAGCTTGCGGATGATGTTGTGCTTGATGCCGCAATCGACCGCCACCACGTCGAAACGATGATTGGCCGTGCGGGAGAACCAACGCTTGCGGCAGCTTACGCGCTCGACCATGTCGCGGCGCACGGGCGCCTCCTTCAGGCGACGCAGGGCCTCCTCCTGCGGCATCGACGCATCGACAACAATCACCCGCTGGGTACCCTCGTCACGAATAATGCGCGTCAGCATACGGGTATCGATCCCCCAGACGCAGGGTATGCCGTACTCCTCGCACACTTCGCCGAGGGTCTTGGTATAGCGGAAATTGCTCGGCAGATCGTTGTATTCGCGCACGATCATACCGCCGATAGTCGGATACTTGGTTTCGTAATCCTCGTCCGTAATGCCGTAGTTGCCGATCAGCGGATAGGTCATCACGACCATCTGGTCGGTATAGGAGGGATCGGAGAGAATCTCCTGGTAGCCGACCATCGAGGTATTGAACACGATCTCGCCCGTCGCCTCCCGGTCCGCGCCGAAACCGTAGCCGTAGAACTCGCGGCCCGACTCAAGCACGATTTTTTTGGTGAATGGTTTCATATTCGGTTATTTCGTAATTTGTCTTCGTTCATTTTTCAATTTCCGGCCCTGTTTCCCGCATCCGGCAGAATCCGCGACGGCCGCAGTCACCGCCCGTCGAAAAACGGAATCGCATTTCGTATTCCGATCCGGGACAATCCGCGCACATCGCTTCCGCCCCGTCTATCGGAAACGCTCCGTCGCGTATGCCGTACGTCCCCCGACCAGCGTCCAGAGCGTACGGCCCGCAACCCGCCAGCCGGCAAAAGGTGTAGCGCGGCCTTTCGACAGGAAGGTTTCGGGATCGATCTCGTACTCCGCATCGAGGTCGAACACCGTTAAATCGGCCGGTTCGCCCGCCTGCAAGCCTCCGCCGAGGCCGAAAATCCGGCGCGGAGCCATCGACATCCGCTCGACGAGCTGCTCCAGCGTAAGCAGCCCCGGCTTCACCAAATAGGTATAGAGCAGCGGGAAAGCACACTCCAACCCCACGATACCCATCGCGCTGCCGGCCAGTCCGCGCGATTTCTGTTCGGCGGTGTGAGGCGCATGATCCGTGGCAATCACCTCGATCGTCCCGTCGGCGACGGCCTGCCGCAGGGCTTCGCGGTCTTCACGTCCGCGCAGCGGCGGATTCATCTTGAAACGACCGTCCTCCTGCAAATCCTCGTCGCAGAGCAGCAGGTAGTGCGGAGCCGTTTCGCCGCTGACTTTCAGCCCGGCGGCCTTCGCCCGGCGAATCAGCTCGACGCTCTCCTTGGTCGAAACGTGGCAGACATGATACTGACATCCGGTTTCGGCCGATAGTTTTATATCGCGCTCCACCTGCCGCCACTCGCTCTCGGAGCAGATACCCTTGTGCCCGTGCTCGCGGCAATAAACACCGTCGTGGATATACCCTCCTTTCAGCAATTCATCGACTTCGCAATGGGCCACGATCGGCTTGCCGACCGCTGCGGCGCGACGCATGGCTTCGGCCATCAGCTCCTCGCCCTGCACCCCCCGTCCGTCGTCCGAGAAGCCCACGACCTCTCCGGCCAAAGCCCCGAAATCGACCAGCTCCCCGCGTCCCTTCTGTCCCCGCGTAATGGAACCGTAAGGCAGCACCCGAACGACCGCATCGCGGCGGATCAGAGCCAGCTCCGCTTCCAGATGCTCCGGCGAATCGGGAGCCGGATTGAGATTCGGCATCGGACAAACGGTGGTATAACCTCCGTGCGCGGCGGCAGCCGTACCCGTCGCAATGGTCTCTTTCTCCGAAAAACCCGGTTCGCGCAGGTGGACATGCACATCGACCAATCCCAGCAACACATGACAGCCCGTCAAATCGACTGCCCGGTCGTCCGCCTCAAGCGCGACCCGGCCGCCTACGGCAACGATTTTACCGTCTTCGATCGCCAGATCGCCCGTTTCGAACCTTCCGTCCCGATAAAACTTCGCACCTTTGAGAATCGTCTTCATTTTGCTGTACCGTTTCGCACCTCGCCGTAGCGGGTGCACAAAAAAAATAGGGCAACTTGGACAGCTACCCTAATAACTTGGAAAAATTATAATAAAAATTGGAAATATTTTCCGAATGATTACCCCGGAAATGACGGCGCCGTACGTACTGGGCCTCCTGAAATGCGTTCGGTATGAAACTAAACATTGGCTTGATCGGGTTCCGGTGTTATCGGGGGCAAAGGTAAGCATAATTTACGGTTTCGGCAAGACAACCCGGTCAAAAAATTTCGCCGGCATCCTACAACGACAGAACGATACGCCCCGGCAGAAGTTTCGGTCCGCGCTCCGACGCCCGTCCACCCGACCGGACGGCCATCGAGCGCTCCTCTGGAAACCTCCGCCCCCATCCCCGCCGGAAAAAGCACGGCCTTATCGAAGAGCGGGGAGGGGCGTTCGACGCTCCCTCCCCGCTCTTTCGGCCGATCCGAATCAATACCGGTTGCGCCCGTAACCGCCGCCCCGATTGGAGCCGTAACCACCCCGATCGCTGCGCTCGGTCTTCGGACGGGCCTCATTGACGTTGATAGCCCGCTCGTCGAGCTCGAAACCGTTCAGCGCGTTAATCGCGTTCCGTGCAGCCGACTCGTCCGGCATTTCGACGAAACCGAAGCCGCGCGAGCGGCCGGTTTCGCGGTCGGTGATGATGTTGGCGGAAGATACTTCTCCGTACTCCCCGAATAAAGTCTGCAAACTCTCGCCCCGGGTGCGGAAGTTCAAATTCGATACGTAAATGTTCATTTTTTTCTATTTTGACTGTGGATAAATGTTTATTGCGCAAATGCGATTTTCACCGCATTCATACCGCGTGTACCCCGCATGAGTTCGAAAAGGACGATCCGCCCCTCGCCGATCCCTTCGGGAGCCGAAGATATATGGAAAAAATATTTTTCCGTCGAAGCCAGGTCCTTGATAAACCCGTACCCCTTCTCGGTATTGAAATACTCGACACGCCCTTTCAGCGGTTCGGCCGCAATATCTTCCTTTTTAGGCGTGGCTATCACGATATCCTCGAGCTGGATCTCGACTTTCGGCCGCAGCTGGGGCGGAGTGTCGGTAATATTCCCGTTCTCGTCCACATAGGCGATCATATCGTCGAGTGAGGAGCTTCCTCCGGCCTGGCGTTCTTCCCTGCGTTTCTGTTTTTCGAGGCGCTTGGCCTGCTTTTTCTTTTCGTTCTCTCTTTTTCCGAATGTTTGCGATTTTGCCATTAAATTCAACTTAAAGATTATTATGCACGGTATGTTTCCGCATTGAGTTTTTTGCCTGTCAGCCGCTGTATGTCTTTCATGAGCGGCCGCTCGTCCGAGGTGCAGAACGTAAGGGCGGTTCCGGAATGTCCGGCACGACCGGTGCGGCCGATACGGTGTACGTACGTTTCCGGCACATCCGGCAGATCGTAATTGATGACGATCTCCAGTTCCCGGATGTCGATGCCACGGGCGGCGATGTCCGTAGCGACCATCACCCGGATCTTGCCGGACTTGAAATCCGCGAGTACGCGCTGGCGGTGATTCTGCGACTTGTTGCCGTGAATCGCCTCGCTTCGAATACCCGACTTGGAGAGCAGACGCGAAATATTGTCCGCTCCGTGTTTGGTGCGGGAGAAGACGAGAACGGACTTATCCTCCTCGCGGAGCAGAGATACGAGCAGTTTCTTCTTCTCCGGCTTCTCCACGAAATAGACCCGCTGATCGATCGAAGCCACCGCCGACGAAACCGGAGTCACCTCCACCCGCACGGGGTCGGTCAGCATACTTTTCGAGAGCGCCACGATGTCCGCAGGCATCGTCGCCGAAAAAAAGAGGGTCTGGCGCGACTTCGGCAGTAGCGGCAGCAGACGTTTGATGTCGGCGACGAATCCCATGTCGAGCATCCGGTCGGCTTCGTCCAGCACGAAATGCGTAATCGCGTCGAGTTCGACGAACCCCTGTCCGATCAGATCGTGCAGGCGCCCCGGCGTAGCTATCAGAATATCCACGCCGCCACGAAGCGCCTCGACCTGCGGGCCTTGTTTCACACCGCCGAAAATCGTCAGATGCTTCAGACCGACATATTTTCCGTAATCCGAGAAACTGTCGCCGATCTGCACGGCCAACTCCCTGGTAGGGGTCAGGATCAGGACCCGGATCGGCCGCACTCCGGATTCCCGATCGTGATTCCGCCCCCGCCGGTTGCGGCGCGGCACGTCGGTCGGCTCTGCCTGCATCCCACTGCTCAAATGCTGCAGGATCGGAATGGCGAACGCCGCCGTCTTACCCGTCCCGGTCTGGGCAATGCCCAGCATATCGCGCCCATCGAGCGCCACGGGAATACCCTTTTGCTGAATGGGCGTAGGAGCCAGGTATCCTTTTTCACCGATCGCCTTCAAAATAGGGTCGGTAATTTTCAATTCGTTAAATGTCATAATCATCGTATAATTCCGTCGTACGACGGAGTTTTCATCTGTCGCGGAGGCATCCGGTGCGGAAGCGGAAAAACGGAAGCGAGAAAGTTTCCTGTTCCCGGTCGAAACCGCAGTCACGCACACCTTGTTCCCCGACAGCGCAATCTGCCCGAACCACGCTGAAAAAGGGCGGTCAGAACGGGCGTATGCAAGTAAAAAAATAATCTCAATTTCGGGACATCGTTAAAACCCGGCAACGGCTCTCTTCTGCCTGCGACAGACATACTCAAGCGAAATTGCCTAAACAAAGAAAGTTTACAAAGGTCGATTTCAACGATGGAAAAATCCGGACGGGATATAGGTCCGGGAAAATGCAAAGAAGATAAAGATCAGAATGAACCTGCCTTGTTTATTGGGTAAAGGTAACAATTATTACACCATTCGCACCATCTTTTCCGAAAAATATCGTCCACTTCCACCCTAAAAATACATATAACATTACTTATCAACAAATTAAATAAAATTTCTTCAAGAATAATTTCATCGTGCACTGCGCTCGATATTTTCAAGCGCCGCAGAAAAAGACCGAATCGGGAAAACACGCGACTCGCCGGGAATAGTGATCTTCTCCTGCCGAAAGTAGTGAATCGATCGCCATACGACGGGATTTTCACACAACGCACACTCCTTATTCGATGTTCTCCGGCAAAGAAAGGATAAAATTCACTAACTTTACGGCAAATAGGCAGCCCCTGGCCGCTTCCGACAAACCCGAACGGCTTCCGCGTGCACGATCTTTACAGAAAACAGGCGGCGCCTCGGTTGCATCTAAATAAATTTGACTCGGCTTCCGGCTTGCACTATTTTTACAGAAGATAAGCGGCGCCTCAGCTGTAACCAAATAAATTTGACACAGCTTTCGGCTTGCACTATCTTTGCAAAGACCAACTGAAAAACAGTATTCGAGATGGCTCACATTCTTTTTGTACCCCTGATGCTCACCCTCGGCGCCGGCCTGGCAACCGGTATCGGCAGCACGATAGCCCTTTTCGCCCACCGTACCAACAAGCGACTGCTTTCGTTCTCGTTGGGACTGTCAGGCGGCGTGATGATCTACGTTTCGTTCGTCGAACTGTTCCAACAGGCACGGGAGGCTATCGGAGCCATCTACGGACCCCAAACCGGGATGGGTATTACGACCCTGGCCTTTTTCGGCGGCGTACTGCTGATCGGCGTCATCGACCGGTTGGTGCCTTCGGTCGAGAACCCGCACGAAGCCCATATGATCGAAGAACTGGAGAAGAAACCGAAAAATGCCAAACTGATGCGCATGGGACTGATGACGGCCCTGGCCATCGGCATCCATAACTTCCCGGAAGGCATCGCCACCTTCGCCACCGCCGTCGAAAATCCCACGCTGGGTATCGCCATCGCCGTCGCCATTGCCATACACAACATACCCGAAGGTATCGCGGTTTCGATCCCCGTCTTTTACGCCACCGGCGACCGGATGAAAGCCTTTCGCTATTCGCTCCTATCGGGTTTGGCAGAGCCGGTCGGCGCCCTGCTCGCCTATTTTATCCTCATGCCGTTCATGTCTCCCGTCATGATGGGCTGCATTCTGGCAGGCGTCGCCGGAATCATGGTCTTCATCTCGATCGACGAACTGCTGCCGGCCGCCCGCGAATACGGCGAAGCCCACATCTCGATCTACGGCGTGATGAGCGGCATGGCGATCATGGCCCTCAGCCTGATCCTGCTCGGATAAAGCATGCGACGCGATTATATATTAATGTACCTCTTCGAAAGCACAGCACCCCAAATCCCCTCCGGGAAAAGGATGCAGGCAAGGGGCGAATTATAAACGCGGCCACAAGCCCGCGAATAAACGTCCCTTCGGATTCGACGCTGCAACCGTCGAATAAAGGGCCACGAAAGATATATCTCAATCAATATACTGCCCTCCGATCCGAATCCGACCGACAATGCTCGGACGTTTCTCGCACCCTCCCAAGAAAAAAGTTCAGGGTGAACCCGATATCGAATAACGGCCCGCAAAATTGCGGCTACCGCCGAATTCAAAAAAACGGTCGCATATAATACCATAATTTAACAGATCTCGGTAAAGCCTTTCGGCCTACCCCGTACATTTCATCCTTAACGCCCCCTGCCCCGAATCATCGTAAAATTTCAATTTTTCAGGCATTTTATTTGGTTTATAAAATAAAGTAGTTTATATTTGCAATACCAACAAAAACCGAAAGCTATGGAAACAACTCAAAAAATCGATGCGAAAGCCGCACGCAGAAAGCGCCGGCTCATCCGGGAATGGATAACATACGCAGTCATTTGTGCATTTCTGGCCGGAGTCAATGCCCTCACGACGCCCCACTATTGGTGGGTGCTGTGGGTCATGGCAGGCTGGGGGCTCGGCCTTATTCTGGATCTGATATTCCACCTGACAAAACTCTCGGACGATGACGATGCGGAGTAATCCGCCGACGGTCGGACAACAGCCCGAAATCATTCGGGGCAAGGGATGCCTTGTAAACACAGTCAAAAACGGCTGCCAACGAACGGATATCCGAATCTGCAAGAAAAAAGCGGCATGCTAAAATATATAATCATCAAAACTCACTGCGTATGAAAGAGAGAAAATTAGACGCACGAGAGAGTATGGAACTCATCTCGCGCATGATTCAAAACACCCGCAACCGGCTGGAAAACCATGCGGGACGCCCGTTCCTCGTATGGGGCTATACGACCGTCGGGATCGCCCTGCTCAATTACTGGTTCAACATCGCCGGATGCCATCCCGCCTGGAGCTTCACCTGGTTTCTCATTCCCATCATCGGCTGTCTGCTGATGCGGTTGTTCCCGGACAAGAAGCCGACGGAGCCCCGCACAGAGATCGACCGCATCGTCGGCAAGGTCTGGTTAGCATCCTCATTATCATTGATTCCGATCTTCCTCTTTTCGCTATTTCACGGACTCTCCTACCGACACAGTCTTTTCGGACTCATCACACTGGTGATGGCTACGGCAACGGCAACAACCGGAATGATCGTTCGTTCGAAAATATACATCGTCGCAGGACTTACCTGTATGGCTCTTTCAGTCCTCTTCCCTTTATACGATTATTTCCTGAAAAAAATCGCAACTTCTGACGGAATTGAGATAACCGCCGGACTCCTGAACAACGAAATCCTTATCTTTGCCGGCGTATTTTTCATCATGATGGTCGTCCCGGGACATATCATCAACTACCAATCGCACAAAAGATGTTCAAGGAACTGAATCCCCTGCTGCACTCGGAACTGCGCCTGGCGGTAATGTCGATCCTCCTCGGGGTCGAAGAGGCCGACTTCGTTTTCATCCGGGAACAGACGGGAGCTTCGGCGGGCAACCTGAGCGTACAGATCGACAAACTGCAAAAAGCCGGCTACATCACGGTCGAAAAGACCTTTCGGGGAAAAATGCCCCGCACGCTCTGCCGCATTACCCCGACAGGCGTGGATGCTTTCGAGGAGTACGTCGAAGCATTGAAAAGCTACATAAAAAAGTAGGAAGAAAAACAGATTCTCGGCTCCGGCAGCGACAACGACCGGTTCGGAATGGGGCATAACGGTCGTTATGCCCCATATTTTCAACCCCGACCTCGAATCCGGTCGAATCGCCAGCCGGCAATTTCCCGGCGGGCCTCCTTGCTGCAACGACCGGAAAGGCGAACAGCGTAAATCAGCCGCAGCCCCGCAATTTCGGCGAGTTTCGGATCCCGCCATACGCAAACAAGCCCGGAGTTTCGCTCCGGGCTTGTTTGCATCTATTCTTCGAACGATTAGTCCTCGAACTTCGCCGAGAGGAACTCCCGGTTCAGACGGGCGATGTGCGAAATCGAAATCATCTTCGGACACTCGGCCTGGCAAGCTCCCGTATTGGTACAGTTACCGAAGCCCAGTTCGTCCATCTTGGCCACCATCGCCTTGGCGCGGCGGGCACCCTCGACACGTCCCTGCGGCAGTTTCGCGAGCGACGACACACGGGCGGCGACGAAAAGCATCGCCGAGCCGTTCTTACAGGTCGCAGCGCAGGCACCGCAACCGATGCAGGCAGCGGCATCCATCGCAACGTCGGCGTCGGCCTTCGGGATGGGAATGTTGTTGGCATCCTGCACGGCATTCGTACGGACCGAGATGAAACCGCCGGCCTGAAGAATCTTATCGTAGGCACTGCGATCCACCACGAGGTCCTTGATTACGGGGAAAGCCGCCGAACGCCAGGGCTCGATGACGATCGTCGCCCCGTCTTTGAAACGGCGCATGTAAATCTGGCAGGTCGTGGCGCCGTCGCCCGGGCCGTGCGCACGGCCGTCGATGTGCAGCGAGCACATACCGCAGATACCCTCGCGGCAGTCGTGGTCGAACGCCACGGGCTCCTTGCCCTCGTGGATCAGGTTGTTGTTCAGAATATCCAGCATCTCGAGAAACGAGGTGTCGGCGGAGATGTTCTCGACTTTGTAGGTTTCGAATGCCCCTTTTGCCTTGGCGTCTTTCTGGCGCCATATCTTTAACGTGAAATTCATAGTTTCAAATTGTGTATTAAAGTTAGACGACAGAAGAATTAGTCCTTGTAGTTACGCTGTGCGGGGTGTACGAACTCGAAGTTCAGCGGCTCCTTCGTGAGCTCCGGCGCTTCGTTCTCGCCCTTGTACTCCCACACGGCGGCATATACGAAGTGCTCGTCGTCGCGTTTGGCCTCGCCCTCTTCGGTCTGATGCTCGACGCGGAAATGTCCGCCGCACGACTCCTCGCGGTTCAGCGCGTCGCGTGCCATCAGCTCGCCCAGCTCCAGGAAATCGGCCAGACGCAGCGCCTTCTCCAACTCGACGTTGAACTCGTTCGCCTTGCCTACGACCTTCACATCCTTCCAGAACTCCTTGCGCAGCGCCTGGATCTCGACGATCGCCTTTTCGAGCGACTCCTTCGAACGCGCCATGCCGACGTTCTCCCACATGATGTGTCCCAGCTTCTTGTGAATATCGTCCACCGACTGCTTGCCGTTGATGGAAAGCAACTTCGAAATCTTATCCTTCACACCCTTCTCTGCCTCGTCGAAGGCCTTGGTATCGGTCTTCACCTTCGGGGCCTGGATCTTGTGCGACAGGTAGTCGCCGATCGTATAAGGCAGCACGAAATAACCGTCCGCCAGACCCTGCATCAGCGCCGAAGCACCCAGGCGGTTGGCACCGTGATCCGAGAAGTTGGCCTCACCGATGGCGTAGAGACCCGGGATCGTAGTCATCAGGTTGTAATCGACCCAGATACCGCCCATCGTATAGTGTACGGCAGGGAAGATCTGCATCGGCTGTTCGTAGGGATTTACGTCGGTTATCTCCTCGTACATGTCGAACAGGTTGCCGTAACGTTGTTTGATGACATCCTTGCCCAGACGCTCGATCGCGGTCTTGAAATCGAGGAACACGGCCAACCCCGTTTCGTTCACGCCGAAGCCCGCGTCGCAACGCTCTTTGGCGGCACGCGACGCCACGTCGCGCGGCACGAGGTTACCGAAGGCCGGATAACGGCGCTCCAGGTAGTAGTCACGGTCCTCTTCGGCAATATCCGAAGGTTTCTTGGCACCCGAACGGAGGGCTTTCACATCCTCGATCTTTTTGGGAACCCAGATACGGCCGTCGTTACGCAGCGACTCCGACATCAGGGTCAGCTTCGACTGCTGATCCCCGTGCACCGGAATACAGGTCGGGTGGATCTGCGTGAAACAGGGATTCGCGAAGCCGGCACCCTTGCGGTAGCACTGGAAAGCGGCCGAACCGTTCGAAGCCATCGCGTTGGTCGAAAGGAAGAACACGTTGCCGTAACCGCCCGAAGCGATCACTACGGCGTGTGCGCCGAAACGCTCCAATTCACCGGTCACCAGATTTCGGGCGATGATACCTCTCGCCTCGCCGTCCTCGATCACGATGTCGAGCATCTCGTGACGGGGATAGCTCTTCACCGAACCGGCAGCGATCTCCTTGTTGAGTGCGGCATAAGCGCCCAGCAGCAACTGCTGACCGGTTTGGCCGCGAGCATAGAACGTACGCGAAACCTGCGCACCGCCGAACGAACGGTTGTCCAGCATACCGCCGTACTCGCGTGCGAACGGAACGCCCTGGCCGACGCACTGGTCGATGATGCAGTTCGAAACCTCGGCCATGCGGTAAACATTGGCTTCACGGGCACGGTAGTCGCCGCCTTTGATCGTATCGTAGAACAACCGGTAAATCGAATCGTTGTCGTTGCGGTAGTTCTTGGCCGCATTGATACCGCCCTGCGCCGCGATCGAATGCGCACGGCGCGGAGAGTCCTGGATGCAGAAAACCTTCACGTTGTATCCCAGTTCGCCGAGCGAAGCGGCTGCGGAAGCACCGCCCAGGCCCGTACCTACGACGATAATATCCAGTTTGCGTTTGTTGGCAGGGCTTACTACCTTGATCGCCGCCTTGTGGTTGCTCCACTTTTGCGCGAGTTCCCCGGCGGGTATTTTTGAATCTAATTTGAAAGCCATATCTCTATATTTTTATAATTCAACGTAAGATGTTAGCAGACACAACCGCAGCAAAGACTCCGGAAGAAATAGACCAGCACGACCACGGCGAAACCGAGGAACACGACGGTCGCCACGATGTTGGCGATACATTTCAGGCGCGGATACCAGATGTCGTTGCCCCAGCCCACCGACTGGAACATCGACCACACGCCGTGCGTAAGGTGGAACCAGAGGGCGAAGAACCAAACCAGGTAGATCACCACGTAGTACCACTGCGAGAAGGTGTACTGAATCAGCGCAGCGCCGTCCTGCGGCGAGAAGCCGAGCGAATTTTCATGGTGTCCCAGCACCTCGACCAGCTGCATCTTCGACCAGAAGTTGAACAGATGGAGCAACAGACCGCCGAGGATGATCCATCCCAGTGCAAGCATGTTCTTCGACGCCCACTGCACACCCTTTTCCTTCACGGTAACGGCATAACGCTGCGAACCGCGTGCCTTATAGTTGTTCACGGTCAGCACCAGCGCATAAATGAAGTGGATCAGGATACCGGCGACCAGCACCAGCGTTCCGACCAACGCATACCAGTTGGCACCCAGGAATGCGCAGACCGTGTTGTACGCCTCGGGCGAGAAGATCGCCACGATGTTCATCGACATGTGGAAGAGGATAAAGAGCACGAGGAAACAACCGGTAATGCTCATTACCAACTTCTTGCCAAGAGAAGAATTAGTTAGAAAACAGCCCATAATGTTTGAAATTTGTTTATTTTTGTTAAAAATTTGTTTGCGCTCCGGCAAAGATAGTCATTGTTTGCATAATAACAACACAAAACAATTCGAAATTTACGCTTAAAATCAGGCATTTTATGACCAAAACGGAAATCCGGAAACAGATGAAAGGGCTCAATACGGCCCTTTCTTCGGAACAGCGCGAAGAGCTTTCCGCGCGTATTTTCAACGAAGCGGAGAGGCTTCCGGCCTTCGCACGCGCCAAAGTGGTGGCCCTTTTCGCTTCGCTCAAAGACGAACCCCTCACCGCCCCGACGCTCGAACGCTGGAGCCGCTTCAAACGGATCGTACTGCCCCGCGTGGAAGGCGACATAATGCGATTCTACGACTACGATCCCGCCTCGATGAACGACTCCGGCTCGTTCGGCATTTCGGAACCGGAGGCCACTGCGCTGTGCCGCCCCGAGGAGATCGATTTTATCATCGTGCCGGGTGTGGCGTTCACCGCCGCAGGCATGCGCCTGGGACGCGGCAAGGGATTCTACGACAAATACCTGTCGCAGCCGGGTTTCCGGGCTTTCAAGGCAGGCGTGTGCTATCCGCATCAGGTCGTGGAGGAGCTGCCCGCCGATCCATTCGACGTTCCGGTCGATCACCTTTGCTGCGGACGGTAAAACGAGTGCCGACTTTGGTCCCATAATCAAATCCTACCGTTCCCATGTGTTCTCCGGCCCGAAGACGTACCCCTTCGGGATTCCGCCATCGAAAACCGGCAAACACCGGTTACGGCAAAGAATCGTAAAAAGAGAAAACACCGTATCAAAGAAGCCTGCATCTACCGATGCAGGCTTCTTAACTAATATCATACAATATTATTATCGGTAGAGATACTCCGGAATGCGGTGGCTGCGCCGCCCGATCGGAACGCCGATACCGAGCGTCACATTCATCGAAGTCGAAGTGACGGGCAGGAACTGCGGCGTATGGCTGCAAATCAACATATCGGTCGCCAGGAAGAAGTTGATCCAACTGGGGCAGGCATTGATCGCCACACCGAGGGCGTGCCCCTGGCCGTTGAGAAACGAATAACTGGTAGTCAGCGTAAACCAGGGAATCGGGTGGAAGTTCACCGAGGCGGTCAGGTTGTGGAACGTCTTCACATCCCAGACACGTACGTTGTAAAGCAGACCCAGGCCGATCTTGTGACGCCAAACCTCGTACTCGGCCCCCAGATTGATCGAGGTGCGCAGCATCTCGGTCTTGCCCTTGGAGGCCTGCACCCGGTCGAACTCCAGCTCGCCGAAATCGAACTCCGGATCGTGAACCTCACCGTCGATGATCTCCACGCCGGTAAAAGATTGGGATTTGGTCATCTGCCCACGCTCCAGGTATTTCTTTCCCCACGAAATGAAACCCAGGTCGTTCACGGCGAAAGAGAGCTGCAAATCGGGAATCACGTCGTACGTCACACCCAGATCGACGGCAAAACCGTAGCCCGCAGGTCCTTTGTAGGAAGAAACGTCGAAATCGTCGAACGAATAATATTCCGACCCGTCGGGACGCTGCATGGAGCTCATCTCAAGGCCCGACATTTCGAACGAACCGTCCGCGTCGATATTCCAACTATTCTCCTGCAATTTTATATCGAGCCGGTCGATCGACGTCCGCGCACGGGCCGCGCCGACGAGGAACTTACCCCGTGCACCGAGGTAAATCTGATCCGTCAGCGGAAAAGAGTAACTGAAAGCGGCCTCGAGATAAGCCTGCGTCGAGGCTTTGATGTCGTTGATAACAGCCTCGTTCCGTCCGTTCTTGAGAAAGTCGAACAACGAATAGGGCATATTGGCCTCCGCTTCCATACGCACATTCAGGTCGAACGACCAGAATGTCTTATGATCCTTGCGGAATGCACCGAAACCGACGATATTGATCCTGGTATCCACTCCGAGCATATTCTTCGAGCGCAGATTTCCCAACGCCTCGGCTGCGGAAACATTCTTGTCGAACAGCGTTACCAAACTTCCGTTCACCGGATAAAAAATATCGCTGACGGAGAGGTTGCCGGAGGCATTGACCTGTACCCCACCCAATACGGGAATATTCACATAGCCGCGCAGCGGAGCGAAAGCCGGGTTAAGCTGGCTGCGGAAAGTCGAACCCTCCATAAAGTAGGCACTCGGCGTCTGTGCCACGGCCGTACATGCGACAAACGCCGCAATCAAAGTATATATGATCTTTTTCATATAAGGAATCCGGATTAAAGGTTCAGATTAAGACCGCCGCGTTTCTTCAAATGCAGCGTCATACGGATCGACTGGCTGTCGCTGAATCCGATGCGCGGATAATACTTCTGCGGCATAAAATCGACATTCAGTTCAAAGAAAGAGAACAAGCTCCGGATATCATTCTCGTAAAGCCGTACGGAAGCGATGTCATTCTCTTCGTCGGGTTCGACCAGGAAAGGCGCGATAGCCACGTTCGTTTCGGAAAAATCCGCTGCTACTTCGAAGCTCACCGGCAGACTGCTCCACACCTCGCCGTACAAATCGAGCGTATTGACCGGATTGACGGTACCCTCGGGATCAAGGTTGTCGGCAAGCATATCGATCAAATCGTCGCCGACATCCAACGTCGCATTATAAGTAATCGTATTGATTTTAATCTGGGAAAGAAATTCCCGCGCCAGCTCGCCCATCGTATCGCGCAACGCTTCGCCGGCCTCGTTGTCCTCGCCGAAAAACTTCTTGAATTCCGCCTTGAAAAGCTCCTCGCTATCGGCCGGAATCAACGCCGTAAAACGCTCGCGGTAACCTTCGTTGGACCAAATCAGATCGACCACTTCGTCCATTTTTTTCGATCCGGGAACGAGCATCTCGTCGATAAGAGCCTCCAGCATTCCGTCCAGATAAGTTCCATCACTCGAAAGACGGACGATATCGACCCACTCCGCATTGCCCGGGAGCGTCGTCGGCAACCAGATATCGACCTCGTCGAAAATAGCGCGGATATCCGCACTGCCGTCCTGCAACTCGTCCATTCCGACCGTGATCTGCGCCAACGGCATAGTCCATTCGCTTTGGTCGTTGCCGATGGTTACATCGCCGGACTCGATCTTGTTCAGATCATACGCCTTGTCGCAACCGATGCAAAACGAAAGAATACATAACAGGGATAAAAAATTCTTCATAGGCAGATTTTGCTTAATAAAACGGCCCAAAGGTATAATGTTTTCGACAAATAATCAAAATATAAATACTTTTCAACCACTAACAATCTGTTCAATCGACGGCTTCTGCCGAAAAACTCCGGCTCATTCTCCGATTCAGCGTACGGCAGAGGGTCTTTGTTAAAATTTTGCTACTTTTGTGACAGATGGACAATGTGAAAAAATACGGGTTGAAAGAACAGGTAGCCCTGCTGCCTCTGTCACCGGGCGTATATCAGTTTCTGGACAAGAACGGGGCGATCATCTACGTCGGCAAAGCCAAAAGCCTGCGCAAGCGGGTCAGCTCGTATTTCATGCAGAACAAGGAGCACAGCGCCAAGGTACAGGTACTCGTGAAGCAGATCGCCGCGATCCGGCACATCGTCGTCGATACCGAAACGGACGCCCTGCTGCTCGAAAACTCGCTGATCAAAACCCTCCAGCCGCGCTACAACATCCTGCTCAAGGACGACAAGACCTATCCCTGGATCGTCGTGCGCCGCGAACCGTTCCCGCGCGTACAGTCCACCCGCATCCTCAACCGCGACGGATCCCAATATTTCGGTCCCTACGGCTCGGTGATGATGCAGCGCAGTATCCTGGAGTTTATCCGCGAGGTGATTCCCCTGCGTACCTGCTCGCTCAACCTTTCGCCGGCGGCTATCGCCAAAGGACGCTATTCGGTCTGCCTGCAATACCACCTGGGCAACTGCAAGGGACCTTGCGTGGGAGCGCAAAGCGAAGAAGAATACGACGCACTGGTCGATATGACGGTTTCGATTCTCAAAGGCGACCTGCGCCCCGTGCGTACCTATCTTGAAAAAGAGATGGAGGCAGCCGCCCGAAACCTGAAATTCGAAGTCGCACAACGCTACAAGGCACGCCTCGACGCCCTGGACAACTATTCGAGCAAATCGGTGATCGTCAGTGCACGCATCGTGGACGTGGACGTCTTCTCCCTGCTGGTGGACGACGACGTGGCCTACTGCAATTTCCTGCGCATCCGCCACGGTTCGGTCGTGGGCGTCTATACGATACGGCTCACCACGGGCATCGACACCGACCCCGCTCAAATGCTGACCCTGGCCATCCAGCACATCGCCGAAACGATCGCCGGGACGCTGGCCAAAGAGGTCATCGTTCCCTACCTCCCCTCGGCCGCGCAACTTTTCGACGGGGTGACCTTCACCGTTCCCAAGCGGGGCGAAAAACTCGATCTGCTGGAGTTCTCGCTCAAGAGTGCCCGTATCTACCGCGCCGAACAGCTCAAGAACCTCGAGATCAAGAATCCCGAACGGCATACCGAACGGCTGATGGCCGCCATGCAAAAGGAGCTGCACTTGGACCGTCCGCCCCGCCACATCGAATGTTTCGACAACTCCAACCTACAGGGGACCAACCCGGTAGCTTCATGCGTGGTATTCCGGGACGGCAAGCCTTCACGCAAGGAGTACCGCCATTTCAACATCAAAACCGTCATCGGTGCAGACGACTTCGCCTCGATGCGCGAGATCGTCTTCCGCCGTTACAGCCGCCTGATCGCCGAAGGAGCCGAACTGCCCGACCTGATTATCGTGGACGGCGGCAAAGGACAGCTCTCCAGCGCCTATGCCGTGCTGTGCGAACTGGGAATCGAAAAACAAGTCCCCATCGTAGGCCTGGCCAAGCGGATCGAAGAGATCTTCTTCCCCGGGGACCCGATGCCCTACTACTTGAGCCGTACGGGTGAACCGCTCAAAGTGGTGTGTCACATCCGCGACGAAGCCCATCGCTTCGGCATCACCTTCCACCGGCAGAAGCGAAGCAAAGCTTTCATTCACAGTGAACTGGAAAATATCGAAGGAGTCGGCCCGAAGACCATAGAGCTCCTGTTGCGCCATTTCCGTACGGTGGAGAAAATCCGCACGGCCCCCGCCGAAGAACTCTCGGCTCTCGTCGGACCGGCCAAGGCCGCCAGGCTCCTCGTCCACTTCGGCAGACAGTAAGGACGCAGAAAAATGCGAAAAAATTTGGAGTTCCTCGATAAATCATTACTTTTGCAGAGCAAATCACCGATTTAGCAGCCCGGATGGCGGAATTGGTAGACGCGTTGGTCTCAAACACCAATGACAGCAATGTTGTGCCGGTTCGATCCCGGCTCCGGGTACAAGGAAAAGAGTTAAGTATTGAATAATCAATCACTTAACTCTTTTTATTTTTGAGATTGTTCCCAAATTGTTCCCAATGATTCTGTATCAAACTGCCTTTAGGAGTTTGTGATATTTTTCAATAAGTCTTGTACTGCTGGGCTATTTTCGAATAACAACTCATTCAAAAGAGGAGAATGACATTGCTTTGTTAATCTTTGATTGACAGACCTATAGATAAAATGTAAGGCTAAAATTTAATTCTAATGATTCTCCAAAAAATGAAATGGATACAGTAAAATTAATTACCTTTGACAGAAGATTATAATGGATATGTCAAGGATTATGATTATAGATGACGAGAGGCAACTACGCAAATTATTGGCTCGCATCATAAGTCTTGAAGGTTATGAAGTTCTCGAGGCCGACGATTGCACCCACGGCATGAAAATGCTCTCGCAATATGATTTCGAAGTCGTATTGTGCGATGTCAAGCTGCCCGATGGCAATGGGGTCGAGCAGGTAAGCAAAATAAAGCAAGCAGCGCCTTTAACCGAGGTAATCCTGCTCACGGCCTATGGCAATATTCCCGATGGCGTACAGGCCATTAAGAACGGTGCTTTCGACTACATCACAAAAGGCGACGATAACAATAAGATCCTGCCGCTTTTGAGCCGTGCAGTCGAAAAATCCGAACTGCAGAAACGATTGGCCAGATACGAAACAAAAAACTCGGCCGAATACTCCTTTGACCGCATCATAGGCTCTTCTACTGCCATGCGCCAGGCCGTAGAGCTGGCACGGAAAGTGGCCGGAAGCGATACATTTGTACTTCTCACCGGCGAAACGGGAACCGGCAAGGAGGTCTTTGCCAATGCCATCCACCATGCCAGCGCACGTGCCAAAGAGGCTTTTGTCGCCGTAAACTGTTCGGCTTTTGCCAAAGAACTGCTCGAAGGCGAACTCTTCGGGCACAAGGCGGGAAGTTTTACCGGCGCCAACAAAGATAAAAAAGGATTACTGGAGGAGGCCGACGGCGGCACATTGTTCCTTGACGAAATAGGTGAAATGCCGATAGATCTGCAGGCCAAGCTGCTGCGTGTACTCGAAAACGGCGAATTCCTGAAAATCGGCGAGACACGTCCCAAACGTGTCAACCTGCGTGTAATTGCCGCCACGAACCGAGACCTTGAAAAGGAAATCGCACAAGGGAATTTCCGTGAAGACCTATATTTCCGGCTGTCCGTCTTCCGTATCCACCTTCCCGCATTAAATGAACGTTCGGAAGATATCGAAGAGTATATACGTTTCTTCGTCGATCAATTTACCCGTAAGATGGGTAAACGGATCGATCGGATCGACAAGGAATATATTACGGCCATGAAGCAGCACGTGTGGCACGGTAATGTACGCGAACTCAGGAATGTCGTCGAACGCAGCCTGATCATGACCGACGGAAACACGATTACCATCGACGCCTTGACGCCCGACTTCAAAATGGCTCAGCAGGCAGATGCGTCCGACTCGCTCGCCCTGGAAGATATCGAACGCAAGCATATCCTGAAAGTTATGGAATACACGCGCGGCAACAAGGCCGAGGCGGCCCGTTTGCTGGGGATAGGCATCGCTACTTTATATCGCAAGCTGGAGAATTATGGCATAAAATAGTCTTCACCCTATCATTTTGAGAAAGGAGGCTTATCAATATGATAAGCCTCCTTTCTTTTTTATTTTTCCGCCATCCATCAACGCTCTATCAATCAATACAATAAATACATGATAAAGATTTTGGCATACGGTTCGCCATACTATGGTACAAACTTAAAATACAAAAGCAATGAATGGATGGGAAACGGCATGTGTAATGATTCTGGCCGGATTTGTATTGTATCTGTTTGTGCATATGGTAGTTTGCTTCGTGGAAAGGTTAAGCGGCTGCAAAAGGAACGGAATCAAATGGTAACTGTAAAATAAAAAATGATGAATGTAATTTTAATGTTTTTGGCCATGTTGGCTTTGGGTGCATTGTGCTGCTGGTTCTACTACAAATGTGTTGACTGGTTCGAAAAAATCTAAAATTCGTAATACAATGTTCATTGGACTTATGATATTGAGCATGCTTGTATTCATCTACCTTATGTATGTGCTCATTAAACCCGAAAAATTCTAAGCGTAAAACCATTTACAAAAACGCAAAAAATGAATACCGAAATTTCAGGCATAATTCTGCAATGGGTCGCTTTGGTGGTTCTGAGCTATCCGCTTGGACGGTACATTGCCAAAGTATACCGTGGGGAGCCTACGTGCCTTGACTTCATGGCCCCCGTCGAGCGATGGATATACAAATTATGTGGAATCCGTCCCGATGAAGAGATGAACTGGAAACAGTTCCTGAAAGCATTGCTTACCGTAAACGCATTCTGGTTTGTTTGGGGAATGGTGCTGCTAGTCTGCCAAGGCTGGCTGCCGCTTAACCCGGACGGGAATGGAGGACAATCGCCCGACCTTGCGTTCAATACGACAATAAGCTTTATGGTAAACTGCAACCTTCAGCACTACAGCGGGGAATCGGGCCTCACCTACTTTACGCAACTGTTTGTCATCATGCTCTTCCAGTTTGTCACCGCAGCATGCGGCATGGCGGCACTTGCCGGTATCATGAAGGCACTTGCTGCGAAAACGACACGTACCATAGGCAACTTTTGGGTTTTCATGACCCGAAGCGTAACGCGCATCCTGCTGCCGCTCTCCCTGCTCGTGGGCATTTTGCTGATAGTAAACGGAGTGCCGATGTCGTTTGACGGCAGACAAACGATCACAACGCTTGAGGGCAATGAACAGGCAATCAGCCAGGGACCGACGGCCGCCATAGTTCCCATCAAGCAACTCGGTACGAACGGCGGCGGATACTTCGGAACAAACTCATCGCACCCGCTTGAGAACCCCAACGCATTCACAAATATACTGGAATGCTGTGCCATTATGATTCTGCCGATGGCCATGGTGTGGGCCGTAGGATTTTATATCCGCCGTCGGAAATTGGCTGCGTGGATTTATGGAGTTATGCTCTTTGCCTTTACGGCTGGCATATGCGTGTCCGTTCCACAGGAGATGGGAGGCAATCCGCAGATTGACAAAATGGGCATAGCGCAAGATCTGGGCTCGATGGAGGGCAAGGAGGTACGTATCGGTTCGGCAGCCTCGGCCATGTGGGGCATGGTAACAACCGCTACGTCCAACGGATCGGTAAACTCGATGCACGACAGCCAGACTCCTCTCAGCGGATTGCTGCAAATGCTCAACATGCAGATTAACTGCTGGTTCGGAGGAGTCGGCGTCGGCTGGATGAACTACTTTGCCTTTCTGATCATCGCCGTATTCATCAGCGGCCTGATGGTGGGACGTACACCCGAGTTCCTCGGCAAGAAGGTGGAAGCCCGCGAAATGAAAATCGCGACACTGGTTGTGCTCATGCACCCGCTACTGATACTGGTCGGGACAGGCATCGCTTCGGCCATCGCTGCAAACAATCCGGGAATCGGGTGGCTCAACAACCCTTCGTTCCATGGATTAAGCGAGATGCTCTATGAATACACCTCTTCGGCAGCCAACAACGGATCAGGATTCGAAGGTTTGGCTGACAATACGCCATTTTGGAATATTTCAACAGGGATTGTACTGATTATGGGGCGTTATTTCCCGATCATAGGACAGATTGCCATTGCCGGTTTGCTTGCCTCAAAGAAGTATATTCCTGAAAGTGCCGGTACGTTGAAAACGGATACGTTTACCTTCTCGCTTATGACTTTTGTGGTGATTATTATTGTAGCTGCGCTCTCATTCTTCCCGGCTTTGGCTTTGGGGCCGATTGCAGACTATTTAAGTTTTTAATTGTGAAATGATAAGATGAAAAAACAAATCAATACTGCGCTGTTTGACAAACAGTTGCTGAAAACGAGTTTCGTGGAGTCTTTCCGAAAACTCGATCCCCGGAAGATGATCAAGAATCCGATCATGTTCACGGTGGAAGTCGTAACGGCCGTCATGCTGTTGCTGCTGATCTATATTGCTGTCTCGGGAGACGATTCACAGGGGTCGTTCTGGTATAATCTGGTCGTCTTTGCGGTGTTGTTGCTGACGGTGCTCTTTGCCAATTTCGCAGAAGCGATTGCCGAGACCCGCGGCAAGGCACAGGCGGATTCGCTCCGGAAAACCCGGGAGGAGACCCCTGCGAAACTGGTTGCCGGCAATGGGAAAACCAGAACCGTCAGCAGTTCGGAATTAAAACGTGGAGATGTTTTCGAGTGCGTGGCGGACGATACGATCCCGGCCGACGGCGAGATCATCGAGGGACTGGCCTCCATCGACGAAAGTGCCATCACGGGAGAATCGGCTCCAGTGATCCGCGAAGCGGGCGGCGACAAGAGTTCGGTGACAGGCGGAACGAAGGTCCTTTCCGACCGCATTCTGGTCAAGGTAACCGCCCAGCCCGGAGAGAGTTTTCTTGACAAGATGATCGCACTGGTGGAGGGCTCTTCACGCCAGAAGACCCCCAACGAGATTGCGCTGACGATTCTGCTGGCAGGCTTTACCCTTGTTTTCGTCATCGTCTGCGCCAGTCTGAAACCCTTTGCGGACTACATCGGCGCCAACATCACGATTGCAGCCTTCATCTCGCTGTTCGTCTGTCTAATTCCGACGACCATCGGAGGCTTGCTGTCGGCGATCGGCATTGCCGGAATGGATCGGGCCCTGCGGGCCAACGTAATCACCAAATCGGGGAAGGCCGTGGAAACGGCCGGGGACATCGACACGCTGTTGCTGGACAAAACCGGAACCATCACCATCGGCAACCGGAAAGCGACCCGCTTCTATCCCGTCCAGGGCGGCGATTCCGGGGCATTTGTCCGGATGTGCGTTCTCTCCTCTGTCGCCGACCAGACCCCGGAAGGTAAATCCATCGTGGAACTCGGTTCGAAGCAGGGCATCAAAGTGGAGCCTCGGGAGATGGTAGGCATACGGATGGTTCAGTTTACGGCCGAAACCCGCTGTTCGGGCGTGAACATGCCGGACGGCACCCGCATCCGCAAAGGGGCCACCGAAGCGATCCGGAAAATCGTTACCGACGCCGGGCACACCTTCCCGCAGGAGGTCGACGGCATCGTCCAAAGTATCTCGGCCAACGGCGGGACGCCGCTGGTGGTCTGCTCCGACGAACGGGTGCAGGGTGTCATCGAATTGCAGGACATTATCAAGACCGGCATCCGCGAGCGTTTTGAACGTCTGCGCAAGATGGGTGTAAAGACCGTAATGGTGACAGGCGACAACCCGCTTACCGCAAAATATATTGCAGAAAAAGCAGGCGTTGACGACTTCATAGCCGAAGCCAAACCCGAGGACAAGATGGAATACATCAAGCGAGAGCAACAGGCCGGGAAATTGGTCGCCATGATGGGCGACGGCACGAACGATGCTCCGGCTCTCGCACAGGCCGATGTGGGCGTAGCCATGAACAGCGGAACACAGGCTGCGAAGGAGGCCGGAAACATGGTCGACCTTGATAACGACCCGACCAAACTGATTGAGATCGTAGAGATTGGCAAACAGCTGCTCATGACCCGCGGAACGCTGACCACGTTCTCCATAGCCAATGACGTGGCCAAATACTTTGCCATTGTGCCGGCACTGTTTATATCCTCGATTCCATCGTTGCAGGCCCTTAATATAATGCACCTTCATTCACCCGAAAGTGCCATTCTGTCGGCGGTGATATTCAACGCGATTATCATTCCGCTGCTGATTCCGCTGGCACTGCGTGGCGTGACATATAAACCGATCGGGGCATCTGCTCTGCTGCGCCGCAACCTTTTCATCTACGGATTGGGCGGTATCACCGCCCCGTTCCTGGGAATAAAACTGATAGACATTTTAATTAGTGTATTTTTTTAATTGAAGAACAGTCATGAAAAATTTATGGATATCGCTTAAATTCACCTTGGTGATGTGTGTGATACTCACCATCGGATATGTACTGGTACTGCGCCTGACAGCCACGGTTGCTTCCCCAAATGATGGAGAAGCTCCGGTTGTGGAACTGAACGGGAAAGTTGTAGGTGCAGCCAATGTCGGACAGGCATTCACCGACAGCATCTACTTCTGGGGCCGCCCCTCTGCAGTTGACTATAACGGCGGTGGTTCGGGTGGAAGCAACAAAGGGACCAACAATGCAGAATATCTGGCCGAAGTAGAGGCCCGCATCAATGCCTTTCTGGAGGCACATCCATATCTCGAAAGAAAAGATGTCCCAGCCGAAATGGTTACGGCCAGCGCCTCGGGTCTAGATCCCGACATATCACCCCGCGGAGCCGAGGTACAGATCCGGCGTGTAGCCGAAGCCCGTGGAATGTCGGAAGACCAGGTTCGGAAAATTGTGGAGAAAATCCTCCAAAAACCTTGGCTGGGTCTTTTCGGAACATATAAAATAAATGTTTTGAAACTTAACGTCGCTCTTGATGAAGCTCAAAAATGATTAATCAGACTTTGAAGATGCTAATTTTGCTGGAGAATTTTTTTTCTACATGTAATTGAACCGATGTATAACGACACGCGACAAAGTGCTCAGCATTTCCTCGATCTGATTAAACAATCTCATCGAGGTAAGTTTAAGGTCTACATCGGCATGAGTGCCGGTGTAGGCAAAACTTATCGTATGCTGCAAGAAGCCCATCAACTATCCGATTCTGGAGTTGACATCCGGATCGGATATGTTGAAACACACGGGCGGGTGGAGACGGAGGTGTTGGTTGAGGGGCTCACATTAATTCCTCGAAGGAAACTTTTCTATAAAGGGAAGGAACTTGAGGAGATGGATACGCAGACAATCATTAATCAACATCCAGAAATTGTCATAGTAGATGAGTTGGCACATACCAATATCGAAGGGAGTCCGAATCCCAAACGCTGGCAAGACGTCATGCAGATACTGGATGCAGGTATCAGCGTAATCTCTGCCGTCAACATACAGCATTTGGAAGGGATCAATGAGGAAGTACAGACTATTACTGGAGTAGAAATCCAAGAACGTATTCCAGACAGCGTGTTGGCCATGGCTGACGAGGTGGTCAATATCGACTTGACGGCCGATGACCTCATAGAGCGGTTAAAAGCGGGTAAGATTTATCGGTCCGACAAGATAGCATCTGCGTTGGGAAATTTCTTCACGTATGACAACCTGCTTCAGCTAAGAGAATTGGCCCTAAAAGAGGTTGCTATGCGAGTCGAAAAGAAAGTAGAGACTCAGGTCGTTACCGAGGGTAAACTCTATCATGAATATTTGATGGCCGTGATTGACTCCTCCGAGAAACGGGCTCGCCGGGTAATCCGGAAAACAGCCCGCTTGGCAACCCACATGAATGCTGCATTCATTGTATTATATGTCCAGTCAGACAAAGAAGACACGAATCGTATCCCGTTGGCAAACCAACGCTACCTGATCAATAATTTTAATCTTGCGTCGGAACTAGGTGGAGAAGTTGTGCGGGTACATTCCAACCGTTATATTGAAACGATCGTGAATGTATGCCAAGAACGTAAAATCAGTACTGTCTGTATTAGTGTCTCACGGTTTTCACTATATTCGTTGTTTGTAACAACTCTCAGGTTTCGGTATCTGTTAAATAGACTGGCCAAACTCAATGTGGATTTAATTATTTTATCGTAATGAATATTCGTAACAGACTGACATTAGGTATTGGAGTATTGTTCATACTGATTCTTTTGCTGGGGCTACAGTCGGTCCGATCAGTACGACAACTTTCCGTGGCATCGAAAGACATCCTTGCGGATAACTACAATTCGGTTCATTATGTGGAGGAGATGTTACGCTCTCTGGACCGTTTCTCGCAGGACTCCGCATCGCGAGGCATTTTAATAAGCAGTTTGGAACTTCAGCAACAGAATATTACTGAGGTAAACGAAAAAGAGGTAACTGCAGCACTAACCCAAAAAATCGATGCGCTGACGGATTCCGTTTCCATCACCCAGATCCAGGCGATTCGCGATGACCTCTATCGGATCATGGAGCTGAACATGAATTCGATACGCTCCAAAAGCTCGGATATGGAATCCCGTGCCGAGGGTGCGGTCCAGTGGCTTTCAATCCTCTCCGTATTGTGTATCCTGCTGGCGGCGGTTTTCCTGATTCGCTTCCCGGCTATTATTCTGCGGCCAATTGACAAGCTCAAACAGGGCATAACCCAAATCGCCAACCATAATTACGAAGAACGACTCGATTTCGGCGACAACAAGGAGTTCCGGGCCGTTGCCGCCTCATTCAACGATATGGCCTGCAAGCTATCGGAATACCGCCGCAGCTCTCTCGACCGACTTATGACCGAGAAGAAACGTATCGAAGCCATCGTAAACAGTCTGCACGAGCCGATCATAGGCCTGGACTCGGAGCGAAACATTCTTTTTATGAATGACGAGGCCTTTTCGATCCTAAACCTCAAACGGGACAATATCATTGGACGCAATGCCGCCGAAATAGCTTTGAACAACGACCTGTTAAGACGGCTCATTCGGGAGGTATACGCGGAAAACGACGGCAACCATGAACATGAACCCCTGAAAATCTATGCGGACAACAAGGAGAGCTATTTCCAGATGGACAATATTCCGCTATACATAAATCCCGTAGGTGAGAGCAGTCAACAGTTCGTCGGCAATCTTATTATTCTGAACAACATTACCAAATATAAGGAACTTGATTCGGCCAAAACGAATTTCATAGCCACCGTATCGCACGAGATGAAAACCCCCATTTCGTCGATATTGATGAGTCTGCAGCTGCTCGGTGACTCACGTCTCGGATCACTCAACGAGGAGCAAACCCAGTTACTGGGCAGTATCCGTGAAAGCAGCGACCGACTGTTGAATATCACAGGCGAATTGCTGAATCTCACCCAGGTAGAATCGGGCAAGCTCACAATAAAGCCCAAAATCGTCAAGCCTATAGAGTTGATAGAATATGCCATAAAGGCCACACAAGTGCTCGCGGAACGGTTCCTCTGTTTCGTTGAGGTGGAATATCCTGAAAAAATCTCTAAATTGTTTGTTGACAACGAAAAAATAGCTTGGGTTATTACCAATCTACTATCGAACGCAATACACCACTCTCCAGAAAACTCCCGTATTATTATTGGAGCAACACAGCACGACAAGCATGTGGATATTTACGTGCAGGATTTTGGACACGGCATAGATCCCCGTTACCATAAAAGTATCTTTGACCGTTACTTCCGGGTTCCTGGCACCAAAGTTCAAGGAAGCGGATTAGGACTAGCCATATCAAAAGAATTCGTGGAGGCACATGGCGGCACGATTTCAATCGAAAGCGAAATTGGAAAAGGATGTCGATTTACGGTATCACTCCCTGCTTAATTTCAGAGCAAACTGCTTATCTTCAGAATAATTAATCTATATCCCCACTGTTAAGGTAAGTAAGTTTGTCTCGATGCAATTAGAGTTTGGAGTGATGATAGCAAGGAGTCCAGGTTATGGATTCCTACTTACCACTGTCTATGCTATCTGTTATGGGTTGTAAATCAAACTTTATAGTATATTAATTAAGTGAATATGTATTACCTTCCTTTCAAAATCTTATTTTGTCGTTTCCTTCCAATGAAAATACACATCCTGAATCGAGATCTCTCTCCTGTGATATGCCTGGCTTATCTCCTGAGGCAGACAGTATGATGGATTATCCCCGACCTTGAAATACCAGTACATACCCATCTTGTCAGGATACATACGGCATTTATAGCGTTCGCAGAACATGCGTTCTCCATCGGCGGTATAGAAATAATAAGTAGACGAGACCTTCATCAGATTATCATTTCGTTCCTGTAAGTCCCTTACCTTATTGGCCAGATTGTCCCGCTGCTTCTGCTCTGCCTCATAGGCTCTCAGATCCATTTCACGCCACACACCCGTTCTGAAATATTCATTTGTACGGATGATATATTCCCGGATAGCATCAATGACAAATGGCAGACCGCATGTGTTGGCCAGCTTTGCAAGCTGATTAAGATTGACCTGCATCTTATAGCTAATGGCCGAAATCCGCTTCATTATCTCCAGTTCTTCTATACTCAATGCCGCAGACAAGGTCTTGTCCAATGCAGCCTGGCGGATATATGCCGCCACAGGGATTCGGGCGGCACTGGCTTTCTGTTCCACTGCTATATACTCTTCATCGCTAAACTGTATTTCCTTGCGCTTGGTACGCTTGTTCCAATTCTCTGCTTTCATCTCCTGCGGCCTCCTTTCCTCTGTCTGTTCTTTTCATTGTCCCTGTCAAGTGTATTGTCGCTGCTGCCGCTCCCCGTGCCGATTCTTGTGACCTCCGGCTGAATGATGAGTTTGGCAAATCCTTCTATGAGACCGATTCCGGCTGGAGCTGATTCCGTGGCATCGTTATGGTTCACCAGCACAGGTCGATCCGGTTCTTCATACATTGTCTCGTATGTTTTCCAACTGGCACTTGTCTGCTGATTCCAATTGTCAGTTTCAGACACCGGCATGTTCTTCCGATGATTGGCTGGAGTCAAATGCCATTGTTCTGTCACGGATATTGAGGCTTCTTTCGCCGCTTTCCCGATATTGGCGAGGTTTGCACGAGTTCCGTCATCAAGCACGACATTCGCCATAAGGTGAAAATGCGGATTCTTGTCGTCCTTGTCATGGTGCCGGCCCACTATATACTGGTCAAAACGGTAGCCGTTCTTTCCCATGTGCCTGATCCAATCATTCAGTATCTCATCCGCATGAGATTCAAGCATGGCCTTATCATTGACATGGAATGATATGGGTATATGCACTGCCTTCACACTCAGGGAGGGACGCAAAGCACTTTGTCTTTCGAAGTCTTTGACAAGCATATCTACATCAGACATGCTGCTCACTCCTTTCGCCAGAACGACATGCGCTCCTTTCTTGGGATTAAGTATGTAATTTATAGTCTTTGCAGGACTCTTGCTGTAGTTTACTTTCGTTATCATATAGTTTTTCTTTTGGCAGGAGGGGTGGCATCCGGGGTTCTGCCACAGATACGTATGATACGTATCTTGGTACCGCTGGCCACCCCTCCGCACATTTACCGCTCTTCCGGCAAACCTGTTGTCAGAGAGACTGCGGCATAAAAATGTTATTGCGGTTGATTCCGTTGAATCTGTTGAGACAAAAACAAGAGGGAAAAAGAAAACATGATTTATCCATCTCATCATATTCAACAAATTCAACAGTAGTTTTTCAGATTTTCCCGGGTGACGGTATAGAAGCGTCCTACCTTTTTGGGCGACAAGGTATATTTCTCGCCGGGCAAAACAGAAACCTGATAGGTCACATACGACAACGCATTGGGAGCAGGCTCCAGTTTCCAACACTGCTGCAGGACATTGCGGACCTGGTGACGTTCCATCTTCACCATTGAATAGTTGAACAGCATCAACAGATCATTGATACAGAAATCCATCACATCTACCCGCATCGTATCCATAATGTCAAGCAGCAGTTCCGCCATATCGGTTTCAACACGGCTCCGGTTGCAGCGTTTTATCTTTTCCAACGCCTCTGTGTGTATAAGTGCCGGGGAAAACCACATTCGGCTCTCTTCTTTCGTGGTCAGGGTCCGATGTTGTAGATAGTACAGGAAAGCCGGTATTTCATTCTTCAGTTTCTGCAGGAACGATGTGTCGTCTCTTTCCAATCGGCAAACCTTCCGGACCCAATATCTTGTCTCCTCGGGCTCAATGTAAACCGGAAAATTCTCATTGTTGGAGCACAACACAAATTTGGCAAAGAACTGAACTTCATAACGATCCTTGCCCTTGGACTCCATCTTATAGGAATGTGCCGTACTGAGGTTCTTCAACCGTTCGCTGTCCTCACGGCGGTTGAGCAGCACCTCGTCCACCACAATCATCAGCTTCCCGGCCCAGTCCGCATTGAACTGACTGCGGAAATCCTCATTGGTATTGAATGTGACATTCTCCTGGAACACAGCTTTCAGGAAATTCAGAAACGTACTCTTGCCCGTATTCCTCTCTTCCGACACAAGAAGAAGTATAGGAAGTTTCTGCGTCGGCTTCAGATACAGCAGCTGAAGATAATCAAGTCCCAATTCATATTGTTCTCCGAAGATATGCTCTACCAGTGAAGCGACATGCTGGAAATCGCCCTCTTGAGGTATATGGGTAACGGGCTCATAGAGATTATAAAAGTTGTTCACGTTATGACGGTAATCTACATGGCTTGGCATAGTGCAGAAGCCATCATATTTGGGTATCATTGCCACCTCGTCCTTGCTGTGATCCTGCCTGAATGTACTCATCTTCCATTCCACGCGCATCTTGCGGAACGTGCCGTTCATCATCGGCTGGTTCAGGATGCGGAACAGTGTCGTACCGATGCGTACATACTCTTCCCTGGCTCTTATACACATCTCCGAGCCCACGAGACC
>ERZ1027064.121-NODE-121-length-41067-cov-6.616771_pt1 | contig 41067 bp, 31 predicted proteins | sample MGYA00519422_ERZ1027064 | MGnify/ENA primary metagenome ERZ1027064 (study PRJEB26926, sample SAMN06164492) | human gut metagenome | biome: ENVO:00009003; feature: ENVO:2100002; material: ENVO:00002003 | host: Homo sapiens | place: USA | collected 2012 ... | reverse complement strand
GCGTCAGATGTGTATAAGAGACAGCTTACAAGGTCACCGACACGGTGGCCGTCCTGACCGACGCCGAAGGCGGCGACCACGAGGTGACGATGGTGCAGCGCTGGCCCGTGAAGCAGGCGATCCGCAGCTACGTCGAGAAACCGCGCCCCGACCGCATCATGGAGACGGGCGTGCGTGCGATCGACACCTTCAACCCGCTGGCCGAAGGCGGTACGGGCTTCATCCCGGGGCCGTTCGGCGCCGGCAAGACCGTGCTCCAGCACGCCATTTCCAAGCAGGCCGACGCCGACATCATCATCATGGTGGCCTGCGGCGAGCGCGCCAACGAGGTGGTCGAAATCTTCAAGGAGTTCCCCGAACTGATCGACCCCCATACGGGCCACCCCCTCATGGAGCGTACGATCATCATCTGCAATACGTCGAACATGCCCGTTGCGGCGCGTGAGGCGTCGGTGTATACGGGTATGGCGATCGGCGAATACTACCGTGCCATGGGGCTCAAGGTGCTCGTGATGGCCGACTCGACGTCGCGCTGGGCGCAGGCGCTGCGCGAGATGTCGAACCGCCTGGAGGAGCTGCCCGGACAGGACGCTTTCCCGATGGACCTTTCGGCGATCATCTCCAACTTCTATTCGCGTGCGGGACTGGTGAAGCTGACCAACGGCCAGACCGGGTCGGTGACTTTCCTGGGTACGGTGTCGCCTGCGGGCGGTAACCTCAAGGAGCCGGTGACCGAATCGACGAAGAAAGCCGCCCGCTGTTTCTACGCCCTTTCGCAGGGCCGCGCCGATTCGAAGCGTTACCCGGCTATCGACCCGCTGGAGTCCTACTCGAAATACCTCGAATATCCCGAGATTGAGGAGTACCTCGACACCCGCATCGAAAAGGGCTGGGTGGATAAGGTTTATACGGGCAAGACGCTCGTGCAGCGCGGTAAGGAGGCCAACGACCAGATCAACATCCTGGGTGACGACGGTGTGCCGGTGGAGTACCACGAGCGGTTCTGGAAGTCGGAGCTGATCGACTTCGTGATCTTGCAGCAGGACGCCTTCGACGAGATCGACGCCAACTGCCCGATCGAACGCCAGAAGATGATGTACGAGATGGTGCTCGACATCTGCGACCGGGAGTTCGGGTTCACCGGTTTCGAGGAGTGCGCATCGTTCTTCAAGGGCCTGATCAACCTCTTCCGTCAGATGAACTATTCGGAGTGGAAATCGGAGAAATTCGAGGACTACCGCCGTCAGATCGAGAAAACAGTGAGTGAAAAAGAATCCAAATAAGGCGCGGTATGACAACACGAGCATTTCAGAAGATATATACCAAGATTGAAAACATTACCAAGGCGACCGTGACGCTGCGTGCCGAAGGCGTGGGTAATGACGAGCTGGCCACCGTGGGCGGCAAGTTGGCCCAGGTGGTGAAGATTATGGGCGACCAGGTGACTTTGCAGGTTTTCGCGGGCACGGAGGGTATTACCACCGATTCGGAGGTAATTTTCCACGGCGAACCCCCGAAGCTGCGCGTTTCGGATAACCTGGCGGGCCGTTTCTTCAACGCCTACGGCGAGCCTATCGAGGGCGGCGAGCAGATCGAGGGCGAAGCCCGCGAAATCGGCGGTCCGACGGTGAATCCGTTCCGCCGCATCCAGCCGTCGGAGCTGATCGCCACGGGTATCGCCGGCATCGACCTCAATAATACGATCGTGACGGGCCAGAAGATTCCTTTCTTCGCCGATCCGGATCAGCCCTATAACGCCGTGATGGCCAATGTGGCCCTGCGTGCCAAGGCCGACAAGATCATCCTGGGCGGCATGGGTCTGTCGAACGACGACTTCCTCTACTTCAAGCAGGTGTTCGAAAACGCCGGTGCGCTCGATCGCATCGTTTCGTTCGTCAATACCACGGAGAATCCCCCGGTGGAGCGTCTGCTCGTGCCGGACATGGCCTTGACCGCCGCTGAATATTTCGCCGTCGATAAGGGTGAAAAGGTGCTGGTGCTGCTGACGGACATGACCCTTTACGCCGATGCGCTGGCCATCGTATCGAACCGTATGGATCAGATTCCTTCGAAGGACTCGATGCCCGGTTCGCTCTACTCCGACCTGGCGAAGATCTACGAGAAGGCCGTGCAGTTGCCCAACGGCGGCTCGATCACCATTATCGCGGTGACGACCCTTTCGGGCGGCGACATCACGCACGCCATCCCCGACAATACCGGTTACATCACCGAGGGTCAGTTGTTCCTGCGCAACGATTCGGACACGGGTAAGGTTATCGTCGATCCGTTCCGTTCGCTGTCGCGTCTGAAACAGTTGGTGATCGGCAAGAAGACCCGCGAGGATCATCCGCAGGTGATGAACGCCGCCGTGCGTCTCTACGCCGATGCGGCCAATGCCAAGACCAAACTGGAGAACGGCTTCGACCTTTCGGACTACGACGAGCGTGCGCTCAAGTTCGCTTACGACTATTCGGAGAAACTGCTGGCGATCGACGTCAATATCGAAATTACGCAGATGCTCGACACGGCGTGGGAGCTCTTCGCCAAATACTTCTCGAAGGAAGAGGTGGCTATCAAGAGCGAACTGGTGGAGAAATACTGGCCTAAAACCGAGTAGAGCAATTCAACTCAAACAGAATGGCTATAAAATTCCAATATAACAAGACCTCGCTGGGCGAACTCGGAAAACAGCTGAAAATGCGGCAGAAGGCGCTCCCTACGATCAAGAGTAAGGAGTCGGCCCTGCGTTCCGAAGTGAAGAAGGCGAAGGACACCGCACAGGATTTCCGACGGCAGTTGGACGCGCTTACGGCGCAGTACGACTACATGGTTTCCCTGTGGGGTGAGTTCGATGCGGACCTGCTGCGCATCGCCGACGTCGATCTTGCGGAGCAGAAGATCGCGGGCGTGCGTACGCCGGTGTTGCAGGACATCCGTTTCGAGGAGAAGGATTACGACCTCTTCTCGGCTCCCGTGTGGTTCGCCGACGGAGTCGATATTCTCAAGCGCCTCGCGCGCCTGGGTATCGAGTTCGAGGTGTTCAACCGCAAGATGGAGTTGCTGGATTTCGCACGCCGCAAGACTACTCAGAAGGTAAACCTCTACGAAAAGGTGCAGATACCCGGGTACGAGGATGCCATACGCAAGATCAAACGCTTCATGGAGGATGAGGAGAACCTCTCCAAGTCGGCCCAGAAGATCGTGAAAACCAAACAACAGCAAGCCGGGGAGGGCGCGATGTTATGATAGCGAGAATGTCGAAATACGACCTGGTACTCTATGCGGGTCAGAGCAGCGACTTCATCGAGAAGCTGCGCGGCCTGGGGCTGGTCGATATTACCACTACGGGATGGGAGCCTTCGGACGAAGACCGTCAGCTGCTGCTTACGATCGACAACCATCACAAGGCAGTCGAGACCCTGAAACGATTCTTGGAGGACGAGCGCTTTGTCAAGGACGAGCAGCCCATCGCCGACGGCGGCGAGGCTTTCGACCGCTACATGGCCGCTACGCAGCAGGCAGCGGCGCTCCGTTCGGAGATCGCACGCTTGCAGAAAACCGCCGACGAGCTGCGTCCCTGGGGCGATTTTTCGGTCGATACGCTTCGCAAGTTAGCGGACAAGGGCGTGGTGTTGCGCTATTTCTTCACCAGCCGTGCGGCTTACGAGAAGGATATCGAGGCGTGGTCGGAGCGTTATACGATCGCTCTGGTGCACGAGGGTGAAACCTTCGATTACTTCGTGGTCGTGACCCGGCCGGGCGAGGAGGTGGTGCTCGATGCGCAGGAGGTCAAGGCGCCGACGATGGACTGTCGTCAGGCCGAAGCCCAGATCGCCGAGGCTCGCAGGAAGCTCGCGGAGCTGGATCGGGAATTTTCCCGTGCGGCTCTTTCGGTGGAGGCGATCCGCCGGCATGGGATCGAGCTCAAGCGGAAGTTGGAAGAGATTCGCGTGAAGAATACTGCGCAGCCTGAAGCCGACGGTACGCTGGTTATTCTGGAGGGGTGGGCCGAGGAGTCCGATTCCGCGAAGGTGGATGCCCTGCTGGCCGAATACCCCAATCTGATTTTCCTGAAGAGTACGCCGACCCCCGAGGACAATACCCCGGTGAAGTTGCGCAACCGTCCCTTCGCCCATCTGTTCGAGGTGATCGGCGCGATGTATGCGCTGCCCAAATACGGCACGATCGATTTGACACGCTTCTTCGCGCCTTTCTATATGATCTTCTTCGGCTTCTGTATGGCCGAGGGCGGTTACGGACTGGTCATCATGCTGGGCGGTTTGGCCGCAGTGATGCTGGGTCGCAAGAAGGGGAGTTCAGCCATGAAGGAGATCGGTATGCTGACGATGCTGTGCGGATTTTCGGGCATGGTCTTCGGCCTGATGTCGGGCTCGTTTTTCGGATTGCAGCTTTCCGAATGGGAGTGGCTGGGCAGCCTGCGCGATCACCTGCTGACACCGGACATCCTCTTCCCGCTTTCGATCGGACTGGGTGCCGTGCAGGTGCTTTTCGCCATGATGATCAACGCTTATGTCACGGCCCACAGCTTCGGCCTGCGCTATGCGCTGGGGCTGATCGGCTGGATCATCGTGCTGGTCGATAGTGCTGCTGCGTTCCTGTTGCCCGAGAGCGTGGGCTTCACGTTCCATTCGGTCGCTTATCTGGTGATCCTGGGCGTCGGCCTGGTGCTGATGTTCTTCTTCAATTCGCCGGGCAAGAATATCTTCGTGAACTTCGGACTCGGTATCTGGAATACCTATAATAATGTGTCGGGGCTGGTGGGCGATCTGCTGTCGTACATCCGTCTGTTCGCCATCGGCCTTTCGGGTGGTATTCTGGCGATGGTCTTCAACCAGTTGGCCGTTGGTATGAGTCCCGATATTCCGGTCGTGAAGCAGCTCGTGATGTTGCTGATCCTGCTGCTGGGACACGGCATCAACCTCTTCATGTGCGTTCTCTCGTCGGTGGTGCATCCGCTGCGTCTGACGTTCGTGGAGTTCTACAAGAACGCCGGGTTCGAGGCCGCAACGCGCGTCTTCACCCCGTTGAAAAACGAATAAACTAAATGATAATCAATATTAACAACTAAAACAAAATTCGATTTATGGAACCTATTACGTTGGGCTATCTCGGTATGGCCATCATGTTTACTCTGGCGGCCGTAGGCAGTTGCTACGGCACTACCATCGCGGGCAACGCCGCAGTCGGTGCGATGAAGAAGAACCCGAATGCCTTCGGTAACTACATCATCCTGTCGGGTCTGCCCGCTTCGCAGGGTCTTTATGGCTTTGCCTCGCTCTTCCTTATCATGAATTACCTGACCGATTCGGTTACGATGCTGCAGGCGGCCGCTATCTTCGGTTTGGGTATCTTGGTCGGCCTGGTGAACTTTTTCTCGTCGTATCGTCAGGGCCAGCTTTGCGCCAACGGTATCGCTGCCGTAGGTAACGGTCATGACGTGGGTACCAAAACCCTGATCCTCGCCGCTTTCCCGGAGTTGTACGGTATTTTGACCGTGGCGATCACCTTCCTGGTAACCGGTCTGATGAAGTAATCGAAATCCCGGATTTCGAAAGAACAGGCGGAGCTTCTGCAAGCTCCGCCTGTTTGTGTTTTGTGAGGAAGAGGGTGTGTGTGGAGGGGTTTTGGAGAAGGCATGAGAGGGGACGGTTCGATTCGAGGCGGAGTAAATTGCGGGGTTCGGCAATGTTGCTGTGTCCCGGCAGATCGGACGGTTACGGGGTGGAAACCGTTGGAATTCCGGGGTGTCTTTGGAATCCGGTCGTGTCAGTCATAGACGGCTGTTTTGTGCGGTCGGCTTTGTTGGGTATGCTGCTTTATTCTGTTGTTTGGAGCGCTTGTTCGATTTGCTCGATCAGCAGGCGTTGTATTGTTGCGTCGTAGTCGGTTTCGGAGAGCAGGATTTTGCCATCGGGACTGATGATAAAGTTGCGGGGAACGTATCGGGTGGCGTAGAGCGAGTAGATTGACATGTCGGGATCCAGACCTACGGAGAATGCGATTCCCAGCTCGCGGCAGAATTCTTGAACGGTCTGCTGCGTTTCGCCTCGATTGATTGGAAGGAAGCGAAATTTCCGGTCAGCAAAGCGATCGACGATTTGGGTTTGCATCTGCTGCATCTGCTCCCGGCAGGTCGGGCACCACGTGGAGAAGAAGGTAAGCAACACCACGTTGCCTTGCAGGTCGGACAGGGTGATCGCTGTGTCGTCGAGCATCCCGACCGTGAAGTGAGGGGCCTTCTCTCCGACGCGGACGAGCGTGGTTTCCTTTTCCGTCGAGATATCTTCGGAAAGGCAGCCCGTTAGGGCGAGTACAAGCAGGAACAGCACAATAGTCGGCTGTACGGTCCGGTATAGAAGTCCGAGGTGTCGTGTCAGTCCGGATCGAGAGAAGAGTCTTGTCTGTCGAAGAGCAGGCCGTAAATATGCCGTCATAGGGAGTTGGTTATAATCGTCGGGTAGAGTTCAAAATTCGTTCCGAATAAAAAAGCCGGAATTTTCCGGCTTTTTTATTCGTGCAGGGAAATACCCCTCTTCAGTTGATATGGCTTGCCGCACGGGGATCGTTACCGCATTCGGTAAAGCTGGTCCCGCAGACGAGGCGTGAAGCCCGCCTCGCGGATCGCTTGTTGGATGCCTGCGGCATCGAACTGGTTGTGCGCCCCGGCCGAAGAAACGACGTTCTCCTCGATCATGATCGAACCCATGTCGTTGGCGCCGCTGTGCAGCGCTACCTGAGCGGTGGTCTTGCCGACGGTGAGCCACGAAGCCTGGATGTTGCGTATGTTGTTCAGAACCAGTCGGCTGACGGCGATTATGCGAATGTATTCCAATGGTGAAAAGCGGGTTGCGACCCCCTGCCGCTCCAATTCGGTGCCCGACGAGCGGAAAATCCAAGGGATGAAGGCCAGAAAGCCGTAATGTCCTTCGGGACAGCGGGCCTGCAGGTCGCGGATGCGCAGCAGATGGTCCACACGCTGACGGGGTGTTTCGACGTGGCCGTACATCATCGTCGCCGAGGTCGGCAGGTTGAGGCAGTGGGCTTCGTGCATCACCTGGATCCACTCCTCGACCGTAGGTTTGGCGGGCGAGATGGCTTTCCGCACGCCGGGATCGAGGATCTCGGCCCCGGCACCCGGCAGGGAGTCCAATCCGGCGGCGATCAGCCGCTTCAGGGTGTCGAGCGTGGTGAGGCCGCTGATGCGGGCGATGTGCGCCACTTCGGGCGCTCCGAGGGCGTGCAGGCGTACCTGCGGATAGAGGCTCTTGAGTGTCGAGAAGAGCTCCTCGTAGAAATCGATCCCCAGCTTCGGGTGCAGACCGCCCTGCAGCAGCAACTGGTCGCCGCCGAGGGCGAGCATCCGCTCGATTTTCTCCTTGTATTCGTCGAGCGTGGTGATGAAAGCCCGCTCCGTCTGGTGGGGTTTGCAGTGGAAATTGCAGAAGCGGCAGCCCGAAATGCAGACGTTGGTGATGTTCACGTTGCGGTCGATCTGCCAGGTCACGACCTCCGGGTCGGGCACTACGGCACGGCGCACGCGGTCAGCCGTGAGAGCCAGCTCCTGCAGGGGGGCCTGTTCGTAAAGCCAATACGCCTCCTCCGCCGTGAGGGGATCACGCTTCAGACATTTTTCGTATATCTCTTCCGCACGGTTGGGGCCGGTTCCGGCGGTTCGCTGCGTCTGTTCCCGGATCATCGCTTCGATCCTTTTTTGCCCCCTTTGCGGGACGTTTTGCCGCCCTTACCCGGTCGGGACGTGCTTTGGCGGCGTACTGGAATCGCTGCGTGCCCCTTTACGTCGTCCTCGCGGGAGTCGGCCGCCGCATCGTGCACCAGTTCGAAATCGAGCTGGCGGCGTTGCAGGTCGGCCCGCTTGACGCGAATACGCACGGCATCGCCCAAGGTGAAGACCCGTCCTTTGCGGCGTCCATAGACCTCGTAGCGGTTCTCGTCGAACTGGTAGAGGTCGTCCTCCATTTCCCGCAGCGAAACCATGCCTTCGATGTGGGTTTCGTCCAGCTCGACGTACATGCCCCAGTCGCTCATGCCCGAGATATGGCCGTCGAAGAACTGGCCGATCTTGTCCTGCATGAACTCCACCATTTTGTACTTGATCGAGGCGCGTTCGGCTTCGGCAGCGATCACTTCCCGCTCCGAGGCGTGTACGCAGAGTTTCTCGAAGGTGTCGCGGTCGGCCGATTTGCCTCCTTCGAGGTAGCGGGCCAGCAGCCGGTGGACCATCATGTCCGGGTAGCGGCGGATCGGCGAGGTGAAGTGCGTGTAGTAGGGGAAAGCGAGGCCGTAGTGACCGATGTTGTCGGTCGAATAGAAGGCCTTGGACATCGCACGTACGGCGAGGTTCGAAATGACGTTCTCCTCGATGCGTCCTTTGGCCTGTCCCAGCAGCTTGTTCATCTCCTTGGCCACGGCGCGTCCCTTGTCGGCCTTGAATACGTAGCCGAAGCGCAGAACGAAGGACCGGAACTTTTCGAGCTTCTCCTCGTTCGGAACGTCGTGTACGCGGTAAACCATCGTACGCCGAACGGCACGGCCGTTCACTTTGTGATGTCCGCAGAATTCGGCGACCTGTTTGTTGGCCAGCAGCATGAACTCTTCGATGAGCTGGTTGGCCTCCTTTTGCTCCTTGAAATAGACGCCCAGGGGTTTGCCTTCGGCGTCGAGTTTGAACTTGGCTTCTTCGCGCTGGAAGCTTACGGCTCCGCGCTTGAAGCGTGTTTTGCGCATCCGCTGGGCCAGACGGTTGAGCGTCAGCACCTCTTCGGCGAAGTCGCCCTTGCCGGTTTCGATGATCTGCTGCGCCTCCTCGTAGGTGAAACGGCGGTCGGAGAGGATGACCGTGCGGCCGAACCATTTGTCCAGTACTTCGGCTTCCTCGTTGAGCGTGAAGACCGCCGAGAAGCAGAGACTCTCTTCGTCGGGGCGCAGCGAGCAAAGCTCGTTGCTCAATTTTTCGGGCAGCATCGGAATCGTGCGATCGACCAGATAGACCGATGTGCCGCGCTCCTCGGCTTCGGTGTCGATCACCGAGCGGGGTTGAACGTAGTGGGTCACGTCGGCGATATGTACGCCCACCTCCCATACGCCGTCTTCGATCTTGCGGATCGAGAGGGCGTCGTCGAAGTCCTTGGCGTCCGCCGGGTCGATGGTGAAGGTCGTTATCTTGCGGAAGTCGCGCCGGGCGGCGTAATCGGCTTTGGTGATCGTCGAAGGAATGGCCTGGGCCGCATCTTCGACCTTTTGCTCGAAATGGTAGGGCAGGCCGTATTCGGCCAGGATGGCGTGCATCTCGGTATTGTTCTCTCCGGCGCGGCCCAATACCTCGACCAGCTCTCCGGCGGGGCTTTTGGATCCCAACGCCCAGTCCGTAATGCGGATCACGACTTTGTCGCCGTGTTGTACGTTAGGGTTGTCCCGCTTGGAGAGATAGACGTCCATCGGCATGCGCCGGGGATCCATCTTGACGAAGATGGCGTGGTCGCTCACGTCGGCCGTGCCCACGTATTGCTTGCGGCTGCGCTCCACGATGCGGGTGATCTCGCCTTCGAGGGACCCGGCGTGGGAGCGGCGGGTGATGACGAACTCCACGCGGTCGCCGTCCAGAGCATTCAGCGAATTGCGCTGGCTGACATATACGTCGTTTTCGAACTCCTCGGAGCGGATATACATCGCTCCTGTCGAGATCATCTGTACGATGCCCTCCTGACGGGGACGCTCTTTGCCGCTGAGACGGTACTTTTCCTGCCCGCACTCCTCGATAGTGCCCTGGGCGAGCAGTTCCGCGATAATTTCACGGGTGCGAAGACGGCCTTCCTTGGTGGCGCCGCCCGAGGCCGAAGCCAGGTGCTTGAGGGAAAATTTGTTGTTCGGAAATTCCCGGAACAGGTTAATGATCAGCGAAGAGCGGTCGAATGCGGCCGATTTCTTCGTATTTTTCAGTTTATTCATCGGTTGAAATAGTTACGGGCGAGGAGTTCCATGAACCGGATGCCGGTCGGAATGGCCGCCTCGTCGGGGTTGAAAGTGGATGTATGCAGTTTTCCGGCTCCGGGACCGACGCCCAGGCGGTAGAAGATTGCCGGGTAGCGGGTGCCGTAGAAGCCGAAATCTTCGGAAGTCATGCGCAGGGGCAGCATTTGAAAGGGGATCCCTTCGGTTTCGGCCAGTGCGACGGCCTGCCGGATCAACTCCGGGTCATTGACCACGCACGGGTAGCCGGGGGTGAAGTGTACCCAGGTTCGTACGCCGTATGAGGCGTCGTTCGCAGCGGCGAGTTCTTCGATCGTGCGTTTCACTTCGGCCCGCTCCCGTTCGTCGAAGGTGCGCATCGTTCCCTCCATATAGACTCGGTCCGGGATGACGTTCGTGGCGCCCGCAGCTTCGACCTTGCCGATCGAAACGACCCGTTCGGGCGTGTTCAGGGCCGTGAGGTGCAGGATCAGTTGTGCGGCGGCACTCACCGTGTCGCGGTGTTCGGCACGCATGGCCGCGTGTCCGCCCGCGCCTTCGAGCGTGAGGCGCAGTTCGTCGTTGGAGGCCATGTACTTGCCCGCGCGGAAGCCCAGCGTGCCCGCGTCCAAAGCGGGTTCGACGTGCTCGCCGACGACGGCCAGCACCGTATAGCCTTCGAAGGGGTTTTCGGCCAGCACTTTGGAGGCTCCGCCGGGATTCGATTCCTCTCCGGGTTGGAAGATTCCGAAAAGAGTGCCCTCGAAATTCCGCTCGGCGGAGAGCCGGAGCAGGGTGCCGTAGAGCACCGCTGCGTGGATGTCGTGCCCGCAGGCGTGCATCACTCCGTCGTTCTCGGAACTCCACGCCGCGCCGCTCTGTTCGCGGATGGGCAGGGCGTCGATGTCGGCCCGCAGCACGACGGCCCGCCGCAGGTCGCCGCGTCCTTCGATTTTGGCCAGTACGCCGGTTCCGGCGATCGGACGGCAGGGGATGCCTGCCTCGCGGAGCGCTTCGGCGATGAAGCGGGCGCTCTCCGTTTCGCGGAACGAGAGCTCCGGATGGCGGTGCAGGTGGCGGCGAAACTCTACGGGTGTCATGGTTAAGTGTTTAATAGCAATTACTTTGCCCTATTCGGAATTAGAATACGTTGCGGGCGATCTTGCGGATGTTGTCCGTGCGTCCCATCGTGTAGAAATGGATGATCGGCACTCCGGCCGCTTTGAGCTCCTTGGCCTGGTGGATCGCCCATTCTATCCCGACCTCGCGGGCCGCCTGTGTGTCCTCGCCGCAGGTCCGGACGGCCTTCACCAACTCCTCGGGCAGGCTGACGCTGAAGGTGCGGGGCAGGATCTCCAGGTGCTTGGGCGTCGAGATCGGCTTGATGCCCGGGATGATCGGTACCGTGATGCCCGCTTTGCGGCAGCGCTCCACGAAATCGAAGTACTTGCTGTTGTCGAAGAACATCTGGGTTACGATGTAGTCGGCCCCCGCATCGACCTTCTCCTTGAGGTACTGGAGGTCGCTTTGGGCGTTCGCCGCCTCGAAATGCTTTTCGGGATAGCCCGCTACGCCTACCGAGAACTTGGAGTGGTGGCACTCCTCGACTTCGCCGTCGATAAATTCTCCCCGGTTCATGGCCTGGATCTGGCGCACCAGGTCGGCGGCGTGGGCGTGTCCCTGGGCGTAGGGGACGAAGCGGGGTTCGTTCTGCCGCTTGTCGCCCCGCAATGCCAGCACGTTGTGCAGCCCCAGGAAATCCATATCGATCAGCGAATCCTCGATGTCGTATTTCGACCAGCCGCCGCAGATCAGGTGGGGAACCACCTCCACGTCGTATTTGCGCCGGATCGCGGCCGAGATGCCGACCGTGCCCGGACGGCGGCGCATGATGTGCCACTCGCGGCTTCCGTCGGGGCGGATGTCCTCTTTGAGGGCTTCGCGGTGGAATGTGACGTTGATGTAGGCCGGGTTGAAATCCATCAGCGGGTCGATGGCTCCGAAGACGCTGCGCGTGCCGTCCCCCTTCAGGGGCGGGAGCAGCTCGAAGGCGAAACGGGTCGTGCGCGAAGCGACGGCGCCCTGTATGAGATCCGTAATATTCATCAGATGTTATTGGGTATCAGTTTTTCGATCGTTTCTATGTCCATGTTGCGGCGTGCGGCGTAGTCGGCCAGTTGCTCTCGGTCGATTCGTCCGACGGAGAAATATTCGGCGTCGGCGAAGAACAGGCCGCAGAGCGCCTCCTCAGGTGTAATCATATAGTTGTCGTTCAGGCGCATGGCGGTCGTCTTGTCGGCGGCCAGCAGGTCGAAGACCTCGCGTTTGTGCGAGTGGTCGGGACAGGCCGGGTAGCCGAAGGCCATGCGCCGACCCCGGTATTTGCTGCGGATGATCTGTTCGGGTGTGAGCGCCGGACCGGTTTCGTAACCCCACATCTGGCGGCGGATGAAGATATGCACCCATTCGCAGAGAGCTTCGGTCAGGCGGTCGGCCAGCAGCTTCGAGAGGATGGCGTTGTAGTCGTCGCCCTCCGCGCGGAACTTTTCGGTCAGCTCCTTGAGCCCTATGCCGCCCGTGAGGGCGAAGGCCCCGATATAGTCGGTTCTGCCTGCCTTTTCGTCGGCGATGAAATCGGCCAGACAGCGGCTCTGGGCTTCCCGGACCGGGGCCTGGCTGCGCAGCATCGGCAGGATGTATTTCTTGTCTTTCGGGCCGGTGACCACGATGTCGTCGCCCCGGCTGACGGCTTCGAAAATACCCGCTACGCCCTGGAGGGTGAGGAGTTTTTCTTCGCGGATGCGGGCCAGCATCTTTTGCGCGTCGTCGTAGAGCTTGCGGGCTTCGGCGCCGTGTTCGGGGTTTTCGAAGATCTCCGGTACGCGGCCCTTGAGCCCCCACGCCGGGAAGAAGAAGTTCCAGTCGATCAGCGGCTCCACATCGGCGATACTTATGTCCGGAAACACCAGCCGTCCCGTATGTGCCGGAACGGCGATTTCGGACGCGGGTTTCGGCACGCGCAGCTTGCGCACCTGACCGAAGGGTAGGATCGTGCGGATCTCCTCGCGGCGGCGGTACTGGTCGCGCAGGGTCTGTTGCTCCTCGCGCACGCGAGCCAGATACTCCTCCCGGCCGGGACCGAGCAGTTCGCCGAGGATTTTGTTGTTGCGGCTGGCATTGTCGGCATGGATCACCGGGCCCGAGTAGGTCGGAGCGATCTTCACGGCGGTATGTACGTCCGAAGTGGTCGCACCGCCGATCAGTACGGGAATTTGCAACCCCCGGCGTTCCAGCTCTTCGCAGACGTGGATCATCTCCTCGAGCGAAGGGGTAATCAGTCCGCTCAGGCAGATCGCGTCGGCGCCCCAGGCGACGGCTTCGTCGATGATGCGGGGACACTCGACCATCACGCCCAGGTCGCGGATCGTGTAGCCGTTGCAGGCCATGACTACCGCCACGATGTTCTTGCCGATGTCGTGTACGTCGCCTTTCACGGTAGCCACCAGCACCTTGCCAGCGCTCTTGGCGTTTGCTTCGGAACCTTGCTCGATGTAGGGAGTCAGTACGGCGACGGCTTTTTTCATCACGCGGGCGGTCTTGACCACTTGCGGCAGGAACATTTTGCCCTGCCCGAACAGATTGCCTACGACTTCCATGGCCGGCATCAGCAGCCGGTCGATCACTGCCAGGGGCGAACCCAGCGTGCGGTAGCCTTCGAGCGCGTCCTGCTCGATGTAGTCGGCCACACCCTTGAGCATGGCGTATTCGATGCGCTTGCCGAGCGGCTCCGAGCGCCAGGCGTCGGTCTGCTGCGTCTGCGTCGCGGCGGTTTTGGTGAATTGCGAAGCGTATTCCGTGAGGCGTTCGGCTGCGTCTTCGCGGCGGCAGAGGATGACATCTTCGACCCGTTCGAGCAGTCCCGGTTCGATGTCGCTGTAGATTTGCAGCATCTGGGGATTGACGATCGCCATGTCCATACCCGCTTGGATGGCGTGGTAGAGAAACACCGAATGCATGGCCTCGCGCACGGCGTTGTTGCCCCGGAAGGCGAACGAGAGATTCGACACGCCGCCCGAAATCTTGGCGTGCGGCAGGTTTTGCTTGATCCAGCGCACGGCTTCGATGAAGTCCCTGGCGTAGGCGTCGTGGGCTTCGATACCGGTGGCCACCGCGAGGATGTTGGGGTCGAAGATGATGTCTTCGGCGGGGAATCCGTCGTCGGTGAGGAGTTTGTAGGCCCGCTGCGCCACCTCGATCTTGCGGGCATAGGTGTCTGCCTGTCCCTGTTCGTCGAAGAGCATCACTACGGCGGCGGCTCCGTAACGGCGGATGAGGCGGGCGCGGTGCAGAAATTCCTGCTCGCCCTCCTTCAGGGAGATGGAATTGACGACGCTCTTGCCCTGCACCACCCGGAGGCCCGTTTCGAGCACCTCCCATTTCGAAGAGTCGATCATGACGGGTACTGCGGCGATTTCGGGCTCGGAACCCATCAGGTTGAGGAAGTCGCGCATGGCTTCGGGACCGTCGATCAGGCCGTCGTCCATGCAGACATCGACGATCTGGGCGCCGGCTTCGACCTGGGCGCGGGCCACCGAGAGAGCTTCCTCGTAATTTTTTTCGCGGATCAGCCGCGCGAACTTGGCTGATCCGGCGACGTTGGTGCGCTCGCCGACATTGACGAAGTTGGCTTCGGGTACGATCCGAAGCTGTTCCAGCCCGCTCAGGCAGGTCACGTGCCGCCGCTGCGGCAGGGGGCGGGGCGCATAGTTGTTTACGATCTTCGCCAGTTCGAAGATGTGCAGGGGCGTGGTGCCGCAGCAGCCGCCCACCAGGTTGACCAGGCCGCGCCGCATGTATTCCTCTACGTCGGCGGCGAACATCGCGGGTGTCTCGTCGTAACCACCCATGACGTTCGGCAGACCCGCATTGGGATAGACCGCCACGCGGAACTCCGAAACAGCGGCCAGCCGCTCCAGGTAGGGCAGCAGGGCCTTGGCGCCGAACGAGCAGTTGAGGCTCACGGCCAGCGGTTCGGCGTGTGCGACGGAGGTGTAGAAGGCTTCGATGGTTTGTCCCGCCAGGGTGCGTCCCGACGAGGTGAGCGTGCCGGAGACGATGACCGGCAGTCGCATGCCGCGTTCGGCGAAGAGGGTTTCGATGGCGAAGATCGCTGCCTTGGCGTTTAGCGCATCGAAGACGGTTTCGAGCATCAGCAGATCGACGCCGCCGTCCATCAGGCCCCGGGCCTGATCGTAGTACGCTTGCGAGAGCTGTTCGAAAGTGAAAGCCCGGGCGCCGGGGTTGTCCACGTCCGCCGACATCGAGAGCGTATGGCTCGTCGGGCCCATCGAGCCGCCCACGAAGCGGGGCTTCTGCGGGTTGCGGGCGGTGAAGGCGTCCGCCGCTTCGCGGGCGATGGCTGCGCCGGCCCGGTTGATGCGGTACGCCTCCGCCGCCAGTCCGTAGTCGGCCAGCGAAATGGAGTTGGCGTTGAACGTGTTGGACGTAATTACGTCCGATCCGGCCTGGAGGTATTTCTCGTGGATTTCGCGGATTGTTTCCGGACGGGTGAGGTTCAGCAGGTCGTTGCAGCCTCTGAGAAGTTTTTCGCTCGCGGCGAACTCCTTGCCCCGGTAGTCGGCTTCGTCCAGGCCGTATTGCTGTATCATCGTGCCGAATCCGCCGTCGAGCAGCAGGATGCGGTGTTCGAGTTCGTGTCGTATGTCGCGGTTTTTTGTCACGTCGTGTGGTATTTTATTGGGGTATGATTTCGATTTCGAAGAGTTTGCTCCATCTTTTGCCTGTCACGAAGATACGTTCCGAGGCCGCGTCGTAGGCGATGCCGTTCAGTACGTCGGTATCCGGGGCGATCTCTTCGTCCGGGAGCAGGCCGCGCAGGTCGATGACCCCTTCGACAATGCCGCTGGCGGGGTCGATGATGACGATCTGGTCGGTGACATAGACGTTGGCCCAGATCTTTCCGTCGATCCACTCCAGCTCGTTGAGCAGTTGTACCGGGGCACCCCGGAAGGTGACCGGCACGCTGCGTTGCACCCGAAAGGTTTCCGGATCGAGGATGCGCAGGTATTCGCTGCCGTCGCTCATGTAGAGCCGCTCGCCGTCGGTCGTGAGGCCCCATCCTTCGCCCGCATAGGCGAAAGTGCGGAGTTGCCGGCCCGTCGCCGCGTCATAGACGTAGGCTTTGTTGTTTTCCCAGGTCAGTTGGTAGATCTTGCCGTCGAGCAGCGCGATGCCTTCGCCGAATTCGCTGCGGGGCAGCGTAGCCACTACGTCCGTGCGTCCTGTTTCGAGGTCGATGCGCTGCAGGCGGGAGTGTCCGTATTCGCCCGTACCTTCCCACATCACTCCGTCTGCGAACAGGAGCCCCTGCGTGTAGCTGTCGGTCGAATGGGGATAGCTTTCGATGACCCGGTAGGTGTAGGTGCGCGGCGCGGCGGGGGTAGCGGCCGGGGTTTCCGTTCGGAGGGTTTTCGTGCGTCCCGAGCAGGCGGCCAGCGTCATCGCCAGCAGTCCGATCCATGCGATTTTTGTCATTGGATTCCGTATCGTTTATATTCTGTCCGGCTGCGGTGTTGGCCGTTTATAGCCGGTATGTCCTTATTATAATAGGCAACAAAGATAGCTATTTTTCGGGAAAAGAGGTCGATTTAGGTGCCCGAATTACGGATCGGAAGGGCTGCCGGTCCGGGTGCTCTTCCCCGAAGCCCTTTCTGAAAGAAAAACGGATCGGTGCGGAGATATTTATCGGGTGTTTGTTGCTTGCTAATGAATTATTTTGTACTTTTGCCGACCCGAACTGTAACGTATAAAACAACTGAAATATGAATATCGTAAGAGAACAGCGCGAGCAGAATAACTCGCTCATCAAGGTGACCGTAGGCGAGAAGGATTACGGCGATGCGGTCGAAAAATCCCTGCGTGAGTACAAACGCAAGGCCAATATTCCGGGCTTCCGCCCCGGTATGGTACCGATGGGCGTGATCAAGAAGATGTACGGCAAGGGCGTGCTTGCGGAGCAGGCTTACCGCCAGGCTTCGGAAGCAGCGTTCAACTATCTGCAGGAGCAGAAGATCGATTATGTCGGTGACGTGATCCCTTCGGAGGAGCAGGGCGACTTCGATTTCGAGAACGGGACCGAATTCGAATTCATCTTCGAGATCGGCGAAGCTCCCGAGGTGAAACTCGAGCTGTCGGCGAAAGATAAGATGACCTACTACACGATCAAGGTCGATAAGAAGATGCACGACGATTACCGCAGCAATTTCCTGCGTCGTTTCGGCCGTCTGGTGGATACCGACAAGGTGACGGCGGACGAAGCGCTGGAGGTGACGCTCGACAACGGCGATATGAAGATCGAGGGCGCTTATGTCGGACTGATTTCGATGAACGAGGAGGAGCGCAAGCCCTTCATCGGCAAGAAGGTCGGATTCAAGATGCAGGTCAATGTCAATGAACTTTACAAGACTCCGGCGCAGCGTGCCGCCGTATTGCAGGTCAAGGAGAACGAATTGGAGGGTATCAAACCCGAATTTTCTCTCGAAATCACCAAGATCCGCAAGTTCGCGGAACCGGAGCTGAACGAGGAGTTCTTCAAGATGGCTTTTCCTGCGGGCAACGTCAAAACCGCCGAGGAGTTCGAGGCGTTCGTCGATGCCGAAATTTCGAAAGAGCTGCGCCGTGAGAGCGACTATCTGTTCACGTTGCAGTTGCGTGATTTCCTGTTGAAGAAAGCCGGGCTGACCATGCCGGTCGAGTTCCTCAAGCGCTGGCTGTACGTCATCAACGAAGGCAAGTTCTCCAAGGAGGAGATAGAGAAGGATTTCGACGCTTTCGTGAAACTGTTCACCTGGAATTACCTCCAGAAATATTTCATCAAGCAGGATAACCTCACGGTAACTCCCGAGGAGGCTACTGCAGAGGCCAAAGCGTTGGCACAGGCACAGTTCGCTCAATACGGACTGCCGACGGCTCCGGAAGATATGCTGGCCAATTACGCCAAGAAGATTCTCGAGGACCGCGAGCAGGGACAGAAGATCTACGAGAAGCTGTATGAGATGAAGGTGGTCGAGGACGTGAAGTCCAAGATCAAGGTGACCGAAAAGGCCGTTTCTGCCGAAGAGTTCGCAAAACTGGCCAAGGAGATTTAAGAAACAGCGGAAAATTGGTATCCGATCAGAGCTTTGAGGGTTTGATTTTTGCAATCACTCCCTCAAAGTCTGTTTAAGTAGTCGTATTCTGTTTTTTGTTTCTCTTCCTCTTTTTTTGTCGGATTCGCCTGCACCGTGCGTGGGTCCGATACGGGAAATCGAGGAGGACCGGAGGCAAGTCGCGGAAAAATTGTTGAACCGGCTTCCGATGTTTTTTATTAACTTGCAAACTGTTCGGTTATGAATGAATTTGAAAAATACGCCACCCGGCATTGCGGTATCAATAGTCTGAAACTGCATGATTTCCGCTCGCAGTACGCGGCCTACGTGTCGCCGACGATCATCGAGGAGCGCCAGTTGAACGTGGCGACGATGGACGTCTTTTCGCGTTTGATGATGGATCGCATCATCTTTCTGGGAGCTCCGATCTACGACGATGCGGCCAATATCATCCAGGCGCAGCTGCTGTTCCTGGAGTCGGCCGACCCGGAAAAGGATATCCAGATTTACATCAATTCCCCGGGCGGATCGGTGACGGCCGGTCTGGGAATTTACGATACGATGCAACTGGTGCAGCCCGATGTGGCGACCATCTGTACGGGACTGGCCGCTTCGATGGGCGCCGTGCTGCTGACCGCCGGTGCTGCGGGCAAGCGCTCGGCGTTGCCCCATTCGCGGGTGATGATCCACCAGCCGCTGGGCGGGGCTCAGGGGCAGGCGTCGGACATCGAGATCACGGCCCGCGAGATCCGCAAGACCAAGCAGGAGCTGTACGAGATCATTGCGGCCCATTCGGGCGCTCCGATCGAGAAGATCGAAAAGGATGCCGACCGCGATTATTGGCTGTCGGCTCGGGAGGCCAAGGAGTACGGGCTGATCGACGAGGTGCTGACCAAGCGGGGATAATATTTCTGTTTCAATCTGCAGGGGACGGTCGATTTCGAGAGAGAAAATGTATCGTTTCCGATCAGCGGAGGCAGAGCGGGGCGCTCGATAGGCCGAGCGGAATAAATGAAGAACCCGGTTCGATATTTCCGGTGTGCGAAGTCGGAACGAGGCCGATCGACGGCCGGGTAGAGATGATGGCGGGAGTTTGTTTTCGACTTTATCCCGGCAGAGGCTCGTCCGAAAGTTCGACCGGGAACGAAATTCGAAGGAAAACTAAAGACCTATGGCTAAAAATTACGGAGAAGACCTTTACGGCAACGAGAGCGATGCGTGTTCGTTCTGCGGGGCCAAACGCCGCGACGGTGCGATCCTGTTGAGTTCGTCCAAGGGTTGCAATATTTGCAGCAAATGTATTGCGAAAGGATACCAGATGCTCATCGACAACGATGTGCTGCATGACGAAGCCGCATCCCGTCGCAAGGAGCAAAAGAATACCTCGTTGAAATTCGAGGATTTGCTCAAGCCCAATGAAATCAAGGAGTTTTTGGATCAGTACGTGATCGGGCAGGACGATGCCAAACGCTATATGTCGGTGGCCGTATATAATCACTACAAGCGGCTGCTGCATGCTTCGGGCGAGGCGAGCGAAGTGGAGCTCGACAAGTCGAACATCCTGCTGGTCGGCCCGACGGGTACCGGCAAGACGCTGATGGCCCGCACGATCGCCAAATTGCTGAACGTGCCCTTCACCATCGTGGACGCTACGGTACTTACCGAGGCGGGATACGTGGGCGAGGATGTCGAGAGTATTCTCTCGCGGTTGTTGCAGGTGGCTTCCTACGACGTGGAGCTGGCCCAGCGGGGGATTGTCTTCATCGACGAAATCGACAAGATCGCCCGCAAGAGCGACAATCCGTCGCTTACGCGCGACGTGTCGGGTGAAGGTGTGCAGCAGGCTTTGCTGAAGATTCTGGAAGGTACGGTGGTCAATGTTCCGCCCCAGGGCGGGCGCAAGCATCCCGAACAGCAGTTCGTGCAGGTCGATACGCGCAACATTCTGTTCATCTGCGGCGGAGCGTTCGACGGCATCGAGAAGAAGATCGCCCAGCGGCTCAACACCCGGGCGATGGGTTACGGACGGATGAATGCCGATTCCGTGGACCGCAACAACCTCATGCAATACCTTATGCCGCAGGACCTCAGGTCGTTCGGTCTGATTCCCGAACTGGTGGGCCGCCTGCCGGTGCTGACCTATATGGAGCCGCTCGGCCGCGAGGCCCTGCGTTCGATCCTCACGCAGCCCAAAAATGCCATCATCAAGCAGTATGAAAAGCTGTTCGAGATGGACGGCGTGAAGCTCGTGTTCGACGACGAGGTGTTGGACTATATCGTCGATAAAGCCATCGAGTACCGGCTCGGTGCCCGGGGATTGCGTTCGATCTGCGAAGCGATCATGATGGACACGATGTTCGATATCCCCTCTTCGGGAGAGCGCCGCTTCGAAGTGACCTTGCCTTATGCCCGGGAAAAGTTCGAAAAGAAGAAATTTTTGGCGCTCAAGCAGGTCGGATAAGCCGGATTTATATTAAATTTGTACCACGAACGCCGGGCCGCTTGCAACATGCCGGAGCGGGAGGCTGTCGGAATGGAACATCGAGCGGGCGGGATTTCCGGTTTTCAATGCGGTCTTGTCTGCCTGGTTTTCCGCAGGAACGGAACCGGGCGGATCTGACGCGGGCCGGGTGAAAGGATTCCGCAATTTATCCTGAACAGGATATGCAAGTCCGTTGCATCGGGGGTGGTGCAGGTTTATCCGGGTTACGCCGTATGTAGCGGCGAAGCGAGAAATTCAAACATAATAAAAGCATACAATCACTTATGATTACTAAATCCGAACTCACGCGCGTTGCAGACAACATCCGCATCCTGTCTGCGGCGATGGTCGAGAAAGCCAAATCGGGACACCCCGGCGGCGCAATGGGCGGCGCGGACTTCATGGCTGTACTTTACACCGAATTCCTCCGCTACGATCCGGACCAGATGGATTATCCCTTCCGGGACCGTTTTTTCCTCGATCCGGGACACATGTCGCCGATGCTTTACTCGACCCTCGCGCTGGCGGGCACTTATACGGTGGAGGATCTGCGTAACCTGCGGCAGTGGGGCAGCGTCACGCCGGGCCATCCGGAAGTGGACGTGTTGCACGGCGTGGAGAACACCTCCGGCCCGCTGGGTCAAGGACACGCTATGGCCTTGGGTGCTGCGATCGCCGAGCGGTTCCTCGTGACCCGCTTCGGGGAGTGGCAGTCCCACAAGACCTATGCCTACATCTCCGACGGCGGTATCGAGGAGGAGGTGTCGCAGGGCGTCGGCCGTATCGCCGGTCACCTGGGCATGAACAACCTGATCATGTATTACGACTCGAACAACGTCCAGCTCTCGACCAAGGTCGATGAGGTGGATACCGAGGACGTAGCGATGAAATACGAGGCGTGGGGCTGGAGGGTCATCACCATCGACGGTCACGACGTGGAGCAGATCCGCGAAGCTCTTACGGCTGCCAATGCCGAAAAGGAGCGTCCGACGCTTATCATCGGCCGTACGGTCATGGGCAAGGGTGCGGTTGCGGCCGACGGATCGAGCTTCGAGGACAAGGTTTCGACGCACGGCCAGCCGCTGACGGCTGCCGGAGCCGATTTCGCCGCTACCGTCCGTAACCTGGGCGGCGATGCGGAGGATCCGTTCAAGATCTTCCCCGAGAGCAGCAAGGTGTTCGACGCCCGCCGCGAAGAGCTTCGTGAATGGGTGCGCACGCAGCGCGAGAGGGAGAAGACGTGGCGTTCCGAGCACAAGGAGCTCTCCCGCAAACTCGATCTTTTCCTCTCGGGCAAGGTGCCGGAGATGGACTACAAGGGACTCGAGATCAAACCCGACGGTGCGACCCGCGCCGCCTCGGCTTCGGTGCTCTCCTTCTATGCGGAGCGGATCGAAAATATGATCGTCGCCTCGGCCGACCTCTGCAATTCGGACAAGACGGACGGCTACCTCAAGAAAACCAAAGCCTTCTCGAAGGGTGATTTCTCGGGCAAGTTTTTCCAGGCAGGCGTTTCGGAGCTGACGATGGCCTGCATCGCCAACGGTATGGCACTGCATGGGGGCGTGATTCCGGCGTGCGGTACGTTCTTCGTCTTCTCGGACTATATGAAACCTGCCGTGCGTCTGGCTGCCCTGATGCACCTGCATGTAATCTATATCTGGACGCACGACTCGTTCCGTGTGGGCGAGGACGGTCCGACGCACCAGCCCGTCGAGCACGAGGCTCAGATCCGTCTGATGGAACATTTGAAGAATCACCGGGGGGAGCGTTCTATGTTGGTGCTGCGTCCGGCCGACGGCGAGGAAACCGTCACAGCCTGGAAATTGGCGATCGAGGAGCATCGTCCCGTCGCGCTGATCCTGTCGCGGCAGAATATTAAGAATCTGCCCGCACTCAATCACAGCCGCCGTGAGGAGGCTGCCCAGCTTTCGAAAGGAGCCTATATCGTAGTCGATGCCGCCAAACCGGCTGTGGTGATGCTCGCTTCGGGTTCCGAAGTCGCTACGCTGGTCGAAGGTGCCGAGTTGCTTTCGAAGGAAGGAATCGCGGTCCGTATCGTGAGCGTGCCGAGCGAAGGACTTTTCCGCGACCAGCCCAAATCCTATCAGCAGACCGTTCTGCCGCAGGGTGTGGTGCGTTACGGTCTTACGTCGGGTCTGCCCGTGACGCTGCTGGGACTGGTAGGTGAAAACGGTATGATTCACGGTCTGGATCATTTCGGTTATTCGGCACCCTACAAGGTCCTCGACGAGAAGTTCGGTTACAACGGCCAGACGGTATATGAAGAGGTGAAGAAGTTGATCGGTAAATAAGCCGGTTGTAAAACGGATAGAAGACAGGCCCGGATGCCGATAAGCGTCCGGGCCTGTCTTCTGTTTGTTCCGTCGTTCTCCCGTTGATTTTTTCACGGGTCTTTCCGCTGTTTTTTGCACCCGTCGGGTTTCCCGAAGACTTGTCCGGCGATGTTCGGGGAAGAACGGGTGCAGCTTTGAAATCGGATCGCGGACAGAGTGCCTCGGGGCGGCCTTTTTCTGTTATTGTTGATAACTTTTCCATAAAATGCCGGAGGGGCGGACCATCGAATGCGATTAAACCCTATATTTGTTTTCGGTATCGGTTCCCGAGGTGGAGGGCGAATCCACCGGGATTAAAAGGGAATCCTGTGAAAGTCAGGAACTATCCCCGTAGCTGTAAGTTTCTTTTGGGCGGTACATTCTCTCAGCCACTGGCCGTTCGGGCCGGGAAGGCGTGCCGTCCGGAACAAGTCAGAAGACCTGCCGTACCGGGACGAGATTCGTTGCTTTCGGGTGAAAAGCGTCGGAACGGTTTCGGGTGCTTCGTCGTATCTATTGCCGGTTCTGTAAATTCCATTCCTGCCTGTGTCGTATCGGGTCGGATCGCTGCGAATCCGTCGTTCAGAAGAGGTGTATTTCGGTTTTTCCGAAGGGTCGGTAAAAAGTCGTCGGATCGGACGACAACCGATCTGGCCGACGAAGGCGTACGGTATGGCTCGGAACGTGCGGCTTGTCGTGTTTCTGCGGAGAAAGCCCGGCGGCTGATATTTGTTGCCGCCGAGCCGGGTCGGAATCGGCCGAATTTCCGTCGGTGGAGTTATCGGTGTGGGGAATTCGAGCGTTGGAAGTATGAGTGCAATAATATAATATTTGAGGAGAAGTTTAATCGTTATGGAAACATTCATTGTCAAGAGGGACGGAACGCGGGAGGCGTTTTCGATGGAGAAGATTCAGCGGGCGATCGCCAAGGCATTCCTTTCGGTCGGGAGTTTCGCTACGCAGGACGTGATCACCAACATCCTGAGCCGGGTCAGCGTGACCGACGGCATCTCGGTCGAGGAGATCCAGAACCAGGTGGAGGTCGCGCTCATGGCCGAGCGTTACTACACGGTAGCCAAGGCTTATATGCTTTATCGCCAGCGGCATACCGAGGATCGGGAGGTGCGCGACAAGTTGCAGTTCCTCATGGAGTATTGCGACGCGTCGAACGCCGCGACAGGAAGTAAGTTCGACGCCAACGCCAACGTGGAGAACAAGAACATGGCTACGCTCATCGGCGAGCTGCCCAAATCGAATTTCATCCGCCTGAACCGCCGCATGCTGACCGACCGCCTCAAGGAGATGTACGGCAAGGAGTTGGCGGACAAGTATATCGAGATGCTGAACGACCATTTCATCTATAAGAACGACGAAACCTCGCTGGCCAACTATTGCGCTTCGATTACGATGTATCCCTGGCTCATCGGAGGAACGATTTCGATCGGGGGCAATTCGAAAGCCCCGACCAACCTCAAGTCATTCTGCGGCGGCTTCGTGAACATGGTCTTCATCGTGTCGAGTATGCTCAGCGGCGCCTGCGCCACCCCCGAATTTCTGATGTATATGAACTATTTCATCGGCCAGGAGTACGGTCCCGACTACTTCAAGCGGGCGGACGAGGTGGTCGATCTCTCGAAGAAACGGCGCACGATCGACAAGGTCATCACCGATTGTTTCGAACAGATCGTCTATTCGATCAACCAGCCGACCGGAGCGCGGAATTTCCAGGCCGTGTTCTGGAACGTGGCTTACTACGACCGCTACTATTTCGAGAGCCTGTTCGGAAACTTCCTCTTCCCCGACGGCAGCAAGCCCGACTGGGAGTCGCTCAGCTGGCTGCAAAAGCGTTTCATGAAGTGGTTCAACCGCGAACGCACCCGCACCGTGCTGACCTTCCCGGTCGAAACGATGGCTTTGCTCACGGAAAACGGCGACGTGAAGGACAAGGAGTGGGGCGATTTCACGGCCGAAATGTATGCCGAGGGACATTCGTTCTTCACCTACATGAGCGACAATGCCGATTCGCTTTCGAGCTGCTGCCGCCTGCGCAACGAAATTACGGACAACGGGTTCAGCTACACGCTCGGCGCCGGAGGCGTATCGACCGGCTCGAAGAGCGTGCTGACGATCAACCTGAACCGTTGCATCCAGTACGCCGCACGTAAGGGTATGCCCTATCAGTTCTTCCTCGAGGAGGTGGTCGATCTGGTGCACAAGGTGCAGTTGGCCTACAACGAGAACCTGAAATACATGCAGTCGAAGGGGATGCTGCCCCTGTTCGATGCGGGCTATATCAATATGTCGCGCCAGTACCTCACTATCGGTGTGAACGGACTGGTCGAAGCAGCCGAATTTCTCGGCATTCCGATCAACGACAATCCCGATTACGAACGTTTTACACAGGAAATTCTCGGAATGATCGAAAAGTACAACAAGAAGTACCGCTCGAAGGAGGTGATGTTCAACTGCGAGATGATTCCGGCGGAGAACGTGGGAGTGAAACATGCCAAATGGGACAAGCGCGACGGCTACAAGGTGGGGCGCGACTGCTACAACAGCTATTTTTACATCGTCGAGGACGAGTCGCTCAACATCGTGGACAAGTTCCGACTGCACGGCCGCAAATACATCGAGCACCTTACGGGCGGCTCGGCCCTGCACATGAACCTGCAGGAACATTTGAGCCGGGAACAGTATCGCCACCTGTTGCGCGTGGCCTCGCAGGAGGGATGCAACTATTTCACGTTCAACATCCCGAATACGGTCTGCAACGATTGCGGGCATATCGACAAGCGCAACCTCAAGGCGTGTCCGAAATGCAACGGCAGGAATCTCGATTATCTGACCCGTATCATCGGTTATATGAAGCGTGTCAGCAACTTCTCTCAAGCTCGGCAGCAGGAGGCCGCGCGTCGTCACTATGCTACGCCTGGCCAGCTTTGATGTGGTGTTCCAGGAGATTCCGGGCGAAGTGACCCTCGCTCTGAATCTTTCGGGGTGCCCGAACCGGTGCGCCGGGTGTCACAGTCCCCATCTGTGGGAAGAGGTCGGGGAGCCGCTGGACGATAATTTGCTGAATAGTTTGTTGTCAGGATACGGAAATGCGATTACCTGCGTTTGTTTTATGGGAGGCGATGCAGCGCCCGGCGATGTCGCGCATTGGAGCGCCTGTGTGCGGGCTGCGACCGGGGGCCGGCTGAAGACAGGCTGGTATTCGGGGCGTTCTGAATTGGCCGCAGGTATCGACCCGCGCAGTTTCGATTATATCAAGCTGGGACCGTATGTCGCACATTTGGGAGGCTTGGATTCCGCTTCGACGAACCAGCGGCTTTACCGGGTGACGGACGGCGAAATGAAGGACATTACGGCGGAGTTGAGGAACAAGGATCGTATGTTATTGGGTTAATTGAATCATATTAAAAGGCTGCGAGGGCTGTGAACTATTCGTTCACAGCCCTCGCAGTATATGCCGGGCGGTTCGCGGATTTGCACGGAACGGTGGCCGTGCACACTGTTTTTCGGTTTGAGGAACTCGAAAGAATTCGCCGCTCGCCTACGGATGCAGACAAGTAAAAAGTCCCCGAAAAGGGGACTTTTTACTTGTGCAGTCGGTCGCGTTATAGTCCGAACTCTTGCTTGATCAGATCGACGGCATCGAGCTTTTCCCAGCCGAAGAATTCGATCTCGCGCTCCACCTCGCGGCCGTCCTCCCACACTTTCTCCTTGCGGGTGTAGGGGCGGTTGCCGAAATGTCCGTAGGATGCCGTCGCTTCGAAGATCGGGTTTTTGAGGCCGAATTTCTTCACGATAGCCGCCGGACGCAGGTCGAAGAGCTTGGCGATACGGCGGGCGATCTCCCCGTCGGTCATGTCCGCGAGCTTCGGATTGCGGCTGCATACCGCACCGTGCGTATCGACGAAGACGGAGATCGGTTCGGCGATCCCGATGGCATAGCTCAGCTCCACGAGAATTTCGTCCGCGATCCCGGCCGCCACCATGTTCTTGGCGATGTAGCGGGCTGCGTAAGCTGCCGAACGGTCCACCTTCGAGGAGTCCTTGCCCGAGAAGGCGCCGCCGCCGTGGGCACCGCGTCCGCCGTAGCTATCGACGATGATCTTGCGGCCCGTGAGTCCCGTATCTCCGTGCGGGCCGCCGATGACGAACTTGCCCGTGGGATTCACGTGCAGGATATAGTCGTCGCCGATCAGTCGCGCCAACTTATCTTTGGCACGCTCCAGACGGGCCTTGACGCGTGGAATGAGGATCGTGCGCACGTCCTCGCGGATCTTCTCCTGCATGCGTTTTTCGGCCATTTTCTCGGTGACGCCCTTGCTCGTGGGGATGAAATCGTCGTGCTGGGTCGAAACCACGATGGTATGTACGCGCAGCGGACGGTGCGTCTGTTCGTCGTATTCGATCGTTACCTGCGACTTGGCGTCGGGACGCAGGTAGGTCATCACCTGCCCTTCGCGGCGGATGACGGCCAGTTCCTTGAGAATGACGTGTGAGAGGATGAGCGTCGCAGGCATGTATTCGCGCGTTTCGTTGCACGCATAGCCGAACATGATGCCCTGATCGCCCGCGCCCTGTTCTTCTTCGGCCTCGCGCACGACACCCTGGTTGATGTCCGGAGACTGTTCGTGGATCGCGGAGAGCACGCCGCAGGAATTACCGTCGAACTGATATTCGCTTTTGGTATAACCGATACGGTTGATTACGCGGCGTGTTACGTGCTGGATATCGACGTAGGCGCTCGAACGCACTTCGCCCGCGACGACGACCAGACCGGTGGTGCAGAGCGTTTCGCAGGCTACTTTGGAGTTGGAGTCGTGACGAAGGAATTCGTCGAGGATGGCATCGGAAATCTGATCCGAAACTTTGTCGGGGTGTCCTTCGGACACGGATTCCGACGTAAATAAAAATCCCATTTTACATTTATTTTGGAAGTTAAACGTATAAAATGGGGAAAAATTGGCTGCTGGAATAAAAAAGCTGTTTTAGCTATTTTTTATTGTGGTTTGCAATCAGTCAAATCTTTCCACATTCCCCGCCGATCGGCGAGGACTGCAAAGGTAAACATAAAAAACGGGGAATAAAAACTTATTCCCCATATTATCTTGCGAAAAATAGGTGCCGTCTTATAGGGCCTTGGTATCTATCGGGTTACGTTCAAGGTCGGCAGATTCAGGATTTGGGCCCGAGTGAATCGGCCGGTGCGCCGACGGCGGAATCTTCGCTTCGTAACATTTTCGAAATTATTGAACACAATAATTGCCTTTCCCGGGCGTTCTGTACCCAGACAGAATCGCTCAAACAGAAACAGCCTATGGAATAAAATTGCCTCCGTAATAAAACCAGTTAAATTATTTCGATATTGGATTATGAAAAAGGCATTGTTGTTATTAGGTATGATTGCCGCAGGCGCCGCATCCGGCGGTGTCGTCGCCTGGAGTATTTTATCGCCGGCCGAAAAGAACGGCACGCATGTTGTTACGCCGCAAAGCGGGGCAGTGTCTGACGACCCCTTTTCTCAGGCGGGAACCCATTTCACTTCGTATCAGGCCGAGCAGTATCCGGATCTTACGTATGCTGCCGAGAATGCTGTCAAGGCCGTCGTGAATATCGAGGTGGTTCAGGAGATCGAAGTTCCCGAGCGGCAGTACGATCCGTTTTTCGAATTTTTCGGTATTCCCCAGCAGGGCCGGCGCGGCCCTTCGACACAGGAGCGTCGGGGCGGAGGATCCGGCGTGATTATTTCCGCAGACGGTTACATCGTGACCAACAACCATGTGGTGGACGAGGCTACGCGCCTTCGCGTGAAGCTGAGCGACGGCCGCACGTTCGACGCCAAGGTGATCGGTACCGACCCCACGACGGATGTGGCGCTGGTGAAGATCGAGGCCGAGGACCTGCCTACATTGCCTTTCGGCAGTTCGGATTCGCTCCGGTTGGGCGAATGGGTGCTGGCCATCGGATCGCCCTATAACCTGCAATCGACCATTACGGCCGGTATCGTGAGTGCCAAAGCGCGTCAGTTGGATGTTATTCCGAGCGAATTCCGCATCGAGTCGTTTATCCAGACGGATGCGGCCGTCAATCCCGGTAATTCGGGCGGTGCGTTGGTCAATACGCGCGGCGAACTGGTCGGTATCAATACCGTAATCAAGACGATGACGGGCAGCTATGTCGGTTATTCGTTCGCGGTCCCCGAAACGATCGTCCGCAAGGTGGTCGTGGATCTCAAGGAGTACGGCGTCGTGCAGCGGGCTCTGTTGGGTCTGGCATTCCGCCCCATAGATCAGAATTTCATCGATCAGATGGGCGAGGAAACGGGTATCGAGGAGTTGGGCGGCGTTTATGTCGCCAGTGTGTCCGAAGGGGGCGCTGCCTCGCAGGCCGGTATCCGCAAGGGAGATGTGATTCTTTCGGTCGATGGCGTGGAGTTGAACGAGGCTGCGACGCTGCAGGAGCAGATCGGCAAGCATCGTCCCAACGACAAGGTAAAATTAATGATAAAAAGGTCGGGTTCGATGAAACAAATCGAGGTGACCTTGCGTAATAAAGCAGGTAAGACGGAACTCCTCACGCGGGACGACGTCGATGTGATGGAAGTTTTGGGCGGAAAGTTCGCCACGGCCGATGAGCGTCTGTGTCGCCGACTGGAGATCAGAGGCGGTGTGGAAGTGCTGGCAATCAAGGCGAACGGTATTCTGTCGAAGGCACGGGTAAGACCGGGATTCGTGATTACCCACATCAACGACAAGTCCGTGCGTTCGCTCTCCGATATGCAGCGTATGACCGATAAGGTTCGCAGCATCGACGGAGTGTATCCCGACGGACGTTCGGCGAGCTATGTGCTTGTCGAATAGGGAAGCGCCAGGAAAGCCGGGTATGTTTTACCGTTTTTTATTGCCGTAGTTTAAGAACATTCTTATAAAATTAAATATGCGTCAGTTAAAAATTACGAAGTCCATCACCAACCGTGAGAGCGCGTCTTTGGACAAGTACCTGCAGGAAATCGGCAAGGAGGAGCTCATTACGGTTGAGGAGGAGGTGGAACTTGCCCAGCGAATCAAGAAGGGTGACCAGGAGGCATTGGAAAAGCTCACCAAAGCCAATCTGCGTTTCGTCGTGTCGGTGGCCAAGCAGTATCAGAATCAAGGCCTCAGTCTGCCCGACTTGATTAACGAGGGAAACCTCGGTCTTATCAAGGCTGCGGAGAAGTTCGACGAAACCCGGGGTTTCAAATTCATTTCGTATGCCGTGTGGTGGATTCGTCAGTCGATCCTGCAAGCTCTGGCCGAGCAGTCGCGTATCGTGCGCCTGCCGCTCAATCAGGTGGGCTCGCTCAATAAGATCAACAAGGCTTTCGCCCGTTTCGAGCAGGAGCACGAGCGCACCCCTTCGCCCGAGGAGTTGGCGAACGAGTTGGAGCTTCCCAAGGAGAAGGTGACCGATACGCTGCGTGTCGCCGGCCGCCATGTTTCGGTGGATGCGCCTTTTGCCGACGGCGAGGACAACAGCCTGCTCGATGTGTTGGTGAACCCCGATTCGCCCAATGCCGACAGAGGGTTGATTAACGAGTCGCTCTCGACCGAGGTGGATCGTGCCTTGGAAACGCTGACCGAGCGCGAGCGGGATATCATCAAATATTTCTTCGGCATCGGCTGTTCGGAAATGACGCTCGAAGAGATCGGCGAAAAATTCGACCTGACGCGCGAACGTGTACGCCAGATCAAGGAGAAGGCGATCCGTCGTCTGCGTCACTCCTCCCGCAGCAAGTTGCTGAAATCTTATCTGGGATAGAGAACCCCGTTTATGATAAAGCCGGAACTTTATGAAGTTCCGGCTTTTTTATTCCATTTCCGAACTTTGTTTTGCAATTGTCGCCGGTGACAGTCGGTGCGGGGCGATTACCTGTCGTCGGAATATTCGTCTTCGGTCATCATACGCTGGATGCGCAGGTTTTTACCCAAGACCAGGGTGATGGACAGCAACGCGAGAGCACAGACGGCGCAAAGAGCCAGCCATTCGAGCCGTCCCAATATGCCCGATAGCAGGACCCCCGCTACGGATAGTGCCAGGACCGTGTAACAGATGACGAGAGTAATCTTAAGTGGTTGCAGCATATTTTTATGGTGGCGATTATATTTTGCAATGTATCCTTATCCGACGGTCGCAGCATTGAATTCGAGGGGCGCTATTCGCGGCCTGTGCCCGCATTTGCAATGCAGCCCTTTCTAAATCCTTTTCTCGGAGGGGCTTGGGTCGCTGTGCTTCCAGAGAGGTACTCTAACGCGTATAATCAGGTTTTAGAAGTTATTATGCTTACCACAAAATCGGTGCCTTTCCGATGCTTTGCAGATATTCGTTGGCCCGGGAAAAGTGTTTGCTGCCGAAAAATCCCCGGTAGGCCGACAGCGGGGAGGGATGGACGGCCTTGAGGATGCAGTTGCGCTGGGGATCGGCGATGGCGCCTTTGCGTTGGGCGTAACTTCCCCACAGCATGTAAACGATGCCTTGCTTGCGCTGTGCGATGGCACGCACGACCGCATCGGTGAAGGTTTCCCAGCCGTGTCCTGCGTGGGAAGCCGCTTCGTGCGCCCGAACCGTCAGCACGGCATTGAGCAGCAGCACGCCCTGTTCGGCCCAGCGGTCGAGGTTGCCGCTCGTGGGAATCGGCGAGCCGGTGTCGTCGGCTACCTCCTGGAAGATGTTCTGCAGCGAGGGTGGGAACGGCACGCCGTCCGCCACGGAGAAACAGAGTCCGTTGGCCTGTCCTTCGCCGTGATAGGGGTCCTGTCCGATGATTACCACTTTGAGTTTGTCGAACGGGCATTTGTCGAAGGCACGAAAAATGTTGCTTCCTCTGGGGAATATCCGGCGGGAAGCGTATTCTTGCCGTACGAAGTCGGTGAGTTCTCGGAAATAGGGTTTTTCGAACTCTTCGGAAAGAATCTCTTTCCAGTCCGAAGCGATTTTAACATCCATGGCTGGTATTGAATTAGGCTGTTATATATTTCGAGTCCCACGACCGTTTTTTGTTGATCTCGGCAGGCAGCCCTCGATCCTGCGGGGTGTCGTTTCGTTCTGACCTTCTTCCCGGGAAGAGTTTCGACTTTTCGTCGAAGCACGTCGGTCGGTTTCGAGCCGGAGCAGGTCGGTAATCGAGCTATATAATCAGGTTAAATTTTTGCTAAAATACGAAGAAAGTTCGAAACGGCGTGTCGGAAATGCGTAAATTTGAAAAGTCGCATCAAAAGAATATATATTATTTGTTATGAAAAAAATTGTAATTACCATGCTCGTCCTGTTGTCGGCGGCCTATGCCGTCGGGATAGGAGGCGGGGAGGTCGCCCGTAAACTGGACCTTCGACCGTCGCAAATCGTTCCCGCAGCCGACACGTTGCCGGTTCGGAATCTGATCTATCTGATCGGGGACGGTATGGGATTGAGTCACGTGTCGATGTTGATGCTCGAGGAGGGATACGGTACGACCGCTTTCGACCGGGCGCAGAACATCGCATTGATTACTACTTATTCAGCCAACAACCGGGTGACGGACTCCGCGGCGGCCGGTACGGCGCTGGCGACGGGACATAAGACCGGCAACGGTATGCTCGGTGTGCTGCCCGATTCGACGGCTGCGGAGTCGATTATGGCGGATGCGATCCGAGCCGGGATGCCGACCGGAGTCGTCGTAACCAGTACTCTGCAACACGCTACGCCGGGCGCTTTCTATGCCCATGTGCCTTATCGACGACAGTATCAGCGAATTTCCGATCAACTGGCCGGAAGCGACTTGACGGTGGCCTTCGGCGGCGGATTGAAGTATGCCGAAGCGTCGGAGCGGGAGGACGGTGTACCGGGCATCGAGCGCCTTCGGGATCGCGGGTTCCAGGTGCTGACCGATCCCTCGCAGCTCGATACCTTGAGCCGGGGACCTGTGATGGGATTCTTTGCCGACGGTCACCTGCCGAAAATGTCGGAGGGGCGGGGCGATTATCTGGAGCGGGCGACCCGCAAGGCGCTGGAGATTCTGTTGCGAGAAGCCGGCGAGCGCGATCGGGGCTTTGTTCTGATGGTCGAAGGATCCCAGATCGATCTGCGGGCTCACGATAACGATGCCGAAGGCGTCCTGGCGGAGATGCGTGATTTCGACCGGGCGGTTGCCGCTGCGATGGATTTCGCCGACCGGCATCCTGGGACGCTCGTGGTCGTTACGGCCGATCACGAAACGGGCGGTCTTTCGATTCCTTCGGCCGATGTCGATTTCGAGCATGGGGAGGCCGGGATCGAGTACCGTTTCAGCACCGGCGGACATACGGCGGCGATGGTGCCCGTCTATCTGTACGGGACAGGCTCCGAACGGATTAACGGCGTACTGGACAACACGGAGCTGGCTCTTCGGCTGGCAGGGACGCTCGGTTTGAGATAAGACGATACGGGATTTCGTGCGGACTTCGCGAAATGTTGCGAGGGAGAATGGAGTAATTTAGAGCGTACTAAATATAAAAATTATAAAGATGTAACCACTAATTTTCAAATAATATAGTTATCTTTGCAATATCGAGTATTCGATGACATATTTTTGATGAAAGTGTATTAGTTTCATCCTTGGTTCGAAATCTGGAAAATTTCAATCACAACAAGGAAAAACAACACACTCGTCACCTTGTATTGGTTTTGTCTATGGACCTTTCTGGCTCCATATTCCAATACGGGTGTGGAGTATTGTTTATTTGTTGTGAAGGTATTCCAGAACCTCGAGCCAGATAGACTAATCAACTCCACACTTTCTTTTTGTGTATATCTCTGATTAGGAGCTGTCAGGGGGTTATTCCAATTTTATTATGTTTAATAATACGTGGACACGTATTGTCGAATGGTTTTCGGATCGTAGCGAGCGAAAATGCTTGATCCGGAGTTTCAATGAATCGGCACGAATAGCCTTTATTTCTGGAGGGGCTCCGACTCTGTTGAAGGCTTCATTTTCCAGTGGTAATTCCAATTACAGACATCAGTTTTCCGCTTGGGTGAATCGGGGATTTCGTATTACGGCTTTGGCGGGACAGGTTCTGTCGAAAGAGGAGATGGTGGTGATTGGTAAGGTTGTATTGAATAATTCGGAGTTAGTGCGTCGATTGATCGTTTTGGGGTGGGATACCTTGGAAGTGCAAAGCGATAAAGGGTATTTCGGTTGTCAATGGAAATTAATCGATTATACGAATATGGGGTTGATGATAGAATGATTATAAAAATGTACTGCGATGGAAACACAAACAGTAGATATTCAGAGTTGGATGGCGTCCGCTTTTTGGTTTTGGATCGCTCTTGTGGAGGCGGTGGCTATTTTTATTGGGATGTTTTATCATAAGTATGCAAATACGGAGCGACACAGACAGAAGAAAAAAATATTGGCGGAAGAAAATGTGGATTTCGATAATGTGATCGATTCTTCATTTCGTGCAAAGCCGTTGTATGATAGCTTGAAGAAAAAATGTCATCCGGATCTTTTCCAGGATAATGAAATGAAGCGAATAGCGACGGATATTTTTGCGGAACTGGTTCGTTGCAAATACGACTATGAGGCTTTGCAGAAGATACAAAAGCGGGCTGTTTATGAATTGAATGTGAAAATTTGAATTATGGATTTAGAGATTGTTATTATTTTAGGAATTATCTGTCTGTTTGGGTATATAGGGTTATCTTTGAGTGCAAATAAGAAGGCAGAACAATTTGCCAACAGACCTACCGTGATAACTAATCCTGCCACGGATTTATATATCAATGAAAAATATGCGATTGTCCAGTTGTTAATTTTTGTTCAAGGTGCATCTTCCGCGAGTGCTTTTGATGATGAAGCTAATCGCATTGTACAATCTACTATTATTTCATTAGGGCTATCTAAAAATCAAGTCGTAAAGTTCCTGCAAGTTTCTATGGGGCATAATCCGGATCGGGAAATTGACCGAATGATAATGTCTTTGAAAGAAATTCGAGATCGTGACTATTTACGAGGAATATATAAAAAATGTTTGAGGATTGCGGATATTTCCGGAGACCATGATATGAGAATGGTAGTAAACGAAATATTCAGAGAATTGAATATCTCGATTTAGACAGATGAAATTGACCGAAAATATGATCGAATATACAACTGATTCAACGTCTGATAGTATGAGACTTACTGATGAAGAAATAGATAAAATAATAAATAGTAAAAAATCAAAATCTTTGCAAGATCCTTATGGATTTTCAGTTGTTAATAAACAAATTGAAAATCTTCCTCGTTTTTCCGTTAGTTCCAAGGATTATAAAAATTTTGCGGATCAGGGTGTTTATCTTAATGCTTATACAAGTAGAGACCAGGTTGAAAAACAAAGAATCGAAAATCAAATTAACAATGTAGAAATGGGTATTGTAGCTGCAATAATATTGTCCGCTTTAGTCGCATGGATGGGGGCAAGACGAAAGATCGGTTTTGGATGGGCTTTCTTTTTCTCATTGACACTTTCGCCTATCCTCGGATTGATTATCGTTTTGTGTTCGAGGAAGCGGGAGCCGGATTTTGTTGAAATGGATAAATAATTTATCGATATGAAGACTTTAGGATATTCTCTTGTTGTATTTGGAATATTAAGTATGATCGGAGCTCTTTCCGCCGGAAATAATCCTTTAGGTGGTATTTTCTGTTGCGGTTTGGGGATTTATATTATTTCTCGTAAAAAAAAGTCGGAGGCGCGAAGCAGGGATAAGGAGAAGTGGGCGAATGGAGAAAAGAATGAAGACGAGCGGTTTAAAAAACTTTGAATTTATGGATAAAACATTGAAAAATTTATATTTCCCTTTATTGATCTCGTTGTTTTTTCCCTGTCCTGTCCAATCGCGACCGCAGAAAGCGATGCACGATATTTTGTTTTTCAAGACGGATGGTTGGGTCGAATGTGTTCTTGGAAAGGAAGCTGTATCCGACGAGCAGGAGCCGGAAGTCGTTGGCGACGCTGATAACAAGCGTACGTTAAATGAAATTCGTTTCGAAAACTGGATCGAAAAAGATTGGTATGATAACGATTATTTTCGTGCTTTGCGGAATTATCTCGATGCTGTGAGCAGAGGAGAGGTCGAATGTGGGGAGTTAGCGATTTATAATTCTGTTTTGAATGGAAAATTCGTGGTAGCCAGATCCTCGCCGTTCATGGGTGGAGGATTGTTTGTTTCTTTTATCTTTTTGGACAAACCCGATGTAATTTTTTGGGCATGGGTGTATAGTTTCGTAGATGAAAGTTCTGAAACAGTCTGTGGGTATGAAGTGCGGCGAGTGTGGGTAAAAGAAAAGAATGTCGGGATGACGAAGGAAGAAATTCTTTCCATTATCAGAGAGCATCCTGAAAATAAATTATGGTGAGAATTCGGGTGATTTTTACAGATGGTTGAAAAATGGAATCTCCCCTGTGATATTTCTGTCATAGGGGAGATTCCATTACGATGTCAGCTCTATTTCCGTGCCTCTTCGTTGTCCTTCTCGTCCGTGTCGTCGCCTTCCCAGTCGAACGGCGGGAAATCGCGTCGTTCACCCAGCGAGAAGCGGGTGTAGGTGATCGGCAGCTTCCGTTCGAGGAACATCTGTTCGTAGGCGGTCTTGACCGAGAGTATTTCGTCCGCGAACCCTGAACCGTAGATGTCGTTGTTGGCCACGTCGCAGGGCAGACCGAACCGTTCGATCACGGCTTGCGTGTAGGCGTAGAGGTGTTGCGAGTCGGTCTTGAGGTTGATTCGTCCGCCGGGAACCAGCATCTGTGCGTACTGGCCCAGGAAGAGGGGCGAGGTGAGCCGTTTCTTGGCCCGGCGCGATTTGAGCTGCGGATCGGGGAAGGTGATCCAGATCTCATCGACCTCTCCTTCTGCGAAGAAGGAGGCGATCATTTCGATGCGGGTACGCAGAAAACCGACGTTGCGCATTTGCCGTTCCGTGGCGGTTTTGGCCCCGCGCCACATGCGGGCGCCCTTGATGTCGATACCGATGAAGTTGCGGCTGGGGTCGCGCTCCGCGAGTGCGACGGTGTATTCGCCCTTGCCGCAGCCCAGTTCGAGTACGATCGGACGGTCGTTATGGAAAAAATCGCTGTGCCAATGTCCTTTGAGCGGATGGTCGCGGCGGAAGGCCTCCTCGAAGGCGGGTTGTACGAAACATTCGAACGTGAGGTTCTCCGCAAAGCGTCTGAGTTTGTCTTTGCCCATCTGTTTTTATTCGCTTTTTTGCTGGTTGATGCCGATGGCTTCCACGCCCCGGACCGGCATCGCCGGGGTGAAAACCATCTTGTAAATGCCGCTGTCGGGAAAAATTACGTGCCGACGATAGGGAACCGACGCTTCCTCCGCGAGGGCTGCCGGGTGCCTGCGGGGAGGAAGGCCCAGCGTGTAGGGTTCCTCGAAAACCAGGGAGTCGGGCGAAATGGTCCGTATCGTCAGCCGCAGCGTGTCGCCCCGAAAGGAGTCGTTGTAACGCACGACGATGTATAGGTCGCGCGGGGTCACGGTATCCGCGTTCGGAATTTCGATTTCGGCACTTTCGCTCCACGTGCCGCCCCCGGTATCGGTCACGACCGTCTGATGCGGCGAAAGGCAGCTTGTGACGAGCAGTCCGGCGATCGCTATGATACTCCGCAGGTACATTACGAGTCGTTATTGCTCTTTTTTCGGCGGTTCGGGTTGTGCTGCCTCTCCGTTTCCGCCTTCCTGACGGTTGCCTTCACGACGGTTGCGTCCTCCGCGTCCCCGAGGACGGCGGCGGGCACCGTTCTGTCCCTCTTCGGCCGGGGATTGGGGGTGTGCAGGAGTCGGATCGGTTTCGGAGCCGTTTTGTCCCGGACGGTTTTCGGAACGAGAACGCTCCGAACGACGTTCTCCGCGCTGTTCGCTGCGTGAACCCTGACTGTTGCCACGTTCACTGTTCTGTTCGCCGGAGGTGTTCCCGCGTTCGGTGCGCTGTTCGTTTTTCTGGGTGCTTTGTCCGTTTCGCGGCCCGTTCCGGTCGCTGTTGCGTGGGTTGCGCGGTTCGCCCTGACCGTTATTCCGTTCTCCGCGCGATTCGCGGCCTTCGCCTTGTCCGTTTCGATTATTCCGTTCACGGCGGTCGCGTTTTTCGCGGCGTTCACTCCGGTTGGCTGCATTTTCCTGTTTTTCGTCCTTGCGGGATTCCGAAACGGCGGACGCTTCTGCGGCGCTTTCGTTGCGGGCACCGTTGTTGTTCCGGTTTTCGCGTTCTTCTGCCCGATCGCCGCGACGCCGGTTGCGGCCCTTGCGTTTGGAGCCGTTGCCGTCGAAGCGTGTGATGCTGTCTTCCTCCGAGCGGTAGGTCGGTTCTTCGAACTTCTCCCGTTGTGGTTGCTCCGCCGACAGCTGATCGACCTTCTTGCCGGCATGGTTCAGCGCGATGATCTCCTTGACGCGGGCGACGGGAAGCGTCACCACGTTGGTCATCGTATCCTTGCTGCTGCTGAAGGACATGGTACCGGCCAGGATGTCGGTTTTGACCAGGTAATATTCGCCGTCGAGAGCCTGGAGCGGTTCCCGCAGACGGGGAAACTCCTTGCGGGCGTCCACGTAGGTATCGTATTCGTAGGCGAGGCAGCACTTGAGTTTCGAGCACTGTCCGGCCAGTTTCTGGGGGTTGAGGGAGATCTCCTGCATACGGGCCGAGTTGGTCGTCACGCTCGAGAAGTTCGAGATCCACGATGCGCAACACAGCTCGCGGCCGCAGGCTCCGATGCCGCCGATGCGTCCCGCTTCCTGACGGGCGCCGATCTGTTTCATTTCGATGCGGATGTGAAACCGTTCGGCGAAGACCTTGATCAGCTCGCGGAAGTCCACGCGCTCGTCGGCGATGTAGTAGAAGATCGCCTTGATCTTGTCGCCCTGGTACTCCACGTCGCCGATCTTCATATTGAGTCCCATTTCGGCGGCGATCTGGCGTGCGGCGATCATCGTTTCGTGCTCCAGAGCGATGGCCTCCTGCCAGCGTTCGATGTCGTAGGGTTTGGCCTTGCGGTAAATCTTCTTGAATTCGCCGTTGTAGGGGTTAAAACCCACGCGGCGCATCTGGCGGGCTACCATGTCGCCCGTCAGGGAAACGATGCCGATGTCGTGTCCCGGCGAAGCCTCCACAGCGACGATGTCGCCCCGTTCCAGCGGCAGATTATTGACGTTCTGATAGTAGGAGCGCCGGGTGTTCTTGAAGCGCACTTCGAAAATATCGGTCGGCGTGTGTGGCGGGTATTGCTCCAGCCAGGCTGTTTCGTGCAGTTTATAGCACCCCTCGCAGGGCTTGGCTGCGACCCCTTCGGGGGCGTAGTAGAACGTGCAGCCGCGACCGATTTCTGGCTTGGGCGCTTTCGTATATGGTTTGGTGTTATCCATTGGAGTCATAAATTTCGGTAAAGATAGTGAAATCCGGGAGCAATGCCAAATTTATTCGGCTGAGACTCCGGCATATTCCTGCCGACAGCGTTGTGAAGCGGAAACAGGTCGTAACACTTCTGCCACGACGAAGGTCGGGTTCCGCTGCTGCTCCTCAATTGAAACCCGCCTTTCGCGATCGCGAAAGGCGGGTTCGATCTGTGGGAACGAAAATCCATCAACGTTTGAGACCCATGCGGCATTTCACCGAGGATGCTACTGCCGATTTGATTGCCGGCAGTTTTCCACTCCAACTGCCCGAGATTTTGTGCGGCTTTCGCTCCTTGTCGGCCCGGTCATAGTCGTCGTAAAGTTCGTATGTGAACGTATAGACATCGCTCGATTTTGTGATCGTCAATGTTCCGCTAGCGATCGGTGCTGCAGCTACGGCATAGCCTGTCGTTAAATCGTAATGGACATAACAACTCGGCGTAGCGCTTGTTTCTATACTGCCTGGAACCATCGTATTCTCACCATAGGTGTCCGCCACTGCGAACGTTCCCGTCGGGAAGACGGTGCCGTCATCCTTCGGAGCACACAGATCGAGTCCCAACACCTCGTCTTCATTAGCAAGGAAAATCAGATAGTTGGAGGTTCCGGTCTGATAGTAATCGCCGAGATAATGTATTTCGCTGCACTGAATCGGATTGAATGCAATATCCTCCGTCAGCGTCGTCTGCGGCTGTGGCTGAAAGGTTTCAACCTCGCTCGTCCATTTTCCGCGTACCGTATGACCGTCGGCCGTCGTCATGTCAACATCGAAAGTATAACTGCCATCGCCATTGCGCTCAATATGCAATCCTCCTCCGTTCATAATGCAGTACGAGATACTTAGATCCTTATTTACCCGTTCGCAGAAGGTTCCTGCAGCAAACATGCCTAAACGTTGCCCGGCATCGAACTGTCCCTCCGTCTTGTTCTCCCCGCAAACATAGTCACCGGCCAGATCCGCACCGTGCCGTGTCCACAAACTGACTTCGAATTTGGTTCCCACGCCGTTGGGATGCAGACCGTCGGAGGAGACCTTGTTGATGTCGAAACAGCGAAGAATCCATTGGTCGTACGTCTCTCCCTCGAAGATCGTCTTCGTGACATAGATTGGAGCAAGCGTCACGTCCGACCCGATCTCCCACTTCCACTCCTCGTCGTCACTCCAATCGGCCAGCGTGAGCGCTCCGGCATAATGGAAAGTATACCGACAACCGTTGGCTGTCTTGAAATCTCCGTCTATCTCATAACCGTCGGCCGTATGCTTTACGGTAATGCTTCCTTCCGAGAAAGAGATGTTTTCCACCCGGACTTGTTCTCCTACACGCTCCTTGTTGATGACGGCTATTGTATTTTTTAACGTAAACGTACGGTTCGCACGCTTCTCCGAAGCTGTATATTCGCCTTCGGGGATTACAGGATGCGTATGATCGACCGAGAGATCGCTCCACAAATCGAGGCTGAGCAAATAGCCTCCTTCTTCAGCAGGGACGGTTTGTGCATTGCCTGCCAGTGACGCACACTCGCAGTCGGCCAGTTCGAGGTAGTAGTTGCCGTATCCCTCGTCCCAGAAATCGCCGAAATAGAGACCGCTCTCCGGTACCTGTCTCTTATACACATCTCCGAGCCCACGAGACCTCTCTACATC
>ERZ1027064.105-NODE-105-length-44333-cov-6.650278_pt1 | contig 44333 bp, 32 predicted proteins | sample MGYA00519422_ERZ1027064 | MGnify/ENA primary metagenome ERZ1027064 (study PRJEB26926, sample SAMN06164492) | human gut metagenome | biome: ENVO:00009003; feature: ENVO:2100002; material: ENVO:00002003 | host: Homo sapiens | place: USA | collected 2012 ... | reverse complement strand
GACAGGGCATAATATTTTTGATAATAACTCTAAAATAATTTATTGTTGAAAAATCCAACTTTGCACAGACCCGGAAATTTGAGAAAACGACCGTTATTTGTTATATTTGTAAAAATGGAATGCGTTTTTAACACATTCGGCTCCAAATATACAACATTCGGTCACTTTATAACCTTTCGGATATGACAATCGAAAAACTGGACGGAACTTCGCCTCGCCTTTACGCACTCGTCGCACCGTTGGTCATGCGGCGCAGCGTACTGCGTCAGAACAACAACTACCCGTTCTGGACTTCGCGCTCGCATACCTGGTTCGTGGCTTGGGAGGGCGAAACCGTTTTCGGGTTCATACCCGTAGAGATCACCGACGGCGGCATAGCCAAGATCAACAACTACTACGTTTCGGGCGACGATCCGCATTTGCTGTCGCGCTTTTTACGCGAAATAATCCAATATTACCGCCGCGACTATACGATACGCTCCATGACGCTGATCCGCCATGCGGAGATATTCCGCTCCGAAGGATTCGTCCCGATGAAAGAATGGACGCAGTACATAACGATGGAGTACAGCAAAAACCGGCAGCCATGAACGTTTACGAGCGGACACAGCAACGGTTGAAAACGGTTTTCGACCTTTTCGACAATATCTACGTTTCCTTTTCCGGCGGCAAGGACAGCGGCGTGCTGCTCAACCTCTGCATCGACTACATCCGGCGGCACGGACTGCAACGCCGAATCGGAGTGTTCCATATGGACTACGAGATCCAGTACCGCGATACGCTCGACTACGTGAACCGAACGCTGGCCGCGAACGCCGATATTCTGGACGTCTATCGGGTCTGCATCCCGTTCAAAGTACAAACCTGTACTTCGATGTTCCAGCAATACTGGCGGCCGTGGGACGGCTCCATGCGGGACATTTGGGTACGGGAAATGCCGGAAGGAAGCCTGACACAGCACGATTTTCCGTTCTTCACCGACGAAATGTGGGACTACGAGTTCCAGAACCGTTTCGCCGAGTGGCTCCACAGACGCAGCGGCGCGAAGCGCACCTGCTGTCTGATCGGCATCCGTACGCAGGAGAGCTTCAACCGCTGGCGCACGATTTACAGCGACCGCAACCACTACCGGTTCGCCGGCAAACGATGGATCCGCCAATGGGTCGGCAGCGGCATCTGCAACGCCTATCCGCTTTACGACTGGCTGACAACCGACGTATGGACGGCGAACGGACGGTTCGGGTGGTCGTACAACCGGCTGTACGACCTGTTTTACCGCGCAGGCGTACCGCTGGACAGCCAGCGTGTCGCCAGTCCCTTCATCTCGCCGGCCATCGCGAGCCTGCATCTCTACAAAGCCATCGATCCGAACACATGGGGCCGTATGGTGGGCCGGGTAAACGGAGCCAATTTCGCAGCGCTGTACGGTCGGACAACCGCCGCAGGCTGGCAGTCGGTTCATTTGCCGCAAGGAATGACCTGGGAGAGCTACATGCATTTCCTGCTCTCGACCCTTCCGGAACCGATACGACGCAATTATCTGGAAAAACTCTCCGTAAGCATCCGCTTCTGGCGCGACAAGGGCGGATGCCTCTCCGACGAAACCATCACGAAGCTGCAAAAGGCCGGCATTCGGATCGAAGTCGGCGACCGCAGCGCCTATCGCACGGACAAGCGGCCGGTACGCATGGAGTACCTCGACGACATAAGCCTGCCCGAATTCAGCCATCTGCCTACCTTCAAGCGCATCTGTATCTGTATTTTGAAAAACGACCACGCCTGCAAATACATGGGCTTCGCGCCGAACAAGAGCGAAACGCAGCGCCGCAAGAAAATCATGGAAAAATATGAATCGTTACTCCGAATCTCAAACGAAGAGCGCCTACCGGAGCCCGGTCTATAACGTCCGCGCCGTGCCGGTAGAGAAGGTCGTGGCGAACAGCTACAATCCCAACGTGGTTGCGCCGCCCGAAATGAAGCTGCTCGAATTGTCGATCTGGGAAGACGGCTACACGATGCCGTGCGTCTGCTACTACGATGCGGAGCGGGACCGCTACGAACTCGTGGACGGCTATCACCGCTACCTGGTCCTCAAAACCTCGAAGCGGATCTACGAACGCGAACGGGGACTGCTGCCCGTCGCCGTGATCGAAAAGGATCTCTCGAACCGCATGGCCTCGACCATCCGCCACAACCGGGCACGCGGCACGCACAACGTCGAACTGATGAGCGAAATCGTCGCCGAACTGACCCGGGCGAACATGTCCGACCAGTGGATCATGCGTCATATCGGTATGGACCGCGACGAACTGCTGCGGCTCAAACAAATCACGGGCCTTGCCGACCTCTTCGCCGACAAGGAGTTCAGTCTGGGCGATACCGACGAAGACAGCGTCGAAGAGATGCTCGAAGTGTAACCGAACCTACTCCGGAATAACGACCGTTTCCACGGGCTGTTCCTGGATCCGATCCAGCGGATGGGACTGGTAGGAGGTTTTACCGAAGTCGATCTGCGCAAGGTCTATGCAGCGGATCGTATTGTTATAGGCCGTTTTGTAATAGACCCGGCGATTGGTCAGATCGATGGCCGAAGTCCACTGCGTAGCGCTCGGGATGTCCGGACACTCCCCTTCGGGATGCTCGATGCCGATGGGCACATCGAAATTGTTGAGCAGGTGAAAACATTGCTGCACGGTTTCGAATCCGGTAGCACGCTGCGGAGCCGTCGCCCGATAAAAAACCGCTCTCACGAAGCGCGACGGCGGCGTGGCGTCGCCCGGAAGACCGAGAAATCCGGAATTGCCGCCGATAGGACGCAGCGTGATGCCGCTCAACCGCCGGGCGGGAGCGTCACCGGGATAAAGGTTCACATAGTTGTTCAGATTGGTGAGCTGCCACTCGAAACCGGGGGCATTGGTGAGTACGCCGACTTCGTTCTCGTAGAAATGCGGCACCCCGCCGACGATTTCCAGCACCACCTGCCGTCCGGAAGGCTCTCCGATACGCCAATGCACGACCGACGAAGGTTCCAGTCCGACGACCCGAACCGAGGCGATGGCCGCTTTCACCTGGTCGATGGTCGAAAACTGCGTCAGTATCCAGGCCACGAGTTGCAGATCGGCCAGCGTGCGGTCGCTCTGCGCCGGATCGTACTGTTCATAGCCTCCGTACTGCGGAAAGAAGAAAAGTCCGGCCGACAGTCCCGCTTCGTTGATTCCTTCGGCGATGAACTCTTTCTGCACGACGGCCAATCCCACCACGCCGTATTTGGATGTGAAGACCATGCCATCGGCTCCGGAAGGAGTAAAAGATCGCAGACGCTGACCTCGCGGGATGACGACATACTCGCTCTGCAAGACGCCACGCGCCCATTCGATAGTGCGGGACTGCACATAGCTGCCATCCGCAGCCGTAAGCGCGATGCCGGTACAGGCGATCGCCTGAAAAGCGCAGCCGCAAACCGCAGCCATACCCAGCAATACATTTTTTGTTTTCATAATCATCCGATTATCGTTACACATTTTTATAAATTCCACAAATTCTATGCAAAACTCCCATAGGACCGAATAAGGCAAATACGCCGCCGAATACCTCCGGAAACAGAGCCGGTTATCCAAAACCGGGCGACAACAACAAAGGTTGCGGCTGTGTCAGCCACCACATACAACCATAGGACAATCAGCCAAATAAAACCCGTCGGACGCACAGCCTCCTTATTCAACGTAATACGAATTTCTTGGATCAGACAAATTACAAACAAAAATATCGATATAAAAAATCGCCCGTAGCATTACGGGCGATTCGATTTGGCTATTCTCCAATGGCATAATTCATAAAGATCCGTTCCAACTCCGGGAGGTCTTTTCGGGCTGGGTCGTCTTCAGGTGTATTATGGACCAATTCGTCGATGCGACTATGCACCAACTCATATTCTTCTCTGTCCTTTATTACCCCGCGTTTGAGAATCTTTTCCAACTTCTTGAAATAAGCCTTCTCGATCTTTTCGGCACTTTCTCCGGTCGCTGCCTCGATACGTTTATAGATCACACGACGATATTCCAACGGATATTCGTTGATTCCTGCCATCATTTCTTTGTCCAAAGCTCGCAGTAAGCGCTCGTCCTTTTGTTCATAGGCATCATCAATAAGAATTATACTTTTTATTCATATTTTAGTGTATCAATTAAAACCGGAAAATTTTACCAACTGTGCCGGTATGCGTGATGATAGATAGCGGGTGTTATGCCCGAAGCCAGATCGGGATACAGATACCTTTGCTGATTTCGCTTGATATGGAGATCGTGCTTCCAGATGTCCCGACGAACATCCGGATGGAATAGGGTTCGTTCGTCGTATATTTGCGGTGAGATTTTATTACCTGCGTACTTTGATCGTGCCGCTCTCCGTGTCGAAGGTGACGAACGAATTGCTGAACAGCCGCTCGATGTAGCCGCTGCACGCCATATCCGGGGTCGGAAGGTAGCGCAGGACGGGTGGGTCGATCAGGGCAATCGAGTCGCAGAGCGAAAGGGCGATGTCCAGTTCGTGCGTCGAGAAGAGGATGCACTTGCGGTGGTCGTGTGCCAGCCGTCGCAGCAGCGTGCAGAGTTCGTAACGGTTCGGCAGGTCGAGGAACGAGGTCGGCTCGTCGAGCAGGATGATCGGGGTGTCCTGGGCCAAGGCCCGGGCGATCATTACCCGCTGGCATTCGCCGTCGGACATGCGGTCCATCGTTTTTCCGGCGAAAGCTGCCATGCCGACCAGTTCCAGCGAGCGTTCCACGATGGCTTTGTCCTGTTCCTGTACGCGTCCGATCCAGTTGGTGTAGGGGGCTCGTCCGAGGGCTACGACATCTTCGCACCGCAGGTTGGGAATGCGGACCCGTTCCGTGGTGACGAAGCTGACGGTGGTGGCCAGTTGCTGGGGTGAGAGCGTTTCCAGAGAGTGTCCGTCGAGCCGGATTTCGCCCCCCAGCCGTTCGCCGAGGCCGGCGATAGCCCGCAGCAGGGTCGATTTTCCCGTACCGTTGCGGCCTACGAGGGCGACCAGTTCCCCGGCGGGAATCGTCGCCGAGGCGTGTTGCAGCAGAATGCGGCGGCCGTAACCGATAGTAAGGTCGTTCAGTCGGATCATACGATGCTTTTGTTACGGATGACGACCCAGATGACGATGGGGATGCCCAATAATGCCGTGATCGTGTTGATGGGGAAGGTGAGGAGTTTGGCCAGTACGTCGCAAAGGAGCATCACCACGATACCCGTAAGGATCGAGGCCGGGACCAGAATCCGGTGGTCGGCATCGGCGAAGAGGATGCGGGCGACGTGCGGGACGGCCAGGCCGATGAATCCGATCGGGCCGCAGAAAGCGGTGACCGTACCGGCCAGCAGGGTGGTGGAGAGGAAGATCAACTGCCGCGAACGGCGGATGTCGAGTCCCATCGTGCGGGCGTAGTTTTCGCCCAGCAGGAGCAGGTTCAGAGGTTTGATGACCGCGACGGCCAGCACGAGTCCGAGAACGACGGCCGGAAGCAGCAGACCGAGCTGTCCGAGCGTAACGTCGCCGAGTGATCCCATCGTCCAGACGACGAAAGATTTGAGGGCGGCTTCGTTGCTCAGGTATTGCAGGATCTGCACGACGGCTCCGACACCCGACGAAAACATCATGCCCAGGATGAGAATGACCATGATGTCTTTGATGCGGCGGCTGACCGCAGCGATCAGCATCAGGATCAGCGCCGAGCCGATCCAGGCAGCGCCCGCAATGCCGAGGGTGGAAATTAGCGGGTGTCCCGTGAGGCCCAGAAGCGGAGCGCCCAGCAGGAAGATCGCTACGCCGAGGCTCGCGCCGGAGCTGATGCCCAGCACGTATGGTCCGGCCAGCGGATTGCGGAAGAGGGTCTGCATTTGCAGGCCGCTCACGGCGAGGGCGGCGCCGGCCAGCAGAGCGACTACGGCTTTCAGGAGGCGGATGTTCAGGATAATCTTCGTTGTGACGGGGTCGTTTCCGCTGCCCGTCAGTGCGGTGAGGATTTCGCGGATCGGGATGGGTACGGCTCCGACCGAGAGATCGACGACGAAAAGTACCGCCGCCAGAACTCCGAACAGGAGAAAGAGGATGCGCTGCCGCCGTTGCATCGGTTTAGTTCAGTTTTCGGTAATAGGTCGGTTCGGCATCCGTCAATTCCGGGTGGAAGATACGGATCAGATCTTGCAGAATCAGGTCCGGGTGTATGACGCCCGATTCCCAATAGTCGTTGCCGCCCGAGGGATTGGTGCGCCGGTTGTTGTTATAGACCCTTCCTTCCCGCACGGGGTGCGTATCCATGAATTTGGGGACGATCTCCGCCAGCTCCCTGAGCGATGCGGCGGAGCCGACGTTGATCCAGCAGTCGGACATTTCGGCCAGCCGGTATGCCTCCTCCGTGTCGATGGGGCGCGACTGATTGCCCGTGTCCTGGGTATAGACGTATTGTCCGCCTGCGTCGGCGATCAGCCGGGCGACGTAGCTCGAAGGCGGAGCCATCAGCCAGGAGTCGCCGTAGGGAGTGTTCAGCATGACGACGGGTTTTCGTTCGGCTTTCGCCGCGAGGGTTTTCAGGCTGTCGTAACGGAGGGGTATTTCGCGGAACACCTCTTCGCCCCGTTCGCGCATTCCGGCGATTTCCGCTACGGCCACGAGCCATTCGGCCTTGCCCAGCGGCGACTGTTCGAGGTACTCGCCCATATAGGCGTAGGGAATACCCAGTTCGCGGAGCTTGGGTTCCATGGCGCTGGCGCCGCTGACGCCGAACAGCAGCACGATGTCCGGGGAGAGCGAAAGCAGCCGCTCGTAGTTCATGTTGCCGTCGTAGCCCACGTCGCCGATCTGCTCCTTGTGCGAGGCGACGTAGGGGTTGCTGATGTAGTCGATGCCCGATACGCCGACTACCCGCTGCGGTTCGCCCAGGGCGTCGAGCATGGCGATGTAGGTCGAGGACATGCAGACGATGTGCCGGGCGTCGCCGTCGAGTACCTGTCCCGGAAAATCCGCCGGAGCCTGTTCGCCGTTGCGGGCGATGAAGAGCTGCGTTTCCTCGCCTTCGGCTCCCTGCCACGGGGCGTATGTCTTCAGTATCGTGCTTTTCATCCCTTCCGCTCCGAAAATTTCGAAGCCCGAGGAATAGGCGGGGGCGTAGAGGCTGATGTCGAAATCCCCGAGCGAGGCGGCGGATCGGTGGTGACAGGCGGTTGCGGCCGCGAGAATTGCCAGCAACAGGGTGTAAAGTAGGTTCTTCATCGTTAGGGAATACGCTGGTAGAATTCGGTCACTATATATTCTGGAGTTTCTGAAATCAATACCAACTCGCGTCTGTTCAGTGTATGGATCGTCGAAACGTATTTATAGGAACCCAGCAATACGAGGTACTTACCGGTTATTTCGTAATGGAGGGATCTGTTATGATATTCGTCATAATACATACCGTCCTGTGTGAATGTATAAATTTCCGGATATTCCGGATCGGTCTCGCGTTCGAAACTATTGTCGCTTTCGTCATTTTCGTCACTCTTTTTGTCGGCATACGTTGTTTTTTCCAGGTTCCATCTTCCGACGATCATCCGGGGATAGTCGTCCATATCGTTTTTGTCGCAGCCGCTCGGAAGCAGGTAGCCGAGTGCGAGAAGGATTAACAGCCAGAATTGTTTCATCGTCAGAGTTTCGTTTTCAGCCCGGTCGGAGTTTCGAGGGGCGGTGCAAAGTTACTGTTTTTTATTCCGTTTTCCCCATTTAGGGCGGATGTCGAGGAAAATCTCGTAGTTCAGCCGGGGCATCGGGCGCGAAAGTACCGATTGATACTCTTCGTTGAAGAGGTTGTTGATGACTCCTTTGAGCGAGAGGTCGGCCCAGCGGAACGAGAAGGCTTTTTCGAGCGAAATGTCGCTCATGAAGTAAGGCTTCACACGTCCGATCTTGGTCTTCATATCGTTGTCCGAGGTGGTGAAACGCTCGCTGTAATAGCACCATTTGTAGGTGAATCGCCACGAACGGTAGGTCAGGTGCCCCGTTACCGAAGCCGAAAATTCGGGGATGTAAACGAGCTGTTTGCCGATCGCCTTGTCGTACCAGTCCACCGGATCGCCGTGGTTGATCGAGGGAGTCCACGAGAAGTTGCCGTCGGCGCTCAACTGCCAGTCTTTGGCTAACTGTACGTCCAGCCCCGCTTTCACCTCCACGCCGTAGGCATGCACCTCCTTGACGTTTTTGGGCGTCCAGAATCCTTTGGCCGTAGGCAGCCAGACGATCCAGTTGTCGATGTAGGAGTCGAACCAGGTGGCTTCGCCCCGCAGGGTGTAAACTCCGTCGCGGCCCGTAGCGAACGACAGACCGGCGTCGTAGGTGAAGCCGTGCTCCTTTTTCAGGTCGGGGTTGCCGCCCGGCAGGAAGTAGAGGTCGTTCAGCGACGGGAAACGGTAGTTGCGCGAAATGGAGGCCTTGGCGACGAGGTTGCCGCGTTTCGAGATCAGATAGTCGGTGAAGAAGGCCGGAATGATCGGCGTCCATTCCGAGCCGAACATCTCTTCGCGCAGGCCTACCGAAAGGCCCAGACGCTCGGTGGGGCGGTAGCGGATCGACACGTATCCCGACAGTTCGATGCGGCCTTTGTCATAACCGACGGGCACTTTGGTTTTGTTGCTGTTGGGATCGGTCGGCTGCTGGTTATCCATCGGGATAATGTTTTTGTCGATGCTTCGTACCAGATGCTGGTGTGCCGAAACGGTTGCCGTGAAAAGCCACTTCTCCCCGAGGTAGTATTCTCCATCCACCTGGCCGAAGAAGGTGTTGATCGTGCTGCGCGAGCGGATCATCTTCTCCATTTTCCCGTTGCCGAGCTCCCGTTCGTAGTCGTAGGCCATCCAGGTATGGATATAACCGGCTTTGACGCCCACTTTCCACTTTTTGCGCAGGTGATCCCACGAAAGGATGCTGCGCAGGGTTTGTTCGCGCTGTTGGTTCAGGTAGTCGTCATTCTCCTTGTGATCGACCGACAGCATCGGAAGTCCCCGCTTCGAATTGACATACCAGGCCTGCAATCCGAAACGGTCGCCGTGTCCGGTATTGTAATAGACCTCCTGCAACGCATGGAAATCGTGGTATGCACCGCTTTTGTTACGTTCGATCGGGTAGTAGGAGCCGATGATGTTGTGGTCATCGTCCAGGATAAGCACGTTTTTATCGTAGTTTCTGTACTTGAAGTCGTTCGGCGAGGAGGAATAGACGACGCGTGTCGAAGTTTGCCAGCGGTCGTTGCCGTAGGTGAGGCGCAAAAACTCGTCGAAAGTCGAAAACGAGCCGACACCCTGCGTGTATTGCAGGTTGAAACCGTCCGCATCGGCAGGGCGCGTGGAGAGCTTGACTGCCCCGCCCAGGCCGCCGCCCGCCTCATTGACCGAAGAGGTGCCGTGCAGCAGCGAGGCGTCGTCGATGAAGTAGGAGGGGATCATCGAGAAGTCCGTCATGCCCAGCATCGGGGAGTTGATTCGCATACCGTTCCACGTCACCTGCGTATGCGAGGGTGACGTACCGCGGAACGCTACGGTCGAAAGGGTGGCGCGGCCGTACTGTTTGACGAAAATCGACGTGTTGAAAGTCAGGATGTCCGCCATCGAGAGTGCGATGTTTTCATGCAATATCGTAGTGTCGAGCTGGGTTTTCTGGATGCCGATCTCCTTCATCGGCCGCCGTGCCGTGACATTGACTTCGCGGATGGGAACGGCATACGAAGGATTGCCGTTCCACCACTCGCTTTTTTTGATTTTCTCCTCCTGTGCAAGCCCGGTGAGCGTTGTGAGGCACAGTACGATTGTCAATAGGTGTTTCATCATTTGGATTCGGCTCCGGTTTCGCCGTCGAGCATTTGTTGATACGTAGGGTTATAGCCGCAGTCCGTTACGCTCCAGGTCTGTTCGGAGAGTCGGGGAAGGACCTGTGTGAAGGTCGAGAAATCCGTTACCGACGAGAGGTTGCCGATGCGGATCGCCCCGGCAGCGGTCAGGGCGGAGAAATCGAGCGTTGCGACCGACTTGTTTTTGTAGGCCGTGTGTCCGACGCTGATTTCTCCCGCGACGCTCTGCAGGGAGGGGAAGCGGAACGCGACGGCCCGATCGGTCGATGTGTTCCAGGTGGATACCAGCATGCTGCCGTTTACCCGTTGCAGGCTCGGCAGGATGAATTCACCCGCGCAACCCGAAGGCATCGTGTAGAGGGCGTAGTCGTCTGCCGGATCATCCGAAACGGGCTCTCCGTTGCCGACGGTTTCCAGCAGCGGAAATTCGAGGGCGGTGAACGACGAGGCACCTACGTAGAACGAGAGCTGCCGGCCGATGTTTCTCAGCCGGGGAAACGAAGCCGAATTCGCTTCGCCTGCCTTGCCGCAGTTGCGGCAGAGAAGCGTTCCCCGCACTTCGACGAGATTCGGCAGCGAGAGCGTGAACGGGGCTTGCGATCCGCAATTTTCGATCGTGAGATCATCGCAGCTTTCCGTCGGCAAAGAGAGTGCAGAAATATGCGTGAATCCGGCGATCCGCAGGGTATCGAGGCTTTTGAACCCGGTGATTTCGAAAGGCATCGCTTCCGGTTGCGGCGTCAGCGACGAGGCGTCGATCCGCAGCGAGCCGCTGAAGTCGCCGCCCCGGAGTTCCGTCAGTCGCGTCGCGGCGACCAGACGCAGGTCGAGCGTACTGTTCGGAGAAAAAGTGTATACCGAGAGATCCAGTACGCCTTCGAGTGATGACAGGTCGTTGATCGAAAGGTCGCCTGAAATGGCTTTGAGCGCCGGAAGGAACTCCCCGAAATCCTTGATCGCGGGGAGCGTTGCCAGGCTAACGTCGCCGTCGAAACGCTCCGCTTTCGGGAAGGATAATGTTTCGATGGCCGGACACCCCGTAATTTCGAGCGATCCGGCGTCGGTGAGTGCCGGCAGCAGGACCGATCGCAAAATAGGGCAGTCGGTGACGGTGATGTTTCCGGTGGTTTCGATCAGCGGAAATTCGAACGTATTGGCCAGAGCGAGATGTTCGTAGCGAAGCGCTCCGGCCTGGGTCAGAACACCGAACGTGGTGCCCAGTCCCGATAACCGGTCGAAGCGGGAAAGGGTAAGCGTCCCGTCGATGCGTTGCAGTTTCGGAAAATACATCTGTTCACACGGGGCTTTGGCTTCGTCTGCGGTCGTTCCGATCAGCGTCATATTCCCGGCAACGGTGGTCAGCTCGTCGGCCGTCAGTTGGAGCAGGGCGTCCGACTGGAGGACGAAGTGCCCGGCGACGCTTTGCAGGGATTTGAAATCCGCCGTTTGCAGAGCCGTGCCGTAGACGCACAGGTCGCCTTTGATCTCTTTCAGGGCCGGGAGTGAAAGCTGCCTGAGCGTTTCGTTGGGATGGGCCGCGCTGCCGATCCGCAGCGATTCGCAGGCGGTCAGGTTTTCCAGTCCGGCCAATGTTTCACCCGTATAGGCGGCGGTGATCGTCAGGTCGCAGCGGACCGAAACGAGGTTTTTCAACCCGTCCAGATTCGTGACGGGGTTTTCTTCGTCCTCGCCTCCGATGGTGAGGTTGCCTTCGACGGTGTTGATTCCGCTCCGGGCGAAAGCGTCCACTTCGGCCTGCGTCCGAAGTGTCAGGCTGCCATCGGTCGCAATGTCGGTGCGCTCTACCGTATAGAGGTAGGTGCGGTCGTTTTGATTGTCGTAGGAGCTGACCAGAAACTGCCACTCCTGGTTCCAGTCGGCGACAGTCGCCGGGTCGGGGTAGATCGAGGCGTGCTCGCACAATTCGTAGGATACCTGCGCGTCTTCCAACGATACGTTGTAGGGGATGCTCACCGTGATCCGGCCGTCGCGGATGACGGCCGGGTAGGTGTCGGCGCCGGTAGTCAGCGAGAACGATACTATGTAGTTGTCGCTGCCCCAGGGCAGTTCGGTCTTCTCTTCGCTGCATGCCGTGCATAGTAGTGCGAGGCAGCAGATTATACCTGTTATTTTCATATTCCCCGCCTATTTGCCCTGGTTGATGTTTTCGTCCGTAAATCCGAATACCTCCGTGGAGTTCTCTCCCAGCCAGCCGGCTTTGGCATTGACGCCGGTCTGTACCCGGATGAAGTCGATGTATTTGAGGTCGGCGGGCTGTCCGTTCTTATCGACCGCGTTCGAGATTTTGAAATAGACCTTCATGGCGCCTGCTGCGGCATTGTCGTCCTCCGAAAGACGGTCGTTGCCGAAATTGTCGGCGTAGCCCCAGTCGTATTCGCCATTGACCCAGTAGGAGCCGTTGCCCGACTGGTCGTAAGTGCGGCTCTTCAGGCAGGGACCGTAAAGCGTATAGCTATCCGTGCCGATCCACGCCGGGTAGTAGCTGGGCTGGTCGTGGTACTGTTTCAGGTAGTCGATCTTGCCCTTGACGCCCTGGTTGTCCTTCCATTGTACGTCGGCTCCCGAGTAGGTCGGCCGGTAATAGGTGACCGCGTAATCCTGAACGGTCTCCTCCTTGCCGAATTCCGATCCTTTGAGTTCGTACCATTCGTCGTCGGGCAGGGTGTTGCCGTTGGTGTCCTGCATCACATAGACGATACCCGGTTCGGACGAACCCTTGAAGGCGTTGCCCGTGATCGAGAAGTTATAGCCTCCCTTGTATCCGGACGAGGAGTTGTCGATGCTGTGGTCGAAGCCCACGACGATGTAGCCGCCCCAGCCGCCGAGCGATACCCAGGTGTTTTTCCGCATCCGTTCTTCGGCGTAGGCGACAGCTGCTTCGGGGGTGGTCTCCGTACCGGTGAATCCGCCCGAAACCAGTTCGTTGATGAACTGTCCCGGGGCCGGTGTATATTCGTACACCCGGTCCCACGTCGCGCTGCTGGCTCCCGAAGCCGGGCGGCGGTGCGACTCTTCTTCGCTGTGGCATTCGACGGTGAACTCCAGCGTAGCCCGGGTTTCATTGGTGCGCGTGATGCACTTCGAGAGGGTCACTTCGGGTTCGTCGGTGGTATCCGTTACGGTGAAAACGATCTTTTTGATTCCCGTTTCGGTCGGGGTATAGGTGTACGAAAGCTCGGTCCCGACCTCTTGTCCGTCGATCGTCCAACTGAACTTGGGGTTGGTGCCGTTCCAGATGGATGGCCGCAGAGTGATCGTGCGGTCGAGCGATACGGTGCGGGTCAGACCGTCGTATTTGCGTCCGATAGGTACCGCCGTAGCCGATACCGCCAGTGCATCGACCACCTCCACCTCGATTGTCATTTCGTCCGAGCCGTCCTCGTTTTCCGTGCACAGGGTGACTTCGTATGTTCCGGCGATCTCCTCGCAGAATTCATAGACGGCCTCATCGCCGACCGGTTCGGCTTCGGCGGCACCCGGACGGCGCAGCGTCCAGAGAAAAGTGCTGTTCTCGGCTGACTGTACGGTGGGCGCGAATTCGTATTTGCGTCCTTTCACGACCTCCAGCCCGTCGGTCTGCATGGGGAAAGAGATCAGGGGCGGCAGCAGCTCCTGTACCTCGACGAGAACCGTTTCGACGGTCGTGCCGTTCGGGGTGGTTACCTCCAGGTCGATGTAGTAGCCGTTGACGCCTTCCGAAATTTCATTGCCGGAGTCGAACCGGTAGGTGAGCTGCGGTTCGGTCGAGATGATTTTGCCCGTTTCTTCCAGTTTCCAGGAGTAAACGGCCCGATCGACGAACTGGTAGGAGGGCGTAATGGTGAACTCCCGGCCGACCTTGGCGGGATAGACGGCCGGGTCGGTGTCGAACGTGATGATCGGCACCTGTTCGACATCGGTGGTGATGAGCTCGTCCTTGTTGCAGGCGACCGCCGTCAGAGCGAGCAATATGAAATAGATCCGTATTTTGTTCATGGATGATGATTCTTAGTATATGATTAGCGCCAGCAGAAGGCGCCGGGAATGATCCCGACATAGAATTCGTCGAGCAGTTCGCCGTCGGGTGAATAGCGCAACACGACACCGTTCTGCACGTAGTCGATCGCGTCGGCGATATAGACTTCCGAATTGACGGGGTTGATCGTCAGTCCGTAGTAGAGCGTATTGTTGTAGGGAAGGAATGGTTTTACCGGGAACTTTTCGGCCGTTACCGGCAGGCGCCAGACCGCTTTGTTGATGAAGTAGAGCGTGTCGCGCGTACCGTTGAGCTGCACTTCGGAGGGCCAGTCGCCGAATTTGAACTTGAACTGTTTCTCGATCTTGCGGGTTGCGGCGTCGATGCAGTAGAGCGACGGCGCCTCGTGTCCGTAGGGCGAACCTTCGTAGCCGCCGTCGGTCACCGTCCAGATCTTGTTGTACTTATCCATGACCAGCGAGGTGGGTTGGATGCCCACGACGATCTGGTCGCAGACCTTGTCGGTTTCGGTGTCGATCACCAGGATTCGGTTCTGGTACGACCAGCAGTTGGTGAAGACGTATTTGTCGTACTGCACCATCTGTTCGGTCGAACCGGTTTCGAAATCCATATCCGTTTCGACATAGCCGGTGATCTGGTAGGTCTTGGGATTGACGATGTAGATGCGCGGATCCCAGATTTGGGTGACGTAGGCTTTTTCGTCGCTCAGGAAATGGATGTAGCGGGGCGAAGTGAAGCCCGTGATGCGTCCCACCTCCTTGAAGGTGTTGATGTCGATCGCATAGATCACGCCCGAGTTGTTCACCACGATCCAGCCGATACCGTCGCGGATGATCATCGACTGTGCGACGTCGCCCAGCTTGATTCCGTTGGCCCGGGCGAAAATTTCGTTTTCGACATGTTTTCGTTCGGGGTCGTAATAGGAAAGCGAGGCATTGCCGTACATGAAATTCCCTTCGTTGGTGATGAAGAGCCCCTTGCCGGTCACTTCGTCGCCCGAACCTATGTTGTCGATTTCGAAATCCTCTTTCTCTATCGGACCGTAATCCATGCACGACACGGCCAGCGCCGCGCATGCACAGATTACGATTCCTCTTTTCAACCCATTGAACATAATTCTATTTGTTTATCCATTCGTCCGAGAAACGGTAGGCGAAATCCACGCCTGCCGGACTCGCTTTCTTCTGGTAGAAGCTCGAAAACTCCAGAGCATCGCTTCGCGATACGTCATAGACATGGACGGCGCTCTGGGTATAGGTCGATTTACCGACCCATAATTGTTCGGTCGTCGGGTGTACGCCCATGTAGCCGTAGATGATGTCGCCGCCCGAATGATCCGCATCGAGGTCTGCCGTGATGTAGTCCCAATTGACCTTGCCGGTTTCGTAGTTGTAGCGCATCGCTTCATAAGCGCTGAAATCCTGTTTGCCGATGAAATAGAGGTGCGGCTGCGTGAAGCTCGCGCACATCTGCACTGTCGGCGAGGCCGTACCCGTGCGCAGTTCGATCGGGTCGGGCAGATTCGTTTCCGAAACGACCTCGCCGTTCGCGTCCAACGCTACGATCATGGCCGGCTTGGTGAATTCCGTTGCGCCCGTCATTCCCGAATCCCCGGTAAATTCGCCCGTAAAGATAGCATAAATTTTTCCATCGTAACCCTTAGCGAGGTCTTTCACCTGGCGATTTTCGTAGGTGATCGTCTTGACTACCGCATCGGTCGCGGGATCCAGGACGATCACCGAATTGCCCCGTCCGGCGAAGACCTTGCCGCGCGAGAAGATCATGCGGGCCTTGGTCGCTCCCGTCTTCGTGAAGACGCCGAATGTACCCGGGATGTCGCTCGTACGGATGATATTGGTCTGAAGGTCCACGATGCGGATGCCCGAATGGGATTCGTTGTCGGCCGTGGAGTATTGGATATAGGCTTTTTCGGGACTTACGACCACGATGTGCTGCGGCCAGCAGAGGGTCGATTTTGAACTTTGGGTGGCACCCGTAGAGGTATCGACGTTTGCGTAGAACGGCATGTCGCGTGCCACGAGGCGTTTCATCGTGTGGGCATCGCAGACGACGAAGCGTCCGTCGCCGTTGAATGTGGTCCCCATGCTGCTTGTCTTGCCGTTTTGGGTAATGAAGTAGATCTTGCCGTCGGCCATGTACATATCCTGAAGGACGTTGCCGATTTCGTTGTCGTTGATCTCCTCGTAAACCTTTTCATGATAGCGCATGTGTTGGTCGAAATAGACGATCGTGCCGTTCTCCGAGGTCATGTTGCCCTCCATGAGCACGAACGTGCCTTCGGGATGGGTGAAGTCGAGCACGTAATACTCCTGCGAGAGGATCGGCTTGCCGTCGGACCGGATCGTTACGGTGTTTTCCAAATCCATTCCGTCGGTGTATTCCGCGGGAGGAGCGATCCGTAATGTGCGGCGTGCGATGTCGAAATCGGCCGTCCAGCCTGCCGGTGCCGATGTCATTTCGACCGTGGGAATCCATCCTTCGGCCGTCAGTGCATACGCTTCCGAAGCGCCGTATTTCATACAAACGGGTTCGTCCGAATCCTCCAGCCCCTGAATTTCGAGGCTGCCTCCGTCGCGCTTGGTAATCTCGGTCGTCAGGCGGTAGATACGGCCCGCTTCGAAATCGCGTCCGGTTTTGGTCTCGGTATAGACGCTTCCGTCGGCGAAGGTGTAGGTTACGTGTATTTCCTCTGCGCTGCAATCTGCCGGATAGACGACCGCTGCGGCGAATACGCTCGCGGCGCTGCTCGTCGCGGGCAGTTCGACACCCTCCTTGCCGAACGAAAGCGTTACGGCGTTGTTCGCATCGGTCGCATCGCTGAATCCGGTGCCGTCGAAGGTGCGCGTACCGGTCAGTACGGTCGAAGCGTCGGTCGCTGCCAGCGTGACGGAAACGAGCTTCTCCTTCACGTCCTGCGACCAGGGGTTGAACCAGACGTAAGCGGTGGCGTGCGAGAGGGTGAATCGTCCTTCGGAGTCGGTCGTGGCATAGCCGAAATCGCCGTTCGGTCCGAGTTGCAGTTTGCCCGGCTCCGCCTGGCGTTGTTCGGTCGGAACGACGGCTTCGGCGTCGGTGCCGGTCATGTTGTAATAAATCCGGTAGGGTGCATCCCCCGGGAGGTTCGTGAATCCGAAGTCGGCGACATTGCCGTCCGTTCCCGCTTCGGCGCTCTGTACGCCGCCTGCCCAGATTCGGTCGCCGGTACTCCATTGAAATTGAATTTCGGTCCCGTCGCCAGGCACGAATTGGGTGCGGCTCGCGGTGCCGGAAATACCCGTGAGGGTTACCTCCCGTCCGGGTTGGGGACCGACTTCGGGAAGTTCCTCGATGTCCGAGGTGCAGGCCGCCAGGCCGAGTCCTACGAGGATGTATAGTAATTTTTTCATGGCGATTTGATTAAATGCGGATGAAAATGCCTGCAATCCGGGGAGGATTGCCGACATTTTCACCGCGCGATCATTCTATTTTAGTGTTAGCCTTCCACATCGTATTTGAAGGTGAATCCATAGGCGTCGGTAGCTAATTCCGCCCACGAAGAGTCGGCGTAGGCTCCCGTACCGCCGACCGGATCGGTCGATTTGGGTAGGTGGATGATTCTGTTTTCGGCCGGGACATCTTTGCCTGCGTGGTCGTACCACGAACCGCCGAACGGACCGGTGCCGTAGTCGTCCTTCAGGGTCGGCGGCGTAGTCGAGCGGCAGGTGATGTCACCCAGCAGGGGACATGCGCCGCCCATGTAGCTCGTGCCGGTGAAGCTGTAGGCATTGATCGTCTTCATATTCTTGCCGAACGATACTTTGGCCAGTTTGACGCATCCGGCAAACGCGTTTTGTCCGATCGTTTCCGTTGCATCGGGGAAGGTGATTTCGGTCAGTTCGGCGCATTTCTGGAACGCGTAGTCCGAAATGGTCACCACTCCGGCACCGAGGTTGATCGTCGTAAGAGGACAACTGTTGAAAGCATTGCTGCCGATGGTCGTCACGCTGTTGGGCAGGGTTACGTCGGTCAGTTTGGTGTTCTGGAACATGTAGTTGCCGATTTCGGTCACACCCTCCTCGACAGTCACGCTGACGAGCGATGCACAGGAGTCGAATGCGTTCGATCCATAGCTGATGCCTTTCAGTAGCGTTACCGAGGTCATGCCCGTTTTTTGGAAAGCGGCCGAAGCGGTTTTCGTTACGTTCTGCGGGAATACGATGCCTGCGAGGTTCGCATTCGATTTGAACGAGTTAGGGAAGGTTTCCGATTCGTAAACGACTTCCGAGAAATCCACCGTAGCCGGAGCTGCGAGTGCTTTCACGGCATCCGCTACGGCCTTCATCTGTTCTGCCGTCATCACCGTATTGTCACCGGCCGTCTTGACGTACAGCGTAGTGAAGGTTTGCGGAATTTCCGATTTCCAGGGATCTTCGCCGGAAGCGCGGTAGTAAAGGCCTTCGCTCAGGTAGTCGGGACCGAGCGCCTCCATCGTATAGCCGCTGGCGGCTGTGGTCCAGGAGGAGTAGGCTTCGACCGATGCTACGTGGAACGTTTTGCTGCCTTGTACCGAAGTACCCGCGCCGGAGAAACTGTCGGCCTGTACCGCAGGGGCCGTCGTCGGTTCCGCATAGACGTCTGCGAGCAGTGCGGCGTTTTCGAAGGCCTTGCTGCCGATCGAAGTCAGCGTGTTGCCCGAGATGGTCAATTTGGTTAGCTTCGACCAGTCGGAGAAAGAACCCGCACCGATCGTCACGATCGTTTTCGGAATGGTCAGGTTTTCGATCGCGTCGTTCGTTGCGAAGGCATTGTCGCTGATGGCGGTGAGGCCTGCACCGAATTGGAGCGTAGCGATATTGGGGTTGTTGCTGAAGGCTCCGTCACCCAGCGTGGTAACGTTGTCGGGCAGGGCGAGTGCCGTCAGACCGCAGTCGGCGAAAGCACGATCGCCGAGGGTTGTCACGCCGGAACCCAATGTCAGGGTCGCCAGCTTGGAACAGCCTTCGAAAGCGCTCGCGCCGATTGTCTGAACCGAAGCGGGAATGGTGACGGTCGTAATAGCCGTACAGCCGGCGAACATTTCGGCCGGGATGGTCGTTGCCGAACCGAGGGTAATGGCCGTAAGTTCGGTACAGTCGCGGAAGCTCTTTTCGCCGAGTGTCGTGGCAGAAATTTTTGCCGAGGTAATACCGGTACCGGCGAATGCCTCGGTTCCGATGTTTTCGATCGCAGATAGGCTTGTTTCGACGAGTGCGCTACACCCTTTGAACGCTTTGTCGCCGACGGTTTTAACGCTCGACGGCAGGGTGAGGGATGCCAGCGCTGTACATCCTTCGAACGTGCTTTCGCCGATGATTTCGACACCGGTCGGAACGGTCGCCTTGGTCAGGGCCGTACAGCCTTTGAAGGCTCCGGCTGCGATCGATGCCGTATTCTCGAAGAATTTGATCGTGCCCAGTTTGGCGTTGCCGGCCAATCCTGTCGGGAACTCCGTGGCTTCGAATTTCGCCATGTTCAGATCGAGTGTTACGGGAGCGGACTGTGCCGAGATTTTGGTGATGACGGTATTGAACTGGCTGGCGGTAAGGGCTGCATCGTCGCCTACGGTGCGCACATACAGTGCGGTGAATGTCGCGGGCAGGGTCGGAACCCAGTCGGCCTCGCGCGAAGCACGATAGTAGATGCCGTCCGTCAGTTGCTGGTCGTTGATGTCCTGCAGCGCATATCCCTGCGAGGTTACGTCCGTCCAGGCCGTTTCATAGGCATCGTAGGATGCAGCCGGAACATAGAGGATTTTTGCACCTTCCACTTTGCTGCCGGCGCTGCCGAAAGCGGAGTTTCCCAGCGAGGGTACATTTTTGGCCCGGCAGGTGATTGTCTGCAGGTTGTCTGCCATAATGAATGTGTTGCGTCCGATCGAGGTCACCTTTTCGCCCAGATCGATCGAGGTGACGTTGGCACAGTTCCAGAAGGCGTAATTGGCGATCGCGGGGATATCGATAATAATGCGGGTGAAGGCGCTGCAACCGCCGAACGAGCGCTCGTCGAGCGATTTCAGCGTTTCGGGGAAGGTTACGTCCTGCAACTTGCCGCAGTTGTAGAAAGCGTCGTTGCCGACAGTCTCCAGCTTGGAGGGCATATTGATTGTCGTGAGGGCCGAACATGCGTTGCACAGGTTGGCCGGAATTGCAGTCAGTGCATCGGGAAACTGTATGCGTTCCAGTGATTTGCAGTTCTTGAATACTGCCGCTTCAACCGAGGTTACACTTTCCGGAATCGTGATCTCTTTGAGTCCGGTCGCTTCGAAAGCTTCAGTTCCGATGCTCTTCAGTGTCGAGGGCAGGGTTACATCGGTCAGAGCTGTGCAACTGTCGAATATGAATCGCGGAATTGCCTCCACACCCTCGGGAATTACGACCGATGTCAGCGATTTGCAGCCGTAGAACGCATAGATGTCCAATGTGCGCACCGAGGAAGGAAGCTCGATGGATTCCAATTGGGAACATTGCCGGAAACAGTTCGCTCCGATGGCTGTCAGTCCCTCCGGAAGAGTTACCCGTTTCAGGTTCGTACAGTTGTAGAAGGCTCCGGAATAGGCTTCGGACGCAAAAGTCTGGATATTACGGGGCAGTGCGATCTCCTGGAGATTGGTCTTGCGGGCGAAGTCCATCGGAAATTCGGTCGTGGCGAAGGTAGCTTCACCCAGGTCGATGACCGCACCGTTTGCGAGGTTGCCTGCAATCGAGGTGAGCTCTTCGGCCGAGAGGGTCGATTCGCCCAGGGTAACGACTTTCAGGTAGCCGATCGGCTCGGTCGGCAGCTCTTCCGCAACACCGGTTTCGGTCATGAAGAATGCGCCGGAGCTTTTGCAGTCGGACTTGGCGATCTGTGTCGAGAGGCGCAGCGTGTGGCCTGGGGTAAGCGTTTTGCCTGATTTGGTTTGCAGATAAACCGAACCGTCGGCGAATTTATAGACGATCGAAACCGTTGCCGTCGAAAGATCGGCGGGGTAGAGCACCATGGCGGCGAACACGTCGGTATCGTTGCTCTGCGAAGGCAGGGCGACACCCTCTTCGCCGAACGACAGGGTGACGGACGAAGAGCCTTTGCAGTCGCCCAGCTTCCCGTCGGCGAAAGCGGCTTCGCCGGCGATGGTCTGACCGCCCGATACGCTCAAGGTGATCGAGAGCAGGTTCGAGGTGACATCGCTCGAATAGGTGTCGAACCAAACGTAAGAGGTCGCATGCTCGAGCGTAAAGGTTCCGTTTTGCGCCGTCGCATAACCGAAGTCACCGTTTTGGCCCAGGTTCAACTCTCCGGCTGCCTGCTGTGTCTGCTCGGCCGGAATCAGGGCTGTTGCGGCTGCCGGGCCGGTCAGGTTGTAGAATACGTCGTACGTGTCGGCCGTTTCGAGGGATTCGAAAACGAATGTCGCCTGGCTGCCGCCTTCGGCGATGGCTTCGCTTCGGGTATTGCGTGCCCAGATGTAGTCGCCGGCGCTCCAGAGGAACGGAACGGCTCCGTCTTCGGCTCCGCCGAAACCGGTGCGGGTGCCCCGGCCGGAGAATCCGGTCAGTACGACCTGCGTATTTCCGTCAGGAGCAGGGGCGATAGGTTCTACGTCCGCATCTTTCGTGCATCCTGCGAATGCGAGCAGGAATGCGCACAATATGTATAAGTAGTTTTTCATCGGTAATCTCCTTTTTATCCGTTAGTTCCACTCTTCCCATTCGCTCGATCCGGCGCCTGCGCCGCCGAGGATTTCATCGGTGGCGAGTACCTGAACCTTGGCTATGACCGTTGCGGTAGCGCCTACGGCTACGACGGATACTTCACCCGAGGTTTCGGCATATACGTTCTCCTTGGCAGGGGCTGTGATGGTCAGCACATCGCCTTCGAGCCAGGCGCGCCAGCCGTCGGGTTTGGCGATGGCGAGGTTTTCAACGCCTTTTTGGGTAACGGCGAGGTTCTGCGAAGCGCCGAATTTCAGCGTCAGCGATGTGCGCTCGATGACGAAATTCACCTCCTTGGCTTTGGGCAGAACGATCTGATCGCCGTTGGTGAGCGTGAAGGTTACGTTGTCATCGTCCTGTACGACGCTTTTGAAGAAAGAGTCGCCGTCTTCTCCCTTATCGCCGTTCGCACCGTCCTTACCGACCGCTTTGATCGGCTGTCCGTCTTCGCCTTTGATGGTTTCGCCGTCGATCTCCCAATAGCCGTCCTTGTTGATGGTCGGGGTTTTACCGTTTTGGCCCGCAACCGGAATCTTGTTCTGGTCATCGTCGAGCAACCACTGGTCATCGCCGCCCAGCGTCCAGTAGTAGATGCCTTCGAATTGCGCGATGCCGATGGCCGGAGCCGCTGCGCCGTCCTTACCGTTGTGCAACGTGATGGTCTTGCCGTCGTTGAAAGTGATCGTGCAGCTTCCGTCCGCGGCTTCGGTGTAGTTGGTGATGAATTTGTTTTCGTTCAGGGCGTCGATGATCGTCTTGAGCGAATTGACCTGTTCCTTCATCGAAGCGATCTCCTGTTTTAGGTTTTCGATCTCCTGGCGGATTTCGGTGTCGTCGTACTTGTCGTCCGAACAGCCCCAAGTCATTGCTGCGCAGCAGGCAGCGAGAACTAACAGCGTAAAGAATTTTTTCATAATTTAAGAATTTGATTTATTGGTTGAATTTTGTTTTCCATGTTCCGCAGCATAGGCAGGCTGTATCGGAACCCGTCGGTTCGGAGGAGGGGCATTGTGCTGCGCCGAAACGACGAAGGCGTCCGCCGGAGGAAACGAATGTCCGTTCCGGAGAACGCCTGAAGCGCAGCCCGGCGAAGGCCGGGTAGAGTGAGCGCATGTCACGCCCGTTGAAATGTCAGCCGTAAAATAGCCGTAAGTCATCGATACTCCTGTCGTTTAGTCCTGTTCGGAACTTACACGCGAGGGTACAGAAGAAATACATGGAAAAATAGCGCGCCGAAGACTATCTTGCACGATTTCGACCCGAAACCCGCGGGTGTAAATCCTGATTGTCAAGGCAGGTCTTCTGACTCGTTTCCTCCGCAACGCCTTCCCAGCGATATAGCCAGTGGCAAAGAGTGCGCGAAGTTGCCCGGTCGGGGGCTGAAACTCACAGCAGCAGGTACTGTCGCCGATTTTCACGGCATTCCCTATTAATCGGCTTGGAAAAGTGATTCCAAGTCCGAACCTTGCGGGTGCAAAGGTATTGCTTTTCCGGGATTATTCGCAAACGAAATCGGAAATAAATTTCAATGAATTTTGTAATTCATTGAAAAACATGGTTTTGTTGAACGACTATTTGCGGAAGATGAAATAGACGGCCAGAATCAGGCAGACGAAACCCGCCAGGTGGTTCCACCGCAGGGTGTCCGATTTCATGAAGACGACGGCGAAGACCGTGAAGACCAGCAGGGAGATGACTTCTTGGATCACTTTGAGCTCCCAGATCGAGAAGGGGCCTCCCAGTTGGGAGCTGCCGATGCGGTTGGCCGGGACCTGGAAACAGTATTCGAACAGGGCGATGCCCCAGCTGAGCAGGATGATGGACAGCATCCCGAAGCGTTCTATCTTCGATTTGAAAGCGATATGCCCGTACCAAGCCAATGTCATGAAGGTATTGGAGAGGATCAGCAGGGCGATGGTGGCGAGGGCGCGGTTCATGACAGCAGGGCATCGAGATCGGTTATCGAGGCGAAATCGTCGATGATGACGTCGGCCTCCGTTTGGGTTTCGAGAATATCTCGGGAGAGAGTCGTTACCAGGGCTACGATGCGTCCGGCTCCGGCCCGGCGGGCAGCAGTGATGCCGACCCGGGCATCCTCGAATACAAGGCATTCGGCCGAAGGCAGGTGCAGTCCTTCGGCCGCCAGCAGGTATATTTCCGGGTCGGGCTTGCAGCGGGTCACCCGGTCGCCGCTGACGATGCAGGAGAAATAGTCCGCGATACCGCAGTTGCCGAGGACGAAATCGACGTTCTCGCGGCAGCCTGACGAACCGACGGCGCAGCGGATTCCGCGACGGCGCAGCTCTTCGAGCAGTTCCACGAGCCCTCGTACGGGGCGGATTTCCGGAGCATAGACTTCGCGGTAGATGGCTTCTTTCTCCTCGCCGAGCGCTTTCATTCCCTTTTCGTGGATGATTTCTTCGGGCAGGATCAGGCGCATGATGTCGTCGTTGCCCATGCCGAAAGCCGACTGCAATTTGTGCTGCCAATCTTCGACGCCGTAACGCTCGCAGAATATCTCGAATGCCTTGACGTGTGCCTGGGTATTGTTTACCAGTACGCCGTCCATATCGAACAGGACTCCCCGTATCATTTTGTTGTTTTTTACCGCGCAAAAGTAATCATATTTCCGGGAGTTGCCGCCGAAACGACCGGGAAATTGCAGCGTAGCACTTCGAGGCGGGGCCGTAGTCTAAAATGGCGATTGTAGCTTTTTAGTACCCTTTCCGACGATCGCGGCATCGAACTCGAGGTCCGTTTATTGCGGCCTGTGGCCGCATCCGTAATTCCGATCCTCTCCTGAATCCCCTCTTCGGAGAGGATTTGGACGCTGCGTACCTGAAGAGGTACCTAATATATACTCACGCTTAAAATTTGAGGTTAAGACTGAAATTGACCGTGAAGGTCGGGATCGACAGTCCGGGGACGGCGCGGTGATGCGTCAGACGCCAGATGCAATCCACGCGCAGCAAACGGAAGATGTTTTCGATGCCGAAGCCGGTTTCGAGGTAAGGATGTTCGACCGATGACATTCCTACCGGAAAGAGCATAACAGCTTTCGTATTCGGAAGACTGCCGTCGTTGCGGGCCGAGAGAGTGCCGTAAACTCCTTTGAAAACAAAGACTTCGCGCCAGTTGAGTTTTTTGAGGAGCGGTACGCGGCCCAACAGGAACCCGTTGAAGTGGTGTTCGTAGAAGAACGAAATCCAGGCGTCCGACGAGAATTCGTAGAAATTCATGCACGAGAAGGCGTAGCGGTCGTAAAAATAGGTGCCGTTTCCTTCGTGCAGCTTCAGCAGCAGGTAGGGAACCTTGCCGAAGATCTTGCCGCCTTCGAGCATGAGTTGCGAGTAACCGATCGGAGGCAGATTGAGCCGGTATTGCATACGCCCTTCGAGCCGCAGGTAGTCGTAGCTGGCGGGTAAGATTCCTCTTTTTGCCCCCGTGAAGTCGAAGGAGAAAATCGGGTATTTCGAACCCATGTGTCGTACCTCGAACGGCATGCGGACGATCGTTTCGTCTTTGGACAGCCGCAGCCCGATCCGTATCGAAGCGTCGTTGATGCCATGCAGCGAACGCCCGTCCGGCAGGATCATCGGTACGTAGCGGTTCGAGGAGATGTGACGGCCCCGCAGCTCGAACGAACTGCTGATCCCGTGCAGCCACTCGTGTTCGTAGAGGGCGATCCCTTCCTCGATAGTCGAAAGCCGCGAGGTGCCGCCTCGGGAGAAGATCGAGCTTAGGATGTTGTTTTCCGAGAGGGCGCTGACACCCGAGCTGAGCTGTATCGCGTCGTTGCGGTAAGTGACCGTCAGTTTGCGCAGCAGTTGTCGGCGCAGCATCAACTCCACCTCCGCAGCTCCCTTGAAGTCCTCGTCGCGGGTGCCGTAGGCCAGGTAGGTCGAGAGCCGTACGCGGCGGCTGAACTCTTTGGTCGTGCGTGCGCCTATCTGGAAACGGGCGCCCTCCAGTCGGTTGAAGCTGATTACTTTGGAGTAGGGACCTATGCCGACGTATTTGGTGTTGTAGTAGCCTCCGATGATAGTATTGAGGACGGTGTATATGTTTTTATAGAGGGGGACCTGCTGGATCGAATCGACCATTTGATAGATGGCCTTTTCCTTTTGGGTGAGGGTGTAGGGACGCAGCGAGTCCCATTCGACCCGCTTGCCCGAAATGGCATCGTCCGAGAGGATCACGTTGGCCGACGTACCCAGAACCTGTTTGGGGATCGGCGTGTCGAACTTTACGTCGGAATAGGTTACCTCGCGGCTGCCCAGGAAAGCGATCATCTTCGAGGAGTCGGATTTGGTCAGCGTAAAATCGGCGGTCATCTTCTCCCGCTGCGGAAACCACAGCGAGTCGGCCGTCAATCGGTTGTCGGCTTCGATCGCCAGGTGGCGAATCCAGTTTACATTGACTCCTTTGGCCATTTTTACGCGGGCCGAACGCAGCGCGTAGCTTGCCGAGTCGATATTGACCTCGCCGTCGAGTACCGGGGTGGCGACACTTTTGGGGTGAAACCGGATTTTGTAGGTCTTGCGCCCCTCCACGTTCGTACTGTCCACCAGAAAGTATTTGTAGAATGAGCGTCCCGAGTTGGAGAGGGGGCTGGCGAACTTCACGCCGAACAGGTCGATGAAGTTTTCGTAAAGATTCACATCGGCGTGCAGGTGTCCGGTGAATTGCGCCAGCACGCTGTTGTCTTCGATACCGGATATCTGGCTGGCGCGAATTACCTCGCGGGCGACGGACGGCGTGCGGCTGTGGTAGTAATCCGCCGCTGTTTCGGAGATCATCACGGGCAGGTAGGGCTGTCCCGTGACGGACGAGGTGTCTAGGTGCTCGAAGATGAAACCAAAATTCTGTTGGAGTTTTTTGCTCCGGAATTCCCGGATATTGGCCAGTCCGAGTTCCATTTTCGTATAGGTGCGGCAGATGTAGCGGTCGTACTCCTTGGAGTCGTTGTATTTTTTGTTGCGGATAATGCCTTCAAGGATCGGATGGGCCGGATTGTCCCCAGGGGTAATTACGACGCTTTCGATTTCCAGGTGCGAAGGAGTGAGCCGGAAGTCGATTTGGTTGTAGCCCCCGACGTGGACCGGACGTATCTGAGGTTCATAACTGACCATTTCCGCCCGGATGTAGCTCGACGTGTCGCGGCTTTCGAGCGAGTAGAACCCTTCGTCGTCGGTGGTGATGCCGGTGGTCGTACCCGGGAACAGGACGACGGCGTAGGGAATCGGCTCGCCCGTCTGTGCGTCCGTGACCGTACCGCGCACCCGGGTGTTCTGGGCGGCGCAGGGGGCGTACAGAAATAGTCCCGCAAGAGTGAGGAGTATGCCGCAGAGTCGTTTCATCGAAGCCTTTCCGGAATGTCGTTTCGGATTTTCCTAAAATATAAATATACCCAAAAATACAAAGATTTTACCGGACTGTCAAAAATTATTATTTTTGCCGATCCGGATGGAACTACTTTCTGCGGAATGAAACATGGGAACGTCAAAATAGAAAAGACCAATGCGGCCCGTCTGCTCGACCGAGCCAAAATCGCCTACGAATTGATCCCGTATCGGGTGGATGAGGAGCATCTGGCCGCGACTCACGTGGCCGAACAGCTCGGCGAAGATGTTGCTGCGGTTTTCAAGACGCTCGTGCTTCGTGGTGATCGGACGGGCCATTTCGTCTGTGTCGTCCCTGGAGATCACGAGGTCGATCTGAAAGCTGCCGCTCGCATTTCGGGTAACAAGAAAGCCGATCTGATTCCCGTCCGGGAGTTGCTTCCGACGACCGGATACATCCGGGGCGGCTGTTCCCCGATCGGGATGAAAAAACCGTTCCCGACCTTTTTCCATATTTCCGTTTTGCAACACTCCGTCATTTATGTCAGTGCGGGAGTTCGGGGATTGCAGATCCGGATCGCTCCACAGGATCTGCTTCGCTTCGTCGGGGGCGAAACGGCCGAAATCAGCCGTCCGTCGTCTGTGGCGGCGGAATAAGATCCGTAATTCTTTTTTGCTATTCGATCCCTTTCTGCGGGTCGGCGGAATTGTCGTGTTGTCGAAGCGACCGCCGGACCGGTATTTCGGAAACGATTCGTTATTTCTCTTTGGGTGCCGGTCTGGTTTCGCCCTTGAGTGCCGGAAGGGAGATGCCGTACCGTACCGCCAGAATCCGAATGAGGATCACCGAGCAGGCGGCGATGAACTGCGTGGGGGCCGCCGGCAGGTCGAGATACATACAGAGATAGTAGATCAGTCCGCCGCAGATGCAGGCGATGGCGTAGATGTCTTTGCGGAAAATAAGGGGTACTTCGTTCAGCAGCACGTCGCGCAGCATACCGCCCGCCGCACCGGTTAGCGTACCCATGATGATACCCACCCACATCGGATAGCCGACGGCTATGCTTTTCTGAATGCCGACGACGGTGAAAAGTCCCAGTCCGACGGCATCGAAAATGAAGAAGGTGTTGTTGAGCCGGATCACGTATTTGCGCAGCCCGACTACGAACAGGAAGGCGAATCCCGATACGACCAGGTAGGAAACGTTCTGCATCCAGAAAGGGGGCAGGCCCAGCAGCAGGTCGCGCAGCGTACCGCCGCCGACGGCCGTGACGAATCCGACCACATAGGCTCCGAACCAGTCGAAATGTTTGGCCGAAGCGAGCCGGATGCCGCTGATGGCGAATGCGAAGGTACCGACATAGTCGAGAAGGGTGATGAAATTCATGATGTTTCGATTTTTCGGCCGCAAAGGTAGTAATTATCTCGCCGGATTATCGATAACGACGAAATAAATTCGATAGCTGCGACCGGGCTGCCGATTTCTGTTTTTTGTTACCGGCCGTATGATACGGGGCGGAGGCGTTTCCTGCGGGTCTTTGCGGAATTTTCCGGCAAGGAGTGTTCGGGTTTCGTTTTTTTTCGTACTTTTATGCGGCGTAAATTCGGCTCGGAACGATGGTTTTACTTCTTCATTCCGATTCATTGGTTTGCTTTTTCATGTTACTTAAATATTTCCCACTATGAAATTTTTTATCGATACAGCTAACCTGGCCCAGATCCGGGAAGCTAACGAAATGGGTGTGCTCGACGGGGTGACGACCAATCCTTCGCTGATGGCCAAGGAGAACATTCGCGGTGAGGAGGCCTGCCGTCGCCATTACCTCGAAATCTGCTCCATCGTCGATGGCGATGTGAGCGCCGAGGTGATCGCCACCGATTTCGACGGTATGGTCCGCGAAGGGGAAGCGTTGGCGGCCTTGCACAAGAATATCGTGGTCAAACTCCCGTGTACGGCCGACGGTATTCGTGCCGTGAAGTATTTCGCAGGCAAGAATATCCGCACCAACTGCACGCTGGTCTTTTCCGTCGGTCAGGCTCTGCTGGCTGCCAAGGCCGGTGCGACGTACGTGTCGCCGTTCGTAGGCCGTCTGGACGATATTTGCGAGAATGGGGTGGCTCTCGTCGCCGAGATCGTGCGTATGTATCGTTACTACGGTTATGATACGCAGGTGCTGGCGGCTTCGATTCGGCATACGCAGCACATCGTCCAGTGTGTCGAGGCGGGTGCCGACGTGGCGACCTGCCCGCTTGCGGCGATCAAGGGTTTACTGAAACACCCGCTGACCGACATCGGTTTGGCGCAGTTCCTGGCAGACCACGCCAAGGTGAATTCGTAGGGAGGCGGCGTTTCCCGTATGGAAAAGCGATGCCGATGATTTTTCGATCATCGGCATCGTCGTTTCGTATTCGGGCCGGAATCCGATCAGATTTCCAGCCCCATGATATAGTCGTTCATGTAGAATCCGCCTCCGATTTCGAAATCGCCTTCGCGCAATTTGCGCATACCCATCCGTTCGTAGAATTGTACGGCTTTGTTATGGCGATTTACGTGGAGCTCCATCCGGCAGGGAGCCGGGTGGAGCTGTTTGATGTGTTCGATAGCCTTGCGGAAGAGGAAGCTCCCCGCGTGCACACCCTGGAATCGGGGCAGGATGTAGATTTTTTGCAGGATGTAGAGGTCGTCTGCTTCGGGCTGGACAGAGAGATAGCCGCAGGGAGTGCCGTCCTTGTAGGCGATGTAATATACGTGCCCTTCGGCCATCTGCCGCCGGAGGTTTTCGGGGGAGTACATCCACTCCATCATGTAGTCCAACTGTTCGGGCGAAAGGATGGTTTTATAGGTGTCGGGAAATGCGACGCAGGCCATCTCGCGTATCAGTCCGCAATCTTCGACGGAGGCTTTTCTGACAGTAAACATAAGGTGTTCGATTCGGTTTCGCTCTTGCAAATATAGTGAAAGCCAGGAGAAACCGGGAACTTGTTCCCGGTTTTCTGAGGCGCATTCTATCTAGAATATGTTCAAAGATGGTGATTCTGGTAGTCGGAGAGTTCTGTTTTTGTCGCGATAATTTGTCGGGCTATATAAGACGGATGTCTGGATAATAACAGATTAGACCAGGATTGGTAATATAAAATTTCTACAACCCCTCTTCGACGGTTTTCCGTACAGCTTCCTGGTACTGTTTACCTTTTCCGAAACGGAAGTTGATTTTCAACACCACTCTGTTCCAGGTGTATTTATTATAGGCTATACCCTGTGTTCTGACGATACTGTTCTCGACGGTGTGGTAGTGGTTTTTCGGGTTGGTGAGGAAATTGTCGCAGGAAACCTGAAATGCCCAGTCTTTGTATTTATACCCCACGCCGATCGAAGAGGATAGTTGGGTTTCGTATATTGTCGGAACGGATAACATTTTGCAGGGTATCGCTCCCTGATAATACGCGAAAAAGTTCTTGTAGTTGAAAGTCAGTTCGTAAAACAGCGGAACCCGAAAAAGAGTCACCCTGCCCAATAGTTTCGAATCGACCCTCATATAGCTGAAGGCACCGTCTAATTTCAATGCCAGCAGGTCGTTCTTGAACGGACTTATCCTCAAGCTATAAGCTGCGGTGTGCATATCGTACCAGTTGTCATTGACCGGCGTGTATGCGATATAAGGCTGTTCGTATTGGTAGTAATAATTGATCGGATTTTTCATGTATAAATAGTTGTACGACAAATTGATATTCAGCCATTTGTTGTGATATACGACGCTGAATATCGTCTGGTTCGCACGGCTGCTGACCAGTTCGGGATTCCCGTGTACGATGATGTTTTGGTTGTGGAACGAAGTCGCTCCGCTAAGCTGCCCTGTGCTCGGTGGCATATTGGCCTGTGTGAATCCGGCTTTCAGCATAAAAGAGGGTGAGATACGATAACCGATGTCCGCACGCGGGGAGAAAACCCATTGCCAAATTTCGTTTTCGGGCGTTTTTATGCGAGAGCCGGATACACCGAGAGTAAAGCGATAGGTAAACCGCTGTCCGATCTTTCCGGTGATCTCTCCGGCAAAATAATTTTTTAGGATGCTGTTGGTTTCCCGGGAATAGCCCGACGTGTTGTCTATTCGAAACTTAGTGACATTATAATAAACATGATCTCCGACCGAAATCATCAGTTTGTCAAAAGTTTTGGTGTAGAGCGCCTGACCGTCCAAACTATAGTTGTCTGCATCCGTGTTGAGGAAATCCTCGAATACGGACGTATTGTCCGACAATGCGTATTGATTCTTATAGGTATCGGAAGCAGAATTTATGTAATTGCCTCGAAGTGTTACCATCAGTTCATGCCGGTTGCGGAATTGCCTCCAGAAGTACAGGTCGAGCGTCGGATTGAATGAGTGGGACTCGCTTTCCCTCGCTCCGTAACGGTCCGAACCTATGCCATCCTGAATAAAGGCGAGCCGGGAATCCGTTTGTTGGGAGTTTTTACGGTAACTCGGATAAAACAGAGCCTGGAATACATACTTGCCCGGAAGCTGGTTCGTATATTTGATGTAGCCCTCCGGAGACAAAAATTTATACCCGATTTGCTGTTCTTCTATTTGCCGGAAATCCATCCCGTCGAGCGTATATTCCATTTCATCCGAAGCGTATTGGTTGTCCCAAGAGCCGTAGCCCATATGTGCTCTAAACGCCAGTTGATGCCGCCCCCGGTTGTATTGCAGGAAGACTTGGTCGTTTAACCAAGGCGAAGTCAGATGTTGGTTCAGCTCCACACTTCCGTATATTCCGTCTTCCCGAATTTTCGTGATGATGTTGATGACTTTATTGCCGTTGCTGAGGCCGAATTTGATGGGCGGCAGATCGTAGTATTCGATCTTCCGAACATCTTCGGGCCGCAGGGTCGTCAATTCCTGCCCCGAAGAGGCGATGCCGTTTACCAAGACCGTCACACTGCCATCGGAAGCGGTGATTTGGTTGTTCTGGCGGTCGATTCTGATCTGCGGAATCTTGTTGGTCAGATCGAGACTTGTAACCGCCGCCTTCCGGTCTTCATTGGTGATGGTATATACCGTCCGGTCGAAATAGCTGGCCGTGTTGTTGGCCGTGACGACCACCGCATCGATCTCTGCGACATCTTCGGACAGGACGTAATCCCGGACGACCTCCGCCGTGCCTATCGAAGGTTTGCGAAGAAGCACCGTATCGTAAAGAGTCTTGTACCCGATTGTCCGAACCGATAGCAGGTAGCGGCCCGCGCGGTGTTTTCCGAACCGGTAATTGCCGGCCATATCGGTTATCACGCCTTCCGTGTAGCGGGTCGTATCCGGCAGTTGCTGGAGAATGACCGGGGCGAAGGCGACCGGTTCATTTTTTTCGGTGGTAATTTTACCTTTCAGGACGATTTGTGCCTGGAGCGGTGTCGCCAGGCTCGTTATGATGATCAGAAGAAGAACGGGGATAAGTCGGGGGTGTCTCATAGTTGTGGAGTTTGAAAAGAATATAGAGTGAAGAGGGGGCGGAAAGGAAGCGGATTATAGTTCGCAACCGGGGGAAGGCGTCAGTTGTTCCTTAATGGAGGGGGCATTGAAATTCACTCCGACAGTTACGAAATTCAACATCCCGTCGTAATACGGCTCTTCCACACCGTCCAGTCTGTAATATTCGATATGCTCGATGTTGTCTGCGGTCAGATTTGTCAGAATATATGTATATCCAGCCTCATCCGGAATAATGCCGCTGAACATAAGACATACCGTGGCGCCGTTTTCATCGGTCAAATAACCCTCTTCGTAGGTTATGCCCGGAATATGGCTGTAAAGATCCTCGATCGTCCGGGCATCGGGGGCAATCCGCTCGGGAAGGAAGACTTTGACGGGATGCACGACAGCAGTATCCTTCTGGCTGCGGATGACAGGAAAGTGCAATAAGCGTTGTCCTTTTACTTCGGGAATATAAGCTATCTCGATTTGCCGGGTCTGCGGCTGGATGCCCGGACCCGATATTTCGAGCCGGTAGGTCCGGTTGGTGGCTATACTTCCGAAATCATACCAACCGTTCATTGCCGTAATAGTCCCGTATTCGGGTTCTCCGGTCGCCGGATCGTACAGCCACAATGAAGCGAAAGGTATTGCCTCCGTCGGATCGGTGGCATAGATGAATCCCGCGATACGTTGCTCCTGACCCGCCGCATGTAGCGAATAACCGAGCAAAGCGAAAAATAATAAAACGAATCTTTTCATAGCCGTTGAATGTTTCTTAATTAAAAATAAGCATTTTACCGGGAATCAGACAAATAATTTTCGAATAAAATGGTTGCGAAATCGAAGAATGGTAATTTTATTTGTGTGATATTGAACTTTTTCTATATCTTATTTGAATATATTTACGATGGACGGAGTTGCGGAGCAATAAAAATATCGAGGTATGACGCGAAATTGCATTTTGACCGTTGTTTTGAACAAAATGCAGACTTTGTAAAAATGAATTAAAATCGGAGAAAGAAAAATGTCTGATTTTTTCGGCTGCAGATTTCGATAGGATAGGGTAAAGACAAAGGCAGCCGATAATCAATCGATTATCGGCTATTTTTTTGTTATCCTGCTGGACCTAAAAGTGATCCAGTCGGAATCACTCAATGAGCCGTCGGAGTCTTCCTGAAAATGCCGCTTATATGATATTACAAGCTATATTTTCGGATCGTGGTTTATTTCAGTCTGTTTCAATTTGTAACTTATCTTGAGCGTACTTCATAACGTGGTTATGTAATTTTTCGTTTCTTGTGGTAGGATTTGATTCTATTATTTCCGGTTATAATCTTGAAATACATTACGGAATGTTTTGCCGCGATATTTTTAAACAATCTTGATATTGCTGCTTGGAATATGAACAGGATGGTTGTATAAAGTCCCAAGTGGATTTTTCAAGAAGTTTACCGATCGACTCGTTTTTATGGTTTGATATATTAATAAACATTATTGTTGCATAGTATGTTGTCATAAGATAACTTCTAGCTATGAAAGAAGATAAATTGTCGAATTGTGTTTGCAATATTATAATTATTATTAAATTTGATCAGGAATTGTTTGGTATTTGCATCTTTAAAATTTTTCAAACTTATAAGCAATACAGAATGGTCATATATCTTACTTAAATTATCTTTTAATATTTATTGCTTATGAAAAACATTAAACTTTTTGTAACATTCGTTGCTTCTTTATTTTTTCTTTTTTCTTGCGAGAAAGAGAAAGTTGAAACTTGTGGATCTGACACGATCAGATTCACAGAGTCTTTCTTGACAGAATATGCAAAGGGAGACGGAGTGGACAACTATATGATAGCTCTTGCAAGTGGTCCGACAGTCTTCGATCCAACAAATCAGCAATGGCATACTGAAAATGACGGATGGGTAATGCTTATTAGTCTGTTCGCAGAACCTGTTGCCAATCTTTGGGCGCCGGAAATTCCTGAAGGAAAATATACGCTTGGAAGTGCTCCGGGAGCGGGTGTTTGGAGTTCTGAAGAAGATGTCAATCAACTTATATACTATACCGTAAAGGACGGTGTTAGCACCTTGGTACCGGTAAGCGGAGAGCTTACTTTTGCCAAAACGGCAGATGGATACATAATGACTGGAAAGTTTCAGGCTGCTGACCAGAAAGAATATTGCGTAACCTATACCGGAACTCTTAAATTCCAGCCGCAAGGAGAAACTTCGGTTATTGATCAGCCTGTGAATACAAAATTCATAGGTGGACAGGCAATATATAAAGGTCCGGATCCATCCTTCGGCGATTTGGGCTGGGTACAACTTGAACTTTATGATGCAGAGCCGGATCCGGAGATGGGGACGATTTTGGGTAATTTCGTAAAAATCAAGATGTTTATTCCTATTCAGACTGAAAAATTCACGTCCATGCCATCTGGCACTTGGAAATTGAATGCTTCTGCTGATGAAAATACGGCAGAACCTGGATATGATAACGGTGAAGATCTTCCTACCGGATCATACGTAGTTCAGACAAGTTCAGACGGTTCGACGATGAAATTCGGTATGTTGGAACAAGGGACAATAAAAGTGACTGAAGACCAGTATGTTGTAATAGATGCTTACACAGTTGAAGGAATTAGTATAAAAGGAAATTTAAACAAACCTCTCGAAATACTGGACCTTGGAGGAGGGGAAGTCATTGTTTCTAAATATTCTACTCTTACAACAGACAAAGTAATAGATCTTAGTGGCGCAGAAACAGCGTACTTTCTTGATTATGAAGATTATTATGAGAACGGCACACGAAATGTAGTGCTTCAGATCTTGGATAGTCAGTCAATGACAGGTATGTTTCTTGACCTGGCATTGTCGAAAGCAGATAATAGATATGATCCCCTTCCCAACTGTACATGCACCCTCGATCCGGGAGATAACAGGGAGTTTACGTTTGCAGGAGGAAGTATTTGGCAGTCAAATGCCGTAGGAACCTGGGGATTCCTCAAGCTTCAAACCAATGGCGAGGCTATAATGCCTGATTTCTCAGAAGCAGGAAATGCAGCCGGGGGATCGCTTACCATTACCAGAAATGGAGAGGAATACACTATAACAGTAGATTTCATTGATGACGCAGAAACTCCGCATCGTATCACAGGAACTTGGACTGGCACTCTGACTCCTTATTCATACACGGCATCCGTAAGTGGTTTGTTAGAGCAATTGATGAAACCTGTTAAATAATCGGACAAAGGATGTTTTTTATAATTAGAAAGATTATATAATATTTCTTATTGAAAGATGAATAAAAGAGTCTTTCAGGTAGGCGAATGAAATGAAAGGAGGGTAACTAAAAAATTAGTTACCCTCCTTGTTTTTACCTGTATTCTGTCTCTATCGTAATTGTGATACTTGTGTAGATAAAAAGATAGTTTCATTTTATAACGGCTATGGATTCCGATTACCAATATTCGACAAATGAGAGCGACTTATTTATAAATTCGTTACGGCTTTTATCGTAACGAATTGACAACGATTCATTTTCATAGGGTGACTTTTTGAGGCCTTTTTCTGTCGCAGGCGGGCGGAAAATATCTTTAAAACACTGGTTTAAAGATGTTTGTCTTGGTTTGTCAGAGTTTTTCATTGCTCTGAAGTGATCTCGCTGGGATCCGTTTGTGAACTCGATGGAATCATCCTATGATCCGTCTGGGGCCTTCCTGAAAATGCCGCTTACATATTGCTATAAGCTATATTTTCGAGTGGTTGGCTTCTTTGATTCGGCTTCAACTTGTTGCTTGTTTCTGACGTAGGTCACAACGTGGTTACACAACTCTGTCGCTTCTTGTCATAGAACTTAATAGGGGTATTTTCTGTTATAATCTTGAAAAAGCGATCTAATTTTCTTGCATCAACAATTTCCCTTCATTAATAGTAAATTTCCGATTTCGAGAGCCGATTTTTCGGATTGGGTAAATCTGTTGATGAAAAAAAGAACCGAATAGATGATATTTACCTCAAATATTCGACAAATGGGCAGTGAAACGGAAATATGGATCGTTTTGACGGGCCTTTGTCTGTTGGTGGGACTTCTGATCGCCGACCGGTTGCGGCTAGGACTTGTCCTGTTTCCCGTCGTCGTGCTGTTCATGTGTGCGGGCATTATTATACCCGAGGAGGTGCTCGTCGGATTTGGAAGCAAAGACGTCATTGCCGTTGTGCTGTTGTTTCTGGTAAGTGGAGGCGTACGGTGGAGCGATGCGTTGGAATGTTGGGTCAAACGGTTGCTGTCCGGGAAATACGGAATAATCGTTCGTCGGGGCCACACGCGTATTCAGCCGACCATTGTGTCCACACCGGCATTACTGAGCAATACCGTTGTTGTAGTCTTAGATAGGATGCGCCTCGGAAAAATGGGAACAAGTTCCCGTTTTCTCTCGGCTTTCACTATCTTTGTGCGGTCAACCACTACGTAACATGGAAAATATATGGGCACTAATTACCGGAGCCAGTTCCGGTATCGGCTACCGGTACGCCGAAGAGTTGGCCGCACAGGGGTACAACCTGCTCCTCGTCAGCAACGAAGAACCCCTGTTGAGCGAAACCGCCGGTCAGCTGGCCCGACAATACGGCGTGGAGACCCGGCCGCTTTACATGGATCTGGCGACATCCGATGCCGCCGACAGACTCTATGCGACGTGTCAGGATTGGAACATTCGAATCGACCTGCTGATAAACAACGCAGGAATGTACCGTTTCGGCGAGACGCTCGACATCGAAAGAGACTTTACTGCGAAAATGATCGCCCTGCACGTGCTTACTCCGACGAAACTCTGTCTCCTTTTCGGCAAGGACATGCGCAGACAGAGACACGGATATATCCTGAACATGTCTTCCGTGACGGCGTGGCTGGCCTATCCCGGTATCAACGTATATGGAGCAACCAAATGTTATCTGAAACATTTCTCCCGGGGGCTGCATACAGAACTTCGCGACTACGGCGTGAACGTGACGGCTGTTTGTCCGGGTGCGGTAGATACCGACCTTTATAACCTGAACGGAAAACGGCGGCGGCTCCTGGTACGGCTGGGCATTATGCTACCTCCCGAAAAACTCGCCCACAGAGCGATTCATGCCCTGTTTCGCGGCAAGGCCGTGCTGGTTCCCGGTTTGCTGAATCGGCTTGTGCTGGCGCTCACACCGTTAATCCCGCATAGCGTCATCCGCCGGGTGGCACGTCGGACAAACATTCTGCCGCTGCACGAATAACCCCCGCTATTCCCGGACGGATACGATCTGCGACCGGTATCGCACCGGCCCGAAACCGCCGCATCCGGCATAGGAATTCTGCAAAATCGTGCAAATTCGGCGGCAACGTGCGCCATCAACTCGGGAGACGAAACCACCCCATTCTGCCCGAATACAACATACGACAAATTCCGTCATTCGCTCCTTCGAAATAGATAAATGGAGGGGAAATTGAGAATCGAGCGAACGGCACCCATGCCTCGATTATCCTGGTTCGTCCGATGCTTTTTCAGGGAAACGATTGTACTGTTTGAGCAAATTTTCGGATATAATGAACATAGGAAAACGATAATATTTATCGTAATTTTGTCCCAATTCAATTATGGGATCTGATGCTGAAATATGGATTGTTCTGACGGGCCTTTGCCTCATGGTGGGATTGCTGATCGCCGACCGGCTGCGACCGGGACTCGTTCTGTTCTCCATCGTCGTGCTGTTTATGTGCGCAGGCATTGTCACTCCCGAGGAAGTTCTCGCCGGATTCGGAAACAAGGGTGTCATCACCGTAGCCTTGCTGTTTTTAGTCAGCGAAGGCGTACGGCGCAGCGATGCATTGGGCCATCTGGTCGAACGGCTGTTGCCGGAAAAAAAGAGTATGACCATTCGTCGGGGATATGCGCGTATCCTGCCAACCATCGCTTCCGTATCGGCATTCTTGAACAACACACCAGTAGTCGTGGTTTTCATCCCGATCATCAAGCAATGGGCCTCCAGAACTGGCCTGCCGCTCCGCAAATTCCTTATTCCGCTCTCCTATGCTGCGATTCTGGGAGGTATGTGTACGCTTATCGGCACATCGACCAACCTGGTGGTCCACGGCATGATGCTCGAAGCGGGCCTCGAGGGTTTCACGATGTTCGAACTGGGCAAGGTCGGAATATTCATAGCCATCGCGGGTACGCTCTACATGATCTTTTTCGCCGCGAAACGCCTGCCCGACGAGAACGCTCCGAACGGAGAAGAACATCCGGCCCGCAATGAAGAGAGCCGGATCGTCGAGGCCGTGCTGGGCCCCCGGTTCCCCGGCATCAACCGATCGTTCGAAGAGTTCGACTTCCGCACCCACTACGGTGCCGAGATCCGGGAAATCCGCCGGGGAGGAGTCGTGCTTCCCGATCCGGAGAGGCAGTCGTTCCGTGAAGGGGACACGCTGGTGCTCGACACCGACGGAACATTCATCCGGACATGGGGCGATTCGAGTGTTTTCTTGTTGTTGAGCAACGGCAAAGAGTACAAACCCCTGTGCCCGCCCTGGAAAAAGTGGCTGGCGCTGGCGTTGCTTACGCTGATGATCGCCGGCGCTACGTTCGGCAGCCTTCCTTTCATGCAGCAGCTGCTGCCAGGCACCCGGATGGATATGTTTTTTTGGGTGGCGGTCGTAACCGTGCTGATGGCCTGCTTCGGAATCTTTCCGGCTAAGAAATATACGAAATTCATCTCGTGGGATATTCTCGTGACCATCGCCTCGGCGCTGGCGATCAGTCGGGCCATGACCAATTCGGGACTCGCCGACCTCATCGCGGGACACCTGATCACTCTCTCGGGCAACGTGTCGCCGTGGGGGGTACTGGCTGTACTTTACATCACCACCAACCTTATCACCGAGCTTATCACTAATAATGCGGCCGCCGCCTTCGCCTTTCCGATCGCGCTCTCGGCTGCGGAGCAACTCGGCGTGAACCCGATGCCTTTTTTCGTGGCCATCTGCATCGCCGCTTCGGCCAGTTTCTCCTCACCGATCGGCTATCAGACCAACATGATCGTACAGGGTATCGGCAACTACCGGTTCCGCGACTTCGTGCAGGCTGGGCTTCCGCTCAACCTGATCGCCTTTACGCTGACGATGGCGCTTATACCTCTGTTCTGGCAATTTTGATTTGAAACCAATATGACAATGAATATCCATCCGATTTTCGACCGCATGGAGTCGCGCGAAGAGAAAGAGCAGCACCTCGGCCAACACGGGCTGACAATCTGGTTCACGGGACTTTCCGGTTCCGGAAAAAGCACCGTAGCTGTCGCATTGGAACGGGAACTTTCTTCCTTGGGTTATATGAGCCGCATCCTCGACGGAGACAACATACGCAGCGGCATCAATTCCGACCTGGGCTTTTCGGAGGCCGACCGCAGAGAAAACATCCGCCGCATCGCAGAGGTGTGCAAGCTCTTCACCGACACGGGAATCATCGCACTGGCAGCGTTCGTTTCCCCGACCAGTGCTCTGCGAAAACTGGCACGAGAGATCGTGGGCAAAGAACGCTTCTTCGAAATATATGTTTCCACACCCCTCGAAGAGTGCGAACGCCGCGACGTCAAAGGACTATACGCCAAAGCCCGCAGCGGTGCGATCCCTGAATTTACGGGTATCACGGCTCCGTTCGAGGATCCGGAACATCCGGAACTCCGGCTGGACACCACGCATTTGAGCGTGGAAGAATGCGTCCGGCGAATCGTCCGAGCGATCATGCCCATAATATCCATTGATCCGAAATCACGCTATTGAACACTATGGAAACATACAACCTGACCCATCTGAAGGCGCTCGAAGCCGAAGCCATCCATATCATCCGCGAAGTAGCTGCCGAATTTCGCAACCCGGTGATGCTCTATTCGATCGGCAAGGATTCCTCGGTAATGGTGCGGCTGGCCGAAAAAGCGTTTTACCCCGGCCGCGTACCGTTCCCGCTCATGCACATCGACTCGAAATGGAAATTCCGTGAAATGATCGAATTCCGCGACCGGTATGCCGCAGAACATAATTGGAACCTGATCGTCGAATACAACCGGAAAGCCTACGAGGAGGGAGTGGGTCCTTTCACCCACGGCAGCAAGGTACACACCGACCTGATGAAAACCCAGGCACTGCTGATGGCCCTGAAGAAACACGGCTTCGATGCCGCATTCGGCGGTGCCCGGCGCGACGAAGAGAAGAGCCGGGCCAAGGAACGCATCTTTTCGTTCCGCAACGAATTCCAGCAGTGGGATCCCAAGAACCAGCGCCCCGAATTATGGGATATATACAATACCCGCATCCGCGAAGGTGAAAGCATCCGGGTCTTCCCGCTCTCAAACTGGACGGAGCTGGATATCTGGCAGTATATCCGCCAGGAACGCATTCCCATCGTACCGCTCTATTACGCTAAAGAACGTCCCATCGTCGAAATAAACGGCAATCTCATCATGGTCGATGACGACCGTATGCCCGAGGAGCTGCGCCGCAAGGCACGGATGCGCAAGGTCCGCTTCCGCACATTGGGCTGTTACCCGCTGACCGGAGCCGTCGAAAGCGATGCCGATACCATCGAAAAGATCGTCGAGGAGATGATGACCACGACCCGTTCGGAGCGCACGACACGTGTGATCGACTTCGATCAGGAAGGCAGCATGGAACAGAAAAAACGCGAAGGGTATTTCTAAATTCGAACATCATGGCACTCAGCATAGAAGAATTTCTGGCGCAGGACGAACGAAAGGATCTGCTGCGCCTCCTGACCGCAGGGTCGGTTGACGACGGCAAATCGACGCTCATCGGGCGTCTGCTTTTCGACAGTAAAAAACTCTACGAAGATCAGCTCGACGCTCTCGAGCGGGACAGCAAACGCTGCGGCAACGCCGGCGACCACATCGATTACGCGCTGTTGTGCGACGGCCTGAAGGCCGAACGCGAACAGGGCATCACCATCGATGTCGCCTATCGTTATTTCTCGACCAACCGGCGAAAATTCATCATCGCCGATACGCCGGGACACGAACAATATACACGCAACATGATCACGGGCGGCTCGACGGCGAATCTCGCAATCATCCTTGTCGATGCCCGCAGCGGAGTCGTCACTCAAACCCGCCGCCACAGCTACCTGGTGTCGCTGCTGGGGATCCGCCACGTGGTGCTTGCCGTAAACAAGATGGACCTGGTGGATTTCTCCAGAGAGCGTTTCGATGAAATAGCCGCCGAATACCGCCGTTTCATCGCACCGCTCGGCATCCCCGATCTGCAATGCATCCCCCTTTCGGCGCTCGAAGGTGATAATGTCGTGGAGCGCAGCGCACGGACGCCATGGTATCAAGGTGTATCCCTGCTCGAATTTCTCGAAACGGTCGAAATCGACCGCGACATCAACATGCAGGATTTCCGATTTCCGGTACAATACGTACTGCGGCCGAACCTCGATTTCCGCGGGTTCAGCGGCAAGATCGCTTCAGGAGTCATTCACCGGGGCGACGAGGTAATGGCTCTGCCCTCGGGCAAGCGGTCTCGCGTGAAAGAGATCGTCACCTACGACGGCAACCCGGAATACGCCTTCGCCCCGCAGTCGGTGACGCTCACGCTCGAAGACGAAATCGATCTTTCGAGGGGCGAGATGCTTGTACACCCCGACAACAGGCCGCAGGCGGGACATCATATCCAAGCCATGCTGGTCTGGATGGACGAACAACCGATGGATCGATCCAAGTCGTTCTTTCTCAAGCACACTACTCATACTACGCGGGCCCGGATCGGCGATATAGACTACCGTGTGGACATCAACACGATGGATCATCTTCCCGCCGAACGGCTCGCACTCAACGAAATCGGACTCGTATCGCTGTCGGTTGCCGACGCGCTGCTTTACGACCCCTACACGGAAAACCGTGCCACGGGAGCTTTCATCCTGATCGACCCCGTCACGAACTACACATCGGCCGTAGGCATGATCCTCGGAGCGGATCCGAGACAAACGGACACTCCCGACGAAGATCGTATCGAGATCAGTCTCGCCGAACTGAACATCGACGAATCGCACCGCGAAGCCGTCGAACGGATCTGCAAGTTCCTGCGTGAAAGGGGCATCAACATAATCTGCACGAAAAAATAATATACCGATGGGACTTCTGAAATTCGAGAATCTGCCGGTCAATACGCTCGTCGGCGCCGATAAAAAAACATTCGACACCGTAACTCGTGGTGCGGAAATCGACGAAGATCGCCACCGCAAATTCGTCACGACAAAATGTATACGCCGTCTGCTTGATCCGTTTTACGCGATCAACGAGAAACGCTACGCCTCGCTTTCCCCGAACCCCGACACGGAAGCCCCGGTGTTCATCCTCGGCCACTGGCGCAGCGGTACGACTTTCGTACATAACGTTCTCTCGTGCGATGACAGTTTCGGCTGCTGCTCGACCTATCAGACGGTATTCCCCCACCTGATGCTTTGGGGACGCCCTTTCTTCAAGCGCTGCATGTCTTTGGTCATGCCCTCCGAACGGCCGACCGATTCGATGGCGCTGGGCGTGGATCTTCCGCAGGAGGAGGAGTTCGCCTTGAGCAACATGACCGCCTGTGCGCACTACCATTTCTGGATGTTTCCCCGCCGCATGGCCGAATACCGGGACAAGTATCTCACCTTCACGACTGCGACCGAAGTGGAGCGGCAGGAGTTCATGCAGGCGCTCGACAAGCTGATCCGCATCTCGCTGCACGTCACCGGGAAAAAGCGGTTCCTCAGCAAAAATCCGCCCCATACGGGTCGGATCAGGATGCTGCTCGAAATGTATCCTGACGCGAAATTCATCTACCTGGTCCGCAATCCTTACGCTGTATTCGAATCCACGCGCAGTTTCTTCCGTAATACGCTCGCCCCGATCCGGCTGCAAACGATCTCCGACGAGGAGCTGAAACGCGAAATTCTGCTCAACTACCGGGCGCTGTACGAGCATTACGAGGCGGACAAGATTCTGATCCCCGAGGGACATCTCGCTGAAGTGCGTTTCGAGGAGTTCGAGGCGCATCCGCTCGAAACGGCGGAAGCCCTTTACCGTAAACTGTCGCTCGGCGATTTCGGGCGTGTGCGGCCCGCCATGGAACGTTATCTCGAAGGACAGCGGGGATTCCGGAAGAAAACTTATCATCTCGATCTGAAAACCAGGCAGGCCGTCGAACAATATTGGGGCGACGCGCTGCGCCAATGGGATTACTGGCCATGAGTACCTTCCGTCTCGGTCTCGTGTTGGTGGGGATGCTGTGTGCCGGGATGTCGTTTCAGCTGGGGAGCGGTACGAGATGACGGCGCAGGATTCCGTCGTACAATCGAAGTTCGAACTGTGGCAGATGCGCCGCGACTCGATCCGCCAGCATAAAAATGTCTGGATCTCCGTGCTCGGAGGCCCCTCCTAACCCCCGAGGCATCGTTTGGTATCGGTGGAGCGATGTTAATTTAGCGTTCGATTTCGTGAAGAAATAGGATGCATTCCGACCTATTTCATTGTCAAAGCCCCTGCTTACAGCAGGGGCTTTTTGATTGAGCCGATGCGATAATCGCACTGCCGATTCCGGTTTCAGAATTCGATTCCCGGCATTCGGCAAGTAAATCCGAGCCGATATGATATATCTGACTATTTTTACCGCCGGATAAAAATTTGTATCGCAATGAGTCAAAAAATCACCTTTTTACTACTCCTGCTTTTGTCGGCGACCTCCTGTGTCGATCGGCAACCGCAAAACGAAGAGCCGTTGCGTGTGAAAGTTGCCCGAGCGACACCGACAGCCGGCGGACAGCGCAAAGAATTCCCTCTTGCGCCATTAACGCATAACTGTGCTACGAATACTTTCCAGCATGGAATTGAT
>ERZ1027064.104-NODE-104-length-44878-cov-62.693439_pt1 | contig 44878 bp, 18 predicted proteins | sample MGYA00519422_ERZ1027064 | MGnify/ENA primary metagenome ERZ1027064 (study PRJEB26926, sample SAMN06164492) | human gut metagenome | biome: ENVO:00009003; feature: ENVO:2100002; material: ENVO:00002003 | host: Homo sapiens | place: USA | collected 2012 ... | reverse complement strand
GAGATGTAGAGAGGTCTCGTGGGCTCGGAGATGTGTATAAGAGACAGATTATACCCATTATAGTTCTCTATATAATCTACGATATCTCCAGTGTATTCTGTATTAACAATAGATTTATCAAATACAGGTTTCTTGACAGTGTTTCTTAATAACAATCCACTATCACTAATATATGCTATGTCTATAAACTTACCATTATGTATATTGTTATTAATGTCTTGAATAGCAGACACTATATTATCTTCAGTTGCCTCACCATAACCGTGATTCTCCATAAAGGACTCTATATCTTGTCTAGATATTTTGAGATACTTTCCAGATATTTTAGCTCTATCTATTAAGGCCTGAGCAGATGGGTTATCATAACTGATGGACTCTTGCTCTGGAGCACCTATTAAGTCATTAAATATTTTATTAAAGGTTCCAATTAATCCTGTCTTATATAAAGCGTCACTTAATGAAGCACTAGAATAGAAATAATGAGTAAATGCAGAGACAACATTAGACTTACTGGCGACAAATTTACCATCTGAATAGCCTATTTTACTTAACGTAATCATAGCTCTTCTAGATGTAGTGGGGTCAGTGGCTAGTATTTTAGCTGCTGTAGCTATATTAGAGTATAATCCATCTACAACTTCTTTGGGAGCTTTATCCATTAAAGATGATACATATAATTGTTTTAAATGTGTCTCTATATGATCTGGAGTAGGTTTAATCACTGCTAATGAATTACCTTGATAATTAAATATTCCGTAATTACTATTCCAATTTACACTGAATTTAGCATCAGTAAGTAAGATGTTATAGGCGTTTAAATCAACTCCTTCTTTCTGTAAAGCATCTACAAGATATCTTATATTAGGTGTGTCAAACTCATTTCTAATAGTATTTAGATTGTAATTACCAGAAGGTAATGTAAATCCTTGTCTATTACTATTAATATTAAAGTTAGCTAGAGGAAATCCTCCAGAGTTAACGGCAGCAATAAACTCATCATATGCTTCTTTATTACCCATTAGAGCACCTACTGCATCCTCTAAAGACATTTCACTAGCATCGGGAACCTCCAGCTTGATTACGCTGGAAGCCCCTTTGTTAGAATTTATTATAATTTCAACTGAACAACTCATATTAACACTTGATTCTCATTTGTATAGTATTACGTCTCATTAGACTTTTGATCTTACCTACTAAGGTATTAAGTGATTCGGAAGAGTTAATTACTAATTCCTTCATTCTGTTACTCTGGTTAGGAGTATTTATTACGAAGTAATTGTCACGTAACCTTAACGAATCCTCATCTTCCATATTTGGTACTTCATCTACCATATAGTAGTCATCTCCGCTTCTCATATATAGAAATAATCTACCTGTATCATCGTCTTTAATTCTAATGTATTTATCCCTAGCTCTACCTTTAGAACTCTCACTTACTATAGGTGCCATCCTAATAAGGGCATCCTCCAATGAGAATGAGTCCATGTTAACATCAAGCCAGTAGTCAGCGCTACCTACATAATTATGAAAGTCAGTTAACATATCACTAACATCAACTCCATCTATTGTATTAAATAGGGAAGTTAATCTGTCAGCACCGTACTGATTCTTATTAACTACTAGATTATACAAAAAGAACCAATCTGTTAAAGATACTCCTTGAAGTTCTATCTTCTTAAGAGCAGCAAAGTCTCTTTGGTATCTACTAAATACTGGATCTGTTTCAGTACTTAACATATTAATTGGCAACTTCATATAAGTTACATTAGATCTAGTAAATGGATCTAATCTTCTGTTTCTACTTAATCCCTGTATGAAGCTATTAATAAGTAAGGATCTTACTCTTTTATTACCTACAACTCCGTTCTTTAATGCAGGAATTACCTCTCTTTCCATCCACATTTTAAAGTTAGCAATTCCCTCATTAGTAGACAAATTAAATACTTCTCCACCAGGACCAGCTGAGTGTATAGTCATGTCAGATCCTATGTATTCCTGTCCTTCTTCCAATCTAAATACTACGTTTCTACGTGTAAGCCAATTATTAATTAGAACGTTATCAGTATGAGATGCTAATGCAGCTAATTGCTCCTTTTTAACAGCTCTACCGTAAACTGGATTCTCTTTAATAAGGGCTTCTCTGTAGGAATTTACCAGATTAAACTTAGTGCTTATATTTATGACAGAAGTATCAGTAAGATTATAAATATCAAACAGTGCTTTGAAATGAGGAATTTTAGTAATCATGTCAAATATGTTCCAAGTTCCCTTAATAATATTATAGTAATTAATTGTAGTCTGTCTGTAGCCATTATTGACTGGATCTAAGAACTTTCTAATACTAAAACCTCCATTTACTATATTCTGAGACACCGCATCTTTAACTATATTTCTGACCGCAGTTTCTTCTAAATATGGCTTCTCTTTCAATACATTAACAATTAGTTCATCAACATTAAACCCATTACTGCTAGTTAGATACTTACGCTCCCTATTAGTAATAGCTGATTCATAAGTATTCAACATTGCCATTTTACCTGCAATATCAGTTGGCATACCTTGATTTAACCCGTAGAATCTACCAAGAAGTTCAGTCTCTCTTGCATCAAAATTAATATTCTTAAATTCAGTGAATTTGTCCGGATCTATCCTTCTCTTCATCTTCAACAAGTATTCATATTCCTCTAGGAATCTAAATTCTCTAAAGTTCTTAGCAGGGAATATGTCTTCGATGCTACCATTATTAGCAAATCTATCTTTAATTTCTTGAATCCACTCACCTCTCTTGGCAAACATTCCAGGATTATCAACAGACACTCTAGCATATAATCCCTTCAGTCCGTCATTATTTAAATAGTTTCTAATATTAGGACCTTCTTCTAATGACCTAATTACTGAGTTAACAGATGCTGTTTCGTGATATTCATCAAATACGTTAACCTTCATCAAGTCATTAACCGTCTGCACTGTAGGTGTAGTCATTAGATTCTTTGCTATATCATTAAAACTGAATCCTAACATAATCATATGTAAATACATACCAGCTAGATTAGGACCAGCATTAATTTTAGATAGAATCAACTCCTTGGCATTATCGGTTGCAGCAGATAGTAAAGCTGAGATAACCAATGATTGGTCAGGTTGTACTCCTAATTGCTCTTGAATAACTCTAGAAACATCTTCCTGAGTTAATTGTTGCTCAGTAGCAGTCCTAATTAGGTTCTCCCAATAATTCTTCTCTGGAGCTAAATCAGTAAAGTTAATGTTGGCCATTATGTTTCTGAGGGTATCTACAGTAATTATTTTGCCATCCTCTGACACCTTGCTCTGAATACCTTTATAAACATTAGAGAAGAACATGTTGTTCATCCACTTAGAATCTCCACTTCTAATGCCTTCATTAAAATAATAACAGTTAGCAAAGAATACTTTCTCACCAACAGCTGCAATACCAATTACCTGTTTACCGTCCATATTCTGCATCTGCATTACCCATTTAGCAGAAGGAGACATAAGAGTAATTTTGTTAGCTTCCTTACCAGAAGTAGAATTCTCAGCAGCAGCTTGAGGATCTCCCATTTCAATTGGAGAATATGCTTGAGTCATATTCTTTAGGTCTTGGATAATGTTACTAATACTAGCCGATACAGAGTTTCTAAATGCAGGCAAAGTATTAATAGCTCTTATCTTCTGACGACCATTCTTTACTCTTCTACCGTTCTCATCACGTTCTTCAGTCATGTACATAGAATGGTTATTTATTCTGCTTAGAATAAAATCAGCATTCTTAGTGTCCGACCCAGTATAACTTACTAAGTTAGTATCATCAATTTCAGTAAGTAACTCAGCTATGATCGGTAGAGATTCTGGGTTATAGAAATTCTCCTCATTAAGCATTTCCACGTAATTAGTAATATCTACAGCTCCAGGAGCATGACTATATGCATATAGTTTACCATTAGGAGTAGGTAGTCTTTCAGACATTCTAAGAGCTTCTATAGAATTGAAATTGAAGTATGGAGACCATCCTATATAATTACCATTAGTATCAAAATCATAACCCATTACGTAGGCTTTATCAATATCCGTTTAACCTCATACCTTTCAATATGAGACTGACTATATCATCACTCTATCTCTAGAGTGTCTCGCACTTCGGAACCAGCTTTCTGCTGTGCTATAAATTCTTCTTTAGTAAAGTTATCTCTAATTTTATAGAGTAATGATGGAACCTGTTCTATATATGGACGTATAATTTGTATGAACGCTGCACAATCAGATTCAGTGGAACTAGCAATAGAATAAGTTCCCTTTCCTTCTTTAAAAGGTCTAAATTGCACATCCCAAACTTCTTTGAAATAATCAATTACTACTTGAGCTGTATCTAAATCAACACACGTAGCTATTTTGATTGTATGTTGTATTGAGCTACGCTGTTTTGAAGTGTTTACGTTTATACAACCATCATCCATATACCATATAGCTAACCCGATAGGGGTAAGCCAATTCAATAATCTTCTAGTAATATGTTTCTTAGGAGTATAGACTGTTCTCCTTAAGGCTTTTATAGTTGGGTTAAGTGACATCTGAGAGTATAAAACTTTGTTTCCTTTATTATATCCACATGTTGATATATACTCCTTAACACCATTGTTCTTAAACCCAAACTTGTTTAATAAGTCTATCTTCCATTCTAGAAACTCTCTTTGAGCTTCAGAATGACTTAGCTTGAATACATAATTACTAGATATTGTTCCATCTCCTAAAAGAAGGCCTATAAGTAGGCTCTTTTGTTCTTTACTAAGTTTCTTTGTTATTCTTCTAGCCATTTACCTAATATTTTGAGTTAAACATTAGATAAAAGTTCCTACTCCCTTACGGGATAGTCGATGAACTTTCATCCTTATAAACACAAAGATATTAAAACTTTTGTCAATTAACTAGTCTTATTATCCAAATATTTATCTAGGATGCTTAGCTGCGGATTGTCCAATCTTAACCTTTTTTACTTTACCAACAATAGTTAATTGCCGCCACTAGATGTATTACTACTCTAGTTTAGTAGGTTAAGCTCTAAGGAGTTCCCCGTCAATTCACGAGATTTATTATAGTGACTACAATATTAATATGTCACCTAACTAAACAGTTAAAATTAGGTCAATAGTCACTTCCCTGTAGCCAAGTTTGCCAGTGAGATACATGCACTACATTCTTATCAGAATCATTAAATGCTACTGCTTTCATTTTCATAAATGATTGCATAGTCTGTGCCGGAATACGAGCTACAGTAAATTCAAGAGATTTCTGGAATGATACAAACTTCTTCTTAGCAGCAGTAATCTTTCTAGATTTCTCTAAAGCCTCTAGTTCATAAGCTATTTTAGATACGCTAAAATCATCTTTAACTAATGCTTTAGTATATGTGTCATATAATCCTTTCAATAATCTGTCACTTCTGTCCTTACCCTGTTCTATAACTCCTTGTAATGTTGCCTTGTCTTTAATATATTGACTAATTTTAATGGAATCAAAATCGTCAGTTTTATAAATATCCATTACATTATCGGGAGTACTAACAACTAAAACTTCTTCAACAGAATTACCATCAATCGCATTATAGGATGTTACTAACTCATGATAATTACCTTCAGCATCGTAATATCCACTTTCATATAATTTATTGCCATCTTTATCTATTCTAAAGATACTATCTCCAACTCTCATGAAGTCATCGTCAGTAAGAGTTTTATTAACTGATAGCTTATCTATGATAGTAGTAGATGTATTAAATGCAATATATACGTGTTTACCACTTCCTCTAGTAAATGCTATATCAAATAATTTAGTTTTAGGAGTATGATATTTATCATACTTATTAACAAAGAATTGGTATCCTTGTGTAAGTACATCATTAATACTATCATTAGGACCTAAATTAAATTGATTAACATATAACTTACTAATTACTAATTCAGCAGGATTATTAACTAGATTTTGAATTGGAATAGCTATATTACCATTAGGCAGTTCCATTAAGTATCTACCTTCCGGAACGTATTTCTTGCTAAATGCTACTGGATCTTGATTATATTCCAATAACATATCTTCAGTAGCAGTCATATACCCTTTATCTAGCAACATGAATGTATTCTGAACATCAGCCTGTAATTTAGCTCCTATTTCTTTAGGAAGCTTCTTATACTTCTTACGTTCAGTAAACGATGCTTGTATTGCTGGCATATCGAATATACTATGTCTCTTGCCAGTTGCATCATCCCAGTATATTTCGGCAGGTTTCAAGTCTGTAGGTCTAGTAATGTCAGTATAGAATGTGGAGAAATTCTTCTTGACGAAATTATAAGAATCATAATCGTTTACATATACTAACATATACTCTCCTTCGAGTTTCCATCCATTATCTTCCAAGAACTGAGGTACAGTTAATGCTATATCTCTATTTAGTCTCTCTAACTTAGACAGTGCCTTATTAAGGTTATCTTGAGCCTTAGATAGTTCAACCCCTTCACCGTCTCCTCTATTAGCTTGATCTACTAGTCTAGTATACTTGCCAACTTCTAATTCGGCAAACTTTTTATTTCTAGTAGCGTCACTATTAATCTTGGCAACTACACTAGCCACTTCTTGGATAGGTATTTTAATTCTATCTCCAGGTAGTAATCTATCAATAGAATTAGCTGGTTCAGATTCAATTTTAGCCTGCTCTCTTTGTAAGTATTCATCTACTGATATTCCTTCATCAGCTGCAATTCGATATAAATCGTCATATCTATAATTCTGCCCTCCAATTCTATGTACCTGTATGATATTATATCCAGGAGCCATAACAGCACCCATACCTGGGAACTTTCTTTTAATAGCAGTCTTATTGATGTTGGACGTAAATGTAGATAAAGCCTTAGCAAATATAGAAGGATCACTATAAGGAATCTTATAAGCGTCAGCTCCATGTGAAGTTCTACGTTTCCTATCTAAAGCAAACTCCTCCTTAGCTTTCTGAATGATAGTTTTGGCAGTTCCTAATTCATCGCTGTTCTTATTTAATTCCTTAATAATAGCTTTACCAAATATCTCATACAAGTCTGATTTAACATCAGGATTATCAGTAGGTTTTATTCCAGTAAGAACATATACAGCTTCTTTAATATTACCTATAGAAGCTAATGCAACTTTACCTAAGCTTTTATATGCATTCTTAGCCATATCATGAGTAAATCCCATAGATTCAAGAGCTGAAATTACCTGAGAGAACTCGGTCATTGTTGACTGATGTTCTGGGTCGGTAACTACGTGGTCAGCATCCATCTGCATACCTAAGCCATCAGTATTAAAGTGCATTGTCATTAATGGAGAATCATCATACCAAGAGCTATCTGGATTCATATTTTGAGCTCCCACTTTAATTGCAGACTTATTAACTAAGTAAGCAATCATTTTATATTTGAGTGGCTGGTTGGTATTGCGTTGAGTAGGTATGTCTCCATTGGCTTTATACTGTCCTATATTATTAACATAAGTAGCAGTTACGGCTAATGAAGCATCGCTATATGCAAGTTCTCCATCTCTAAGTGATTCACTATAAACTCCTCCTAAAGCAGCATGTAATTCAAATAAAGAATTAATTGGAACGTTAGTATCAATTAATACATTAGCGGCACCTACTGCTTGTATTGGATTTCCATTTATATCTACCAACTGCTTACTAATATTATACAGTCCATTTCCTACTTTGTCTAGTCCTAGTATCTCATAATGATTGTTACCGTCTCTGTAAAATATTCTATCACCTCCAGTGACATCTCTTAGAGTCATTGGCTGACCAAATAAATTTACAGTAAGGTCTACATTAGCAGGAACATCCCAATCAGCTGTTGATTCACTCCATTTAAAATCAGACATCTTCTTGAATAAATTATATAATTTAATGTCTGATGTTAATGATTGACGAAGCCTTTCATTGTAAGCAGAGAAGGTAGCAAACTTTAATAAAGCTGCTGTACCATATCTTCCATTATAATCATGTCCAATAGGTTTCTTATCTTCTCCTACAGATGAATCTTGTAATGATAAGTTCTCCAAATAAGACATAATAGGATTACACCATGCAGAACCGTCATGTGCATCCACTTCTGCAATTTCACCTTTAAAGTTATATACAGGAGCTCCGACATCACTCATTACAGCTATTCTATACCAGGGTGGTACTCCAGTCAAACTATTCTGATGTAGATACTGTAATGTAGCTGGTACAATCACATTACGTTTTAACTCAGCAAGTTCTCTAGAAGAGTGTTCCATTTCTATTCCGTTAAATGAGTCAGGATCTAAACTACCATATTTAGCTTTATTTGGATGTGCAATGCTACTACCAGTAGTTACTAGTCTAAGGTTCTCTGATGTTAAGAAATCAGCTACAAAGTACCTTTCAATTAGAGGATTTAGAGTAATTTCTACATCATCTCTTAACCAATTACTATCTAAATCAGATAGTCTAGTAATATTAGTATTACCCTGTTTAGCTAATATAAGTTCTTGAGTATTCTCATTTACCCATAGTCTTTTATCAGCTCCTAATAACTTATCCGCAGCCTTTCTAAGAACTGTATTACTACGTCCGTTGGCATATACTAAAGGGAATGACATATTATTGTCAATCATGTCCTTAACAAACTTCTTACGTTCTCTAAGCATAGCTTTGTTAAACACATCCTCTTTAGCATACATTTCTGTAGCAAGGAAGTTTAAAAGTTTATTAGGAATCAGGCCTTTCTTAGTTTTGCCATTGAGTTCAAATGACCCTCCTGTATTAGTGTGAACGTTATCAATATTAGGGACTCCAGCAGCATAAGACATATTAGTGTACTCACCTGATGTAGTAATTGCCAATAAATTAGTAAAGTCTTGGTAGTCAAGTACATCTACCAATGAAACTGGCTCTTTAATATCAAGAGAGTCTAAAGCACCTACTATACTACTAGCATCCATAAAATCACCAGCTGTTTGTGCTGCATCTAATGCTTGTAACAGTCTGTTTCTTTCTGAATCTAGAGATTCATTATGTTTAGCTATTTTAGCATTCTCAGCATCTACTTTACTCTGTTTAGATAGTATTCTGTTTGCAGCCTCAGGATTAATAGCCTGCAATCTTTGTAAGTATGTCTCTAAAGATTGTCTGTATACTTCTTTATAGTCACCCAATACATTATTGAATACTTCCTTATAGTAAGTTCCTACAGTTCCTTTAATAGCACTAATAATGTCTTTAGTAGGTGATGTAAGTAAATTAATAAGTAATGGCTTACCATTCTCATCAAGTACATCTATCTTATCTACACCAAGCTTCCACATTACAAATGTTCCCTTATCGGAATATACAGTAGGTTGTACATTGATAGTTACAGGTGCATTGCCATTCTTTGGTCTTAATAAGTTTCCATAGAAGTCATATACTAACGAAGAATATCCTATTTCTGCAACCGAGAACTTAGTAGCACTCTTCTTTATTCCATTTCTACTAACTACATCAGTTTTTATGGAAGTTCCCATTAGCATATTAGGATTTCGTCCAAATAGCGTATTCTTTAAAGCAGAACTAGGATTATCAAGTATATGCTTTTTAACGTAGCTCCTAGTCAGTCCAGCTAAGTTAGCAATCCTGCTATTAGGTATATTATTACCTTCGGCATTCTTAATAACTGACTTGTATATTTCTCCAGTTACTACCTGTTCAGCTGCTACAATATCATTAAGTATATTAATTAAATTAGGTCTAATAGCCTTTAATGAGTTTGAGGCTTTATCGTAGTAGAACCTTTCATTATTGTCTCCTAACTTCTCATTGTAATAGTTCAGAGTTTCTATATACGAACGTAATGATAAATTCTCAGGATTATTATTTTCATATCCATCATATACTGTATTAACAAATGCAGAACTGCTTGCAACAGCTACTAATTTATCAAGATAATCAAGATTATTAGCTTCATTTACATTTCTGAATGCAGCTAGCAAATCTACATTACCTCTTAAGAATCCTGTATTAGCAAAGTCATCTATAAATTCTATTAAAGATACATATAATCTTTCTCCATCAGTAAGTACCTGTGGATTGTTCTCTTCATATATAGCTTTTAACTTAGTAAACGAAGGTTCTTCTAATATAGTATTTAGCCTTCCAAATTTAACGATATCAGAGTTTGATAATTCAAGCTTTCTTTGTCCTTTACTACTAACTGCATTGCTGTTATAAATTACAGTAACCTTTTCTCCTTTATATGGTAAAGTAAAAGAGACGTCGCCAGTAGTAGCGTTACTAACAGATATTCCCCACCTATTTAATAGGCCAGTCCTATCTGCCATAAGTTCGTTAGCAATATCAATATCATTCTCTCTCTGTATTTTACGTCTATTTACATTAGATTGCTTAATTTCAGAACTATCCAAATCTCTAGTATCACTATTAAGAGCATATTCTACATATCTGGCATTGTTAGTTCTATCTACAACTCCAGATATAGAATCTAACAAATCGTAAGTAGTGATAGCTTTAGAAGTAAGATAGTCTCTATTTGCAATACTATATAAAGAGTTGAATTTATCTTTGTTATAGAACTTATCATAGATAGATTTAAATACGTTAAGATCGTTTACTTGGAATACCTTAGACCTAGTATCACTATTTAATATTTCCTTAAGAATTTCTCCTAAGTAATAATTAGGGGCAGAATGTAAATTTAAAACTAAATCCTGTAGTCTCTCCCCAAAGAACATAAAGTTGTATTCGTCTTTAATCTTGCTAAAAGAGTGAACGAATTGTTTTAAATTTAAATACTTGTCACCTATTTGCTCTCCAGTAACGTGATTAATTACAGGAGTTTGTTCAATAAGTAATCTAGACACATTACCTATTTCAGATAATGCATCTACATTCTCATTAGTTCTCCATGTTTTAACCATATTAGAACCAGATCTAAATTGGTATTTATTAGTGCTCACAGGTAGTTCTATTCCTACATATCCCTTATTCCTAATTTCCATATTCTTTCCGAATAAGCTTTTAAGAATAGTATCGAAGTTACCGTTAGATAGAACAGCCCATGCATTGAATCCATCCACTAACATCTGATTCTTATAGAATCCTTCTATGTTTCTCTTCTTAGATACAAATGCACTGTCTAACGCAGATTTAGATATGTTTTCAAATATATTAGAAGCGGCATCCAGAACCTTCTGCATATTCTCTACATTAGGAATTCCATCTAGGTAAATAGTATCTAGTATAGATGCATCAGTTTCTATACCTTCTTCAGAATTAGCTAATTTAATATAGTCGACTAATTTCTTAAATAAGGTATTCTTGTATTTAGCAATATAAACATTTAAATCATCATTGCTCTTAATAAGTCTACCGTCAGCAAAGTTAACTAATGATGCTTCTATAATATTATACCTAAACTGATTCAGCATATACTCCTTAACTACAGAAGCAGAACCGTAAATATCACTAATGGATGGAGTTGCGACTCTTCTCTCCAATGGTTCTTCAATTACTTGAATGTCCTCAGGTTCGTCTTTAATGACAAGACTCTTGTCAACTTCCTCTACTGTAGAGGTTTCCGGATTAATACTGAATTTGGAACTTAATGGTACAGCATATTCAGCTAATAATTGTTCCTTCTGTGCATCTGTTAATCTTCTGGATGTTTTAATAAAATCTTCTAGAACCTCAGAAAGCGAGACATATTCTGCCTCGCTCTCCAGGTTAAATAGTCCAGTATTCTTCAAACTGTTGTAGAAGTCGTCTATGAAATTAGCAGTAGATATTACTGGCTCTTTCCTAAACTTTAATACTGTACTTCTTAGAGCAACCTCAGCATCAAGCCTGTGTTGCCCTATGTCAAAGTTAGTACATGCCATTTCTTATTAGATATTAAATTTACATCCTTGACTATCAATAATGTTCTTATTGGAAGCTAAAGAAGATATGTATTCTTGCACGTCAATTAAATCATCATTGTCTAACTGCTCATCAGTCAACAATCCTTCAAAATGGCTGTCAACTAGTTTGGCTTTATCCAATATAGCCTGAGCCTGCTCTGGAGTTACTGATGATAGAGACATTAATGTGTTAATTAAGTCAGCAATTTCAGATTCCCTAAGATTATCAAAATCGTTAAGTGTATCTGCGAATATCTTTAACTTCTGTTCTCTAGTTGGATCAAATGGAATTTCATACATAGTTGTATCTGCAATTTCTACTTTACCATCGAGAATAGAACCTTTTATTGTTTGTCCTCCCTGCAAAGTTACTGTAAATTCCTCTAGATTACTACCATTATATTCAACATTCTGAATTGCAGAATTATCAATAGAACCATCTACTTTCTTAGGTAGTACAGAGGGACTCTTCTTATTTATTTCATCTAACAGGGTAGAATAACTATTTATAGTTAATAGTCCAGTGTCAAGAACTGTAGTATAAATACTTAATACAGTGTCATTATTCATCTTTAATTGTCTATTATTAACTGCATCAGAAAGCTTGACAGCTACTGAGCTACTATACTCTTTAATGATATCATTAATAGCAGCATCCCCTTCAGTCTCATATCTAGATTTAGCTCTGTCAGCTAAATCCTGTAAGGATTCATATCCACTTATATTAGACAGAGCTCCCATAGTTGACAAATTCATTCTGGAATTGAACTCGTCTCTCTTAGCATGTAATATATCATCCTTAAATTCTACTTCTTTTAAACCAGTAGGGTCTATAGTAATTTCGAAATTAGGACTTTCTATAGCTACATCTATATGGAACTGATCTAAGTTATTTCTAGTGGGATAGAAATCTGAGGGTTGACTGTCATGAGATGTCTGAAATCTTGGAGTATAGAATATTCCATCTATAAATGGAGCATATGTTGTAGTAGGAGCACCTTCCTTAATAGTTGGAGTGCCATGTAATATAACATTGAACATATTATTAAGTACAGAAAAAGCACTGGTCCTACCTGCATCTCTGACAGCTTCACCTATGCGAACATTAGTTGCTTCTAGTCTAGTTTCTATAGGTTTACCATCCGGTCCTTTTGCAGTAAATGAATAAGCATCACCTGCTTTATAACCTTTAGTGTACATCTTATAGATAGAGGATAGCAAACTAACAACTTTAAAAGATCCTCCCATATTTCCTAAAGCTGAGGCTGCATGTTTGACAGTTCTTACTCCATCACTGAATTCTATCTCTCCATTATCAGATATAAGTTGCTCTAGGATATTATCCATATTTCTTCCTTCTGTTCTAATTGTGAAATTAGTATCCTTAGGAAGTGAAATGTATTTACCTAAAACATCAAATATTTCATTTAATATAGTATATTGAGCCTTAGCAACTGCTGGATCTATATATACTCCATAAGTAAGTTTTCTAGATACTTTACTACCTGCATTGAATTCTTTCCATTCGTTCTCACTAAGATTTATAGGTCTAACTACCATACCTGGAGCATTAGCCTTAATAGCATCAGCATAAGTAAGTCTAAACATAAATCCATTATAAGTAGAAGGATTCCAAGGAACTCTTTTAGCCCCATTAACTACAGATTGGTCTAGCAGTCCATTGAACTTATCAACTTCAGTCTGTCCCCTTACTTCACTCAGATTATTAGTAGACATATATGTCTTATAAGCATCTAAGAAGTTGTTAAGTCCGGCTCGATAATTCCATAATGCTACTAACATTCTAGCCGCTGTAGTATTACTTCCATATGTACCTATATAGTCCTTAACCTGCTGTATATCAAGTTTACTCTTGCCATCATCGTCAGTACTAGTTAAATCACTGAATGATAATGTAAAGTAGTCATTTATAAATGAACCATTAGGGGTAGCTACTATAGCTCTAATGATTGGCGGTACTCTATCTGCAACTTCTGCATTTGCCTCTTCATTAGAAAGACCCCTTGATTTAGCTTCATCAAATGCTCTTGCTCTCTTCTTCTGCATTTTGATATACATATCTGCTAGATTCGATTCAGTAACTTTCTCCCCGTCTATTTTGAGATGCTTATTAGTAGTTGCAAATACTATACCTTTACCTCTAACTGATTTATCGATCATAGCTACACCACCCTGTCCAGTATATCCATACATAGGACTTATTAGAGCATTAGGAAAGGCTTCTTGTAGCTCATTAAGATTCCAAGTTTGACCTGGTACCTCTTTTAGTCTAGTTGCCCTAGAGAATGTAATGTCAGATTTATTGATTTTAAAGTATTTAGAAGATGTTGGATTAGAATTAGACCATTCTTGCATGTTCTTATACCACTTCCTATACTTAGATATAGCAGCATCTAACTTGTTACCATGAGCTTTATCCCATTTCTGCCAAGTGTCTGGATTAGTAAGTTTACCCATAGTAAACTGAATATCCTTACCTCCATCTATACTGACTCTGTAAACAATATTAAATGCAGTAGACTCTACTTTAGTCTTATCATAACCTTGTTTGTCTCTAGCTATATCTGTTCCAGTGGTACTAGTATCGTCTTTACGAACTTCAAGATAGAAACTTCCATTATTCCATACATCTAATCCTAACTTAGCTAAATATGCATTACCACTATCAGACAGTCTCTGTAAGAAATCTTCATCAAACTTCTCACCAAATGTTAGGTAGTTTCTAATATCCACCAATAATGATTTAGGAGTAATCAATTGATTAGCAGTATAATGAATTCCATTTTTAGTAAAGACGTTTAAATCATCTATAATATCATCTTTAACTACTCTATCAAATGTTCCGTCCTCATTCTCTAACATACCATATCTCATATACCATCCATAAGCCCTAATTCCAGACATAACACCCTCTATTTCTGAATCTAATATAGTAGTCTTCTTTCCATCCAAGTTACCTAATAATTCATTCTCTATAGGATTATCTCCTTTAGGTTTGGAAGGACTTTTAGGTGTATAAGGAGCAGCTTTAGCAGCTGGTTCAGGAGATTGAGGTGTTTCTTCAGAATTTATTGGAGAAGGAGTATACCCTTCCAATTCTGAATCCAAAGCAGCCATTCTGATTTCTTTGAAGGTGTTAATAATACGTTCCTGACTAGGAGTTACAGAGGTTCTATCTTCCTTAATAAGATTCTTCTCTTTTACATATGCAGATAATCCATTATTAATAATGTAAGTTCCTTCTTTAGAACGAGACATCATAGTATAGAAGGATTTAGCAAAATTAATAAGGTCTGCCCAGTCAGTAGAATCGTATTTAGCAAAGTCTACATCAATAATGAAGTGAGCAGCTTCTGAGCCTTGTACAGATTTAGGAGTGTATACCTTGATTCTACTATCATTCATTCTCTGAATTAACTGATATGTAGGAGAGTTTTCATTATCATATACATAACCTATTTCACCATCAGCTTCCAATAATGCCTTAATATCTTCCTCTGAAATTTCATTTACTATCTTCTCTCCATTTAGTGGATTGTCATCGTCTTGATAATGTTTCAGAATTAAATTACTAGTAATTTCATTGAATATTCTATCTCTAACTTCTGCATCATTATCAGCGGTCACATTATCCTTGTTAAAGTTGATCCTACTAAGAATTGCATTAACCTGCTTATTATTATCGTCTTTCTGAACATTAGTAATACGTAAGCTAATATCCAGTTTAGGAGTTCTAACCGTTAATGCTTCAGTTGGTTTAACATTATATATACTAGTTTCTACATTCTCATATCCATTCTGATTTAAATCCCCTAATAGTATTATTGTAACACCATTCTTGGATGCCCAATCAGATAAGAATTGCATATAAACACTATTAACCCAAGTAGCTTCATCAATAAACAGCAATCTAGGAGTAGCATTATCACTATATTCTATATCAGACTTAGCAACTGCTACAGTGTATCCTTGCTTAAGTTCATTAAATTCTACCAAGTCATATAATTTAGATTCAGTATTAGAGCTATTAATGTCCTTACTAAGTTCACCATAAGTCTCATCACCTAAGACATGTCTCATTAAACCTTCTACAGTAAAAGACTTTCCATCACTTCCTAGAGAACTTACCAAGTTATTAACTTGTTGCTCAGACGGACCTACCTTCCACACAGTAGAATTAGGGTTAATTTTAGTAACAATTCCCTGTACCAACTTAGCAATTACTGCTGTTTTGCCAGCACCTCCGATACCATTAACCATTACAGTATTGAAGTACTTTAGTAATTCACTACCGGGTTGGCCTTTAGGAACATTAATATTATCTATAGCAGCATTCATTACTTCTGGATTAACTGCCATAGCTGTAGACATGTAAGCAGCATATTCTTGGGCAAATAAGGGAGCATAGGTAGCTTCTGAATCAGCAAGAGTTTCTCTTAAATAGTAATCAAAATCAGACTTCTTAAATGCTAATGTGGCATGCAACCACATATAAATGTCAAAATCTTCTATATATTCTGTTTCCGGGCTAAACCTAGTGTTATTTTGATTTACTAAACTAGACATATTGAATTTAGCCCCCAAATTAGAGAACATAGCTTTGAGTACTGTATTTACTGATTCTCCACTTTCAGATACTATTTTATGGAAAGTATCATAAAGCTTATTCTGTAAGTTAGCCAATTCGACGGATATTGCTGGATTATCATAGGCTGCTTCGTCAATATTGTCCAAGGTTGGGGTAGATATTTCATCTAGACCTGCAAATAACTTGGTTCCGTTATATTCTAAGTCTTTTAGGAATCCATATTTACCATTACCTCTTAATACATCATATAGCAATTTAGATATCTTTTGACCAGTTCTAGCATGTTTACTAAACTGATTTACCCCATTCATTATAGATAAATCAGTTAAGAACGATAGCTGAACAAGAATCTTATCCAGCTCTATATTCATCATAGCAGCTACATCATCTCTAATAACTCCGTACTTCTCTTCTTTAGGGAAATACGTTTCTAGGAAGTAATTCATAAGAGCATTATGACCAAAAGGTCTATCTATGTCTAAATCAGCAGTAGAGCTGGAGTAGATTACTGATTTAAGCATATTAATTGCTTTAACAGCATCTTCTATCTCCTTCTCTTTATTACCATCTAGAATATAATCAGATACAGTAGGCGCTGCTTCAAATCTCCTTTTCTCATTCTCTATAAGGTCTATAATATTAGAAGCACTTCCAAATACAGTTCTAGTAAAATCCTGAAGATAATCATACACTGGACTGGTTTTAAGTTTAAGCACATCACTACGTAGTTGCAATACTGTTGCATTGTACGGGTTGGCTAGTACTTCACTATTTATTTCTTTAGCAGCATCCTGATATATCTTCTCCATGTTATTAATACGCTCTTCAGTGTACTTCATAACATTATCTGCATCTTCAGACTCATAATATTCTCCTATGGCATCAAAATAATCCAAAGTTTCATTAATAAGTTGTTTCTTGTATTCTTCAGAATTAATAACATCATGGATTTCCTTGTTTATGTCTTCTAAATTCTCCCCATTAACTTTCTCTAATGTTTCTATTAGTCTATCCATCAATGGATTAGGAAGAAAGTTACCACTATCATCAACGCCTCTACTAATAATCTTATTAACGAACATCTTGCTTAAAACAGTCGTAACTGCTCGTTCGTTAGAGATTTTATCACCAAGAACACTAAGTAGTAAGTCTTTAGTCTCGGCATCCATAAATCCATAGCCTTGTGCCATTTGAATTACTCCTTGAACTCTTCCTAACACTTCTTGGTTATACAGTTCAGTTTGTTGTAATCTAGCTTCAGCCTCTTCATCAGATTCGTTGTCCTTTCTGTCAAATACTTGTCTAGTAAACTTCTTATTAAGAACCCAGTCAATGTTACGGTCTACTCCAAATCTAGATTGGAGTTCTTGCTCAGTAACACCCTCTAGATTAAGTCTATCTATAGTAGCCTTTAAATCAATCATAGTTGAGAATACTTCCTTTCTAAATTTGTAATATTCATCAACTAAGATACTACCCTCTTGAAGCTTATTAGAGAATCCTTTATTAACCTTCTTATATATACTATAAGCAGCATCTAGAGCTTCCATCTTATCTTGCTTCAGATATGCTTCGTATTTAGGTTTCAGAGATTCTATTTGTTCTTCTGATAAATCCTGGAAGTTCTGTTTAGTATCAAATTCAGCAAAATCCTTAAATGTAGCTGCGTAATACTGATGATTGGCTAAATTATCTATAGCAAACAACATTTGATCTGTATAATACTCAGAGAATGAACCGTCCAAGAATTTCTGCTTTTGAAGTTGTAAATCAGAATATTCTTGCTGTAGTCTTTGTAAATCAGCTTGATAAACTGACCCTTTCTTGTCTGTGTCATTTGTCTTATGCTCCAGATCTGCTATTTCGTTGCGTTTCTCAACTATTTTAGAAGTAAGGGTATTAAAATCTTGAAGCATTTTACCATTATAGCCATTAAGAATAGCCTTACCGAATTTCTGACCATCGGATACCTCAATGCTAGCTAAAGCCTTCATTCTAACATCACTCATTACCATTTTGTCTAATAGCTGTTCGTCGGATAGTCCCATACCTTCTTGGTTAATAACAGCATCTAGATGTTGAAAGTAGCTCTTAGTGAGATTGTACACTGCTTCATTTTGATTGTCTGCTCCACTAGTAGGAGATGTCCATACAGTACCTTCCTTAGTATCCTCAGTCTTAGTAGCAGATAGATTCTTGTTACCTAATTTACCCTTCTTCTTAAGATTATTAAGCTCTTCTATTAGTTCATTAGTACGCCCATTTCTGATTAGATATATAAGCTCTTGATTAGTTTGCTCATTAGTAGCTCTATGATTATTTACTATGTCTACACCATGGAATATAGCACCACCAATAGCTCCTCCGAAGAAACTCATTCCGTATCTTTCAAATGCATTCTCTCCAGCATTTAACTTATTCTTGCTCTCAGTAAAGCCCATTTCTTGGGCCCAGTTAAATGTAGCTTTAGCTAAGTCAACTACAGCTTCTTCGGACATTTCCTCTAGACCTTCAGTAAGCATCTTCTGAGCAAACCCAGTAGTATGATTTCTAACATCAGACCAATAGTCGGAAGACTTCTTTTTAGCTGTATCAAAGAATTTAGCTAGCTTCTTAGGTTGTGGTATATTAGATTTAGCTAATGTCTGGAATCCCTTATTAACTTCCTCTGCAACCTCTTTAATTGCTTGTCTGTAAGCAGGTACGGAAGTCTTAAGTTCTGGGAAGAATATTTCGCCAAGACCAGTTCTATCAACTGCATACATGCCCGCAACAGCACCCCATGCAATAGCAGCTGCTTCAGCTCTAGTAGCTCCTTGGCCGATAGCATCCTCAAAGGTTTCTAAACCCTGCATCATTGCCATATAACCAAGTGCAGTATTTGCTGCCATTCTATTATTTCTCTTAAGAATGGTTTCAAACGCTTTAGCAGCCTTTAGCTGATTCATTTCTATGACACTGCCAGCTACGTTCTTATACTTCTCTGGATTCTTAAGTAATATTTCGGCAGCTTCTTCTCCTGCTTTGGCTAAAGCAGCTCTTTGTTTGGCTTCTGTTCCAAGTAATTTATGAATACCTTGGAATATAGTTCTCTGCTGTGCCCACTGCAAAGCCACATCTGTTACTAAATCAAAGAAGTTCTCAGTTGAAATTAAGTTCTGCTGAGAATATTCAGATTTAGAACCTTTAAATGTTCTACCTATACCCTGTAATAAGTTGGCAGTAGGAGTGTTTTGATTTAATCCTATGGTGGATTTATAGATTGTAGGTAGAATATCCATTAATTGAGCACCAATCATGGCACCTCCATATACAGTATTAACGTAGGGAACAAATAGAGGAGCTATTGCAGCTACTGTCTTCATTACAGTACCAGTAACTGATTTATCAAGTCCGTCAGAATCGAAGAAATCATATTTATTAGCAGCCGAACCATCTACAGTAAATGAATCAAATGCCGATTTAAATTTACGTCCGTATGCTTCTCTTCCTCCTAGGGTCTCGTAGTAGTAAGTACCTTCATCGTTATATTTTAAGTCTCCCTTATTATGCTTAACAACTCTTCCAGTAAATGGATCTGTATGTTCTCCATCTTCATCCCACTGTGCAAGAACTAAAGGTTCACCTAATGACGCTAAGAAACCTACTGGATTACCAAATAGTATATTATCATTAGGTGTATATTCCTTATACTTCCCAGTTTTATAGTCGTATACCTTTTGAGTTTGAGCTAGTTCAGAGGCAGTCCATTCTCTATTGTCAGTCCTTCCTATTTGAGATACACCAGTCTTTAATCTATCTGGATTGAGTACTTTAGTTACATTAAAATTAATGTCCCTAACTTTACCATCCTCTGGTCTTAACTGAGAATAAGGATCCCAATCAGCATCATCCATAATACTTTCCTCAAACTCATCATTAGCAAACTTTTGATAAGTTTGAGCGGCAGCATCATACACTTTATTAAAGGATACTTCATCAAACTTACCTTCATCATCCTTAAATTTATCTTGGACATATTTACTATTCTTATAGGTATTTCTATCTAATAATCCAGTATTGTCGGCAGTTAATCCTACATCTCTAAAATTTCCAGGAGTAAACGAAGGATTATCTATCTGCGCTATGAACCAATCATTAGGTTTCTTTACGTTATTCATATTTAGTCTAATTTAGATGTACTAGCTCCAGTAAATGTTGATAACTTCTTAGCTTGAGCAGCTTTACCTTTTATAATTCTCATATCTCCCCAATCCGCAGGAATTGTTGGATCTTCACCTGCTACATTAAGAGCTAAACCAGCACTTTCAAGTATAGGCATGTAAGCTACAGTTCTAAACAGTTCACTTTCTGGAGTAATACCTAACTTACCTTTAAACAAATTCTTAATATTATCAGGGTCTACTTCAGGCATACTTCTGATATTAGTCATATACCCTTCCCCTGCTTTATCTACATCAATTACTCCACTCTTTCCACCAATCCAGCTATCACTACCTCCAGCTATTACATTAGTCATTAGGAATGGTCGGAACTTAGAAGGATTCCATATAAGTTCCCCATCTTTATTTTGATACATATAATCTCCTAAATTGTGAGTATTCAATATCTGTGATAGCTCAACGGCAGTTATATTATTGCCTCGCTCTTTAATCTCTTTCTGAGCCTCTATAAATTCTGGCATTAATTCAAAATCTGGGACAATCTTACCATTAGCATCATATGTGTATGGTAGTATAGCCCTAGCTAATTGTGTGCCATCATATAGTACCTGCCCAAGATTGGAAGAATCTACTCTCTGATTTCCTAGAGAAATAGAAGTAGTATCAACTATACCTCCAATTCCTGAATTTAATAAAGATTGTAATGACCCTTGCGGAACTACGTCACCTTTCTGGTCTAATGGCATCCCATAAATAACTGCATCAGTATGCATTTGATATCCTTGACCCGGATTTACTATGTAAGTGGATTCTACTCCATTCTCTCCAGCATAATAAGACATTATGGGTTTCATACTCAAAGTCTTCTTATTACCATTACTATCGGTATTAGCTCCAGTGGTAGCAGCTTTATCAAAATCAATTCCAATTTCACTAGTATTGTCAATTCCAGATGCAACCATATCAGCCACTAATTTATAAGCACCTTTATTAGGGTCTAATCCGGCTAATGCAGCTTTACCTCTTAATAATGCCTTAGCATTAGTAGGCATTACAGAGATTAAATAATTTAAAGCAGTTACAGCTTTCCTAGATTGGTCTGTATTCTTCTCTGTGATTTTATAAACACCATCCTCCCCAGCAGCTAATAATTCATCAATACCGTCTTTTATATCCTGGCCTTTCTTGGTTCTAAAGAATTCTTTTGAAGTACTATCCTTTCCAATTTTACTAATAAGTTCCCAAATAGTCTTATTAATACTCTCCATACTAACACCATTAGCTATAGTAGTAGATATGTTATTAGCAAATGGGACATTATTAGCTCTCAGTTCAGCTAAATCTGCATTAGTAAGTACTCTATCACCTCTTTCTAAAGTAGATTTTAATTCCGGACCATCTTCTCCCATCACATAGTATCTACCATCTGTACTTACTGCCATTTCACCATAGGAACCATTCTTCTTAGATTCTTCTATAGCCATCTTCCACTGCTCCTTACCCTCTCTAAGTCTAGCCATTAACTGTAGTGTACGTCTATAAGCAGTTGCAGTAGAATTTGGATCTAACGGATTATTCCTATTAGCAAACAAATTACTTACTTCGGAAGCCACAGCATCTACGTCACTAATGAGGCCTTCTTTGTATAGAGCTTGTAATAGGCTCTTATCTATACCTTCTGCCTTATCTTTAGTACTCTCCACATTATTAGAGCCTTCTGTATATGGAGCACTAGGCATTGGTTGTGGAACATTAGTGTAGCCAACGAAGGCGGGAATACCCCCGCCTTGTAGCTTCTTAACTTTATTAATTATTTCCATGACATTCCTTTCTTAATCAGCTCAGCAGTTAAAGAAGACATATGCTTAATTAAATCTGCTTGTTGCTTTTTAGATTCGTTAATATTCTTATGGAGTTGTTTATTATCTTCTAGCATTCTCTTATTAAAGTCTCTTGCTCTTTGCATTATTATTCTGTCAGCTGAATTCATTTTAGCTCCAGATTTATTATAAGGTATTTTAGCTTGAACTGGATTTACTTGCTCAAACAACCAAGGCATCTGAGTTAGTTTCTTTCTTTGAGCTAACATTTCCTGATTCTGGGCATCAACTAATCGATAATAATCATTCATAGCAGCTTTCATTCCCTCTTGATCATTGTTCTTTTGAGCTTCAAGATATCTATCTTGTAATGCTTGTAATTGAGGTCTATATTTAGTAGCACTAGCTAGTCTAGCCTGTTCTAAATCGAACTGCTTACTAGCTGCCCTATTCTGTCTAAATCTTCCTTCAATGCCTGCTAAGTAAGGAGAAATTACTCTTTCATAGTTATTAGTAATTCTAGCAGAATCAATTTGTTTCTTAGCCGCATTAATTTGTAACATTGAAGCTCTGTTTCTATTGGCAACATCAGTTCTTCTAGCCTTAGCAGCGTCGGATTCTTGTTGTGCTAATGTTCTAGTTCTATTAAACATATCTGCATCCGCCATATCTCCTTGGAATCTCATCTGGGCAGCTCTGTTACCAGCTTCTAACTCTCCAGCTAACTGTAAAGAGCCATCGGAAGTTCTAGGTCTAGCAGCTAACGAGGTGAGATTAGAAGCCTGCTTATCAGCTGATACTTTAGCAAGATAGTTACCAGTAATAGGTACTACATTCTCATAGGTATCTACTAATAGTGGCTTTAATCCTTCTTTATATTTGTCTGCGGCTCTACGATTAGCTCTTAATCCTCCAACCATTCTACCTAAAGCAATAATATCTTCTGGTAGTGTTCTTAAACCAGACAGTACATTAGTAACTGCTTTACCCTTAGTATTTAATTTATAACTACCTGAATTATTTGTAGTTTTAATATCTTGAGGAGTAGCTTCTACGTCAGGAACTGTTTCGTCTAATAACCCTGTAGTTGCAATTGGAGTATTAGGAATATTAAATCCTTTACCATCAGTAATACCAGCCATCTTTAGTTTAGGCATAAAATTTACCATACCTTGATTTAAATTCTTAATAACATCTATATCATCGGGAACTAAAGATCTCAATACATCCATTCCCTCCTTAGTAGTAGCTGCCGTACCTAAATGTCTTAAGAACGTTTGATCTCCCTTAAGTCCATCTGCTGTCCACTGTGTCCCTTTATCCGAGCTGCCACCTCTACCAGTAATACGTCCTCTTCTTACTAAATCAGACATGGTATCTTGATTAACAGAAGTAAGATTATTAAATGTAGTTTGATAAGCAGCTGCATTAGGATCATATATAAGAGATGTGTCACCAGGTTTAGAGGTACCAAATCCTAATTTAGCATAATCTCCCTGCATATTATTATACTTACTAGCATTAGCAGGAGTTATATTACCTAAAGTGTTTTTAAGTCCTAAACTATTAAGTATATCATTATTCCAACTTAAATCATCTGCGGACCTAACGTTACGACGTTGTATTGGAGCAGCAGGAGATTGAAATTTAGGAATTAACAATCCACCATCTGCCTTCTTGGTAACTCTATCATCCTTAGATTTCTTTTTAGTCTTAGGCTTAGTCTGCTTCTTAGGAAGTTCTCTCTTAATGTGAGCAGTACTACGTTTAGGAGGGTTAACAAGCTCCCACAAGTATCTAGCATTCTTGTCTGTAATAGAACTAAAATTAGGAGTAACAGTAATTTCAGTTGGAATCGGAGCAGTATATATATTCCTTCTGGGAGTTACATCCTCATATCCGAAGTCCTTCCTATTCTTAACTGCTTCATCCCATACTTTATTGTACTCACGTTCAGTTACTGGTTGGAATATGTTTCTGTAAGACTTCTCCTTACTAATTCTAGCAGCTCCAGCTAATGGCTGTTTAGGGAATGGTTGATTAACAGCCCATGCAACTAACGCCTCATTTTTAGCCTTCTGAACTTCTCTAGCTTCAGCTTGCTGAGTGAGCCTTTCACTTCTAATAATTTCATTACGTCTGTTTCTGTCCCCAGTAGCTTTAGTTTGTGCTAACTTGTTTGGATCAGTCACATCAGTGGTGTGTCTACCAGTAGTTGCATTATATCCGAATGAACCTCTAACACCTGGGGTTACTTGATTAGGAGCGGGTAGTGCTAATAGCTCAGAAGATTTAGCTACACTTTGGTTCTTACCTCTAGCCCTTTTATAAGCTTGGGGATGTATAATTCTGTTATAAGCATCTCTGACACCAGGAAGATGAAAGTCGGGGAACTGTGCAGTACCTAACCATCTTTCTCCAGGCCCAAACTTATGCTGTAAAGGCAAATCTCCAGAATATGTAGTTACTGGTTTGCTAAAATCATATACCATATTAGCTTTATCAGTATCTGGTATCTTCGCAACCCCCTTTCCTTTACCTGTCCATGTTTTAGCTTCTGGTAAAACTATACCAGTTCCTTCTAGTATCTTATTTTGTTCTTCTAATGTTTTCGCCTTTCTAATTGCTTTCATTTTATCAGCAGAGACACGTCTGTAACCTTGATTGGTTTTAACCCACTCATCACCAGTGACAGCAGCTTCTACATGAGATTTTGCTTTAGATGCTCTGTGTGTAGCAGCAGTCCCGCCTAATACTAGTTGCAATGAACTTAGTATATTTCTCCAATCTCCTACAGTCAAAGACTCTCCATTCTTAGCTTTATTCCAGCTATCAAGATATTCCCTGCCATTAGACAATCCTTGATAAGTTGCTAATGCTGTTGTCATTAATGGGGCAAATCTGCCGACATTCTTAATCATTCTAGGAACCTTAGCTGCTTTAGCAAATGGGATAAGAGATATTGCATCTAAAACATAACTTCCTGCATTATTCCATAGTGCTTGCCCAAAGCTCTGTCCCTCCATCATATCAGCAGCTTGATTAGCAGCTGTAGATGCAGCCCCTATACCAGCTGACGCAACTGAGCCCACTCCAGTAAAACTAGCTAGTAGACTAGCTACATCACCTGCTAATGCCCCCATTCTAGTTATATCTGCTTTAGACCATTGAGTATGAGGTTTAGAGTCATTAGTAGCCTGTTCTTCAGATTTACCAGATTCTTTAGCCTTAGTTTTGGCTTCTTTAGCCTTAGTTTCTTCTATTGATTTAAAATACCTCTGATCAGCTTGACGATTTCTCTCATACATTTCTTCATTAGCACGCTTGTTTAAGGCATTCCAATCAATTACATTACCTTGCTGTGCTTTTAAAATCCCACCTTCTGCTTTATATTTGGGAGAATTAGCTATATTATATAGATATTCAACACGATCCTTACCAGTCTGAGTAGTAAGAGCTTCTACCCATCTAAGTTGTCTAGTTTTAGGGTTATAAACTCTAATAAGCCCTGTGCTCGGATTGTAACTATCAGGAATTACATATTCTCCCGAACCTAACTGTTCTAGCCTGTATGAATCATTACCCTCCTTCTGGGCACGTAAGTCAGCAGCTCTTATGTAATAATCCAAGTCATTAGCCAGTCTTTGAGCTGCCGTAGTCCCTGGAACTGTTTTACCAATATTTACAGAGTCATAATATCCAGAACCATCTTCTCTATGAAGAGGAACAGTTTGTGTACTTTTATCAGGATTTAAATCATAGGCACTAAAACTTAAAGACCATGGATTATCATATCTGGATTTGTATACACCTTCGAAATTATATGGAGTTACTTCAGGTAGAGTAGAAATTGCGTTATAGTTTCCTATATTGGAAGCTCCTAACTGTCTTATACGTTCCTCTTCAGCAGCTTTAGCATCAGCATGTAATTTCTCTTCTTGAGCAGTATTCCTAGCATCCACTTCTTTCTGAGAAGCTTCATCTAGTGCTCTTTGTTTATTATCAATATAAGCTTGAATTGCCTCATCAGTATATCCTTTCTGTCTAGCCTCAGCTTCCCATTGCTTTCTCAAATCGCCTCTTACATCGACCGTAGCAGTTTGTTCTTCTTGTGGCTTTAACCACCTATCTAGACCTCCACCGCCCAGTTCTGCAAATGCATTATAATCATTGTTGTCTAAAGTTCCATTATTAATAGCTTCTACAAAGCGTTTAGATCTATTGAGAATTTCATCAGCACCAATAGTACCTTCTAGATCATAACCACTCAACATTTCTGGAGTTATACCACCAGCTATGTCTGCCATTAATTTCAATCTATCTTCCTCGCTTCTACGATTAAAGAAATTATCGTTATCTATGTCATTGCCTCCGTACCATCTCCTAGATACTTCTCCAGTGAAGTACTTATTAAAATCAAACTTCTCTTTCTTAGGAGTTGCTACTGTAGGCTTCTTATATGTATTCATGCTTTTAATATAGTCTAGAACATAGTCCCCAGCTCTATTATTAGCATTATTATCGGTATTCTTCTCTCCTCCCAGGAAATTCTTATCAAATTGTCCTGTACTACTTAATGACTTATCAAAAACGTTAAATGTACCGTCTCCATTTAATGTAACAGTTCCGTTCTTGATTCCGTCAATAAGTCTAGAAGTGGCTGTTCTGAATGCATCAGCCTTCTTTCCAGAAAGGTTGTTATTTGTAATGTAAGTATCTACATTTCTATATAATCCAGATATTAGATCTGATTTATTGTACTTACCTACATCTTTCCATTCAAATAATTCTGGTTCTTCTGGAGATTTACCGCCACTGTTATACTTTCTAATTACTTGTGACATACTTATATAAACTAAGAAAGGAACATATACTTAATTATATATGCTCCTTTCTAACTTTGTAAATGATTATCTAACTCTTCTAAGTTTAGAACCATTTCTAGCGAATGTTGGTTCCTCTTGAGGAGCTTCTCCAGGCCCCATTCCGCCTTGCATTGCTTGAACTAGTGCTTGACATACAGCCATTGCAGCTTCACAATTCTGTGTCTGTACAGCTTGAGCTGCTACTTGAAGAATCTGTTGCATTGGGTCTTGAGCTCCACCTTCTGGTGCTCCACCTTCTACCGGTGCTCCTTCTGCCGGTGCAGCTGCTGGTGCATCTTGAGGTGCAGGAGCTGGGCCACCTTGTTGCATAAATTTAATTGATTTACTTTGAATTCTCATGTTAAATTACTGTTTAACGTTAAACCTTAACTGTCCTACAAAGGTAGTTATAGTTAATGGAACTAACAAGTTAATCTTTCTTTTCCACATATTCAGGTTCACGTTGGTCTTGTTGCTTTAAATATTCAAACATCTTCTTACCAAGTGCCTTATAATCTTTATCTGACTTACTTTTACTAGCTCTTTTAGCCATCCGAATCAGAGTCTTAGTGTTCTTTCTACTGAAGATTCTCTCTCCTCCTTCTAGTTCCATTTGAGTAGAACCATCAGGAGCGATTACTTTCATAGTAGGTACTTCATCATCATCTTCTATATCAAGTTCGTCCCCCTCACTTATTCCAGAGCCTTGACTAACTTCTAGTACTAATAGTACATTATCCTCTTCAGCTATAGTGTCATCGTTTGGGTTGCCCTGATATATTGAGATCACTTCTAAATCCTCATCTATAAAGATAATGTCAAGAGGAATATCAGTATCTTTCATCCAAAATCCTACAGTCTGAGGTTCATCGTAAACAAACAGCATACCCTCATCTTCAGCTAAGGACTTTCTGCCTTGTAATCCCTTAATTTTATCTTCTTCTGATTCGGCTACTTTAACATTATATGTTCTATCACCTATCTCTATTCTCATTTGTTACCAATGTTTAGTGAGTCTAAATCCAAACTTGCAAAGTATAGTGCTCTATTTCCGTAGTCTATAATAGACAAAGTCCTCTCAAAGAAATCAGAACCTATAATGCCTATAATATTATATCCCTCTATTTGAAGCTGCCTTCTTACTGATGATAAATCAGATTCCATAAATATTACATCTCCTATAGATAGTTCGCCTATAACTACATCTACTGTCATTTCCTCAGTAGAACCACCTATTCCATGATATTGTACATCTACTGTATGACTAAATACAAACAGTTCTTGGTGTGTTCTATAATAATCTGAATCTATAAGTGATGTGTTAGCACCAGTATCTATTATAAAATAAGCAGTTTGATTACCTACTTGGCTCTTAACTACAGGTATGTTACAAGCTTCTGTATATTTATTCTCAAAATATAGTAAAGATTCTGTATTAGTAGGTCTATTATTACACCCCACAGCTAAGAAGAGCATGATAATTAATAAAGCAATTCTTCTCATTGAATTTCTTTTAATATTCCGGTATTGTCGATAGTATTATTAAGTATCTCATGTACTAACAACTTACCTGCCTCAATAGCGGACTCATCATCGCCCTTCTTCATTAGCTCTTCAAGCTTATTAGTTACATCTAGGTTAAATATAATCTCATTACGTTCAATCTCTGCATGTTGTACTAACTCGCCACCATCTTCCTTACTAACTACTGGTATGCCTTTATTAGTTACATCTTTAAATTCTGGATTTACATCTTCTAAATGATGCTTATTCTTGTGTAATGCTCCCTCCGGAATTACATTAACTTTACCACCAGATTTAAATTCTGGAACAGAGGCTTTAGTTTTATTAAGGATAGAGTTAGCCCATTGTAATTCTTTATCCAAAATCTTTATTCCGTTTCTACCTATAGCCATATTTCTATATCCGCCATTTAAAGCTATTTGATTTCTAAGTCCTATGCCACTGTAGTTAGATGCTGCAAATGCATCTTGTGCTTCTTCATTAATATCGGCAACTAAATTCTGCTGTCTCTTAGCTTCAGATATTTGAGCATTGGCTTTCTTTCTGGCTCTATTACTAAATAATCCATACTTCTTACCACTCTTAGTAAGAGCATCGTCTACCTTAGCTAAAGACCCTCCGTAAGCAGAACCTTGCTGTTCCCAAGTCTCATTATCTTTATTAATAGTATTAGCTCTTTTACCAAAGGCACTATTTATAATGCCTAATCCGGTTAAATTACCTAATGTAGAACTAAATATAGAATCTTGAGTTGTCATTCCATCAGTACCACCAGTAATGGCATTAATTCCATCTGATACTAAACCTCCAACTTTCATTGCTCCTCCTATCACAGGATTAATTTGCATAGCCATGTTAGCAGCAGCGTCATATGCATTATCTATACCTCTAGTAATAGATCCTTTAGGACCTTGATAAACATTATTCTCAGGCATAAATGATCTTACTACGTCAGCTACTTGACTAGCAACATTTACGGTACTACCTATATTGGACTTACTAAAGATGCCATTTCTAGATCTTCCTCCAGAAGGATTTAACGTATTAATAGGAGGCATCGGTGGTAATGGACTGAAACTAGAACCTCCATTCTGTATAGGAGCAAGCAAACCTGCCTGCCCCTTCAGAATTCTTCTTTTATAAGTGTTATGCATAGCTTATTGTAAATAATGTCTTTAATGCAGTAATTATAGCCAGCTCTTCACCAGTATATCTAACTCTAATCTTAATGTACTTATCTCTTAACCTAGTTTCTTTCCTACCACTCCACCAATCAGATACATCTATATCATCTATATTATATCCTAATGTTCTTAAATCACTGGGCATAAAATTCTCAACTGGTGTGCTTTCAGAAATATCAAAACCTTTAAGGTCATTAGGTATTGGAGAATTACCTACAGATATAGGAACCTTATTAGTTACTTCTCCATTTACATTAGATTTATTCCAAGTTGGCTCATTCTTCTGCACAAAGGTAATAGAATTAATCTGTACATCCCAAACATCTTCCTGATAATTCATATTACCTCTTAGACGTCCAGCTGTAGGGTCTTTAATATCTACTGCTTTAGCATGAGTCCATACTCTAAATTCATTTAACTTCTCATTGTATACTATTTCAGTTCCAGATAAGTTAACATAATCTTTATTAGGGGCAGTTTTCAATCTATAGTAATCCTCTACTTCATTAAAAGTATCTACTCTAGCATAATACAGAGGGAACATAGTAGATTTATCCATAGCTCCTGTTGCTATTCCATTTCTAGATATAGGTCTTTGGGAACCTCTTAAATTTAAGAAATTTCTATTATATAAGATGTCAGAGCCATTATATTGATAAAAGTCTTTAGTAGCTTCTTGTCTTATATACATATTCTTCTTATCGTCATGGAAGTCGTAAACCTCACCTACAATTTCGTAATGGAATGAATCTGGTTTAGCTTTATTACTAATAATATGCAAATTATTAAATATCTTATGAACTGATGGATTGTCAACTACTACAAATTCATACTCAAACGGATGTTGTTTACCGTACCAGAAACAGGGTTTAATTGGATCTTTTATATCTATGATTCCTGCCTGACCATGTTTCCAGAAGTCCGTAGTAAGATTCAAGCCGTCATTCACTCCGTTCTCTAGAATTTCTTTAGTAGTAATAGCAATACTAGATTGATATAATCCTAAATTATATGATAGATAATCTCTCCATCCAGTTAAATATTCATTAATATCTGTGGGAACCGTTCCAGACTTATATTTAGCAGTGATATCACATTGAATATTTAGTTGAACTACAGGATACTTCCAATCTGGTTCAGAAAGCATTACTAAGTGATTACCTCCTCTAATGTCGAAATGCTTGTAAAATCCAAAATTGTCTCTAACGATACTAAAAGTCTTCTCATAAGTAACTCCAGTTTTATCATCGTTAGGAACAGCTCTATTTACTAAATCTAATTCCGTAGATTTCAACCCGCCATAAGTACCCCATTCATCAATAACAACGTTAGATAGAATAACTCCATCTTGTGATGTAGAACCTTTCTGGGAAGAACCCAATTTACTTATCCATTTAGAAGTATCCCTATCGAAGCTAAAATATACATTATCAATATTCTCTGAGTAAGACGGAACCCAAGAATAGAATGTAATCCATTTACCTAAAACCTCATTATAACATATATTCCAAACTTTCTCTTCAAATCCGTATAGATTATCATAGAATGTGAACATTACGTCTTGCTTGAATCTATTATAATGACTCTTAACATTCCTAACCCCTATTATTGGAGTCAGCTCACGCTCAGTTAGACTAATGTTCTCATTCAGAAATTCCTGTATCTTAAAATCTGAAATAACTTCAAACTGTTTGCCGTTGGTTCTCCATATCTTTCTTCCTACTGTATCCACTCCATAGACGTAATAGGGAGTCTTGATGACACTTTCTGGCCATTGAGTACCGAATGTATCTGACAACATCATTGGATTCTCTGGCAGCACGTTAGAAGTGTTTATGAAGACATTTCCACCCGAACCTTCTCCAGCAACTGCACGTTCATTGACTGGAATAAGAGCTACTCCATGTTCAAATATGCAAAGTAGATTACCGAACCATTCAACCATCTTCATTAATCCTCCATAAATTCTAGGATAATCCCTATAATGAGTAAACTGGAATACTCTAAGTCCATTCTTGAAAGCATCATTAATAGCTAAATCAGAGTACAATATCCTAGTATCAAATCTATTCTTTATATAAGGCACTTCAGGTAATGTGTATGAGACTTTCTCTCCAACTGTACTTGCAAATCCTTCATTTACTACAGACGATTCTGGAATTTTATAATTACCGTCTGTACTCATTTCTTGTAAGGGATAGAATCCTCTTTTAAGTCCAGTAAGTCCTTCCTCACTAGGATAACTATAATCAAGAGATCTTATAGATAGATTTCTAGAGGTGTAGTATTTAACGGTAATCCAACTTCCAAGTCTAATTGCATTAACGTCTCCTCTATTTATCTTCTCATTCTTCTCTTTATTCTCATTATCATAGTTATCTTTCCAAGTATTATCGTCTACTATCTCATCATTTATAGGAGCTGACGGGTCTTGGAAGTTTCTATTAAGTCTATGAGTATAGTTGCATATATAACAATCTCCTCTATAATAAGTCTTAACATAGCCAGAAACATCTCCTACTGTAGTTAATTCATACTTACTGATTACATCCTCTATACTGACTCTATCTCCTATAGCATAATAAGGAGATGTATCATCATATCTAGTAGTGAAATATTGTTTATATGCTGACGTACCATATCCCGGAGTATATATGTTTATTATATTACCTATGGTAGTATTTCCTATGATTCCGAGATATGGAGAGTAAATACCTCTTACTAAATTAGAAGCATCTTTAGTCTTATTGTCTGATTTAACATACCTAAATCTAAAAGCTTCTTCAGCCTCTCCTGCTCTACCTCTAAATGAAGTATCTTCAATAGCAATTAATGGCACATTGTCACCAACTCCCACTATTTTAGCATTTACTAAGTTATCATCTGAGTTAGCCTTATATCCTGGTACGAAGTAGTTTCTCTCATTATATACATCAATATCAAGATACTTAGATGTAGGCTGCACTCTAGAGTTCTTAGTAAGATATTGTGTTCCAGTGAATAATGAATTAAAATATCCCTGATTGGTGGAGTATTCTGGACATATTGCTGCTCTAGCTCCTAACTCCGACGAGTTTGAATCAATGCTCATTAATCTTTCAGAATAATTCTGATTTAGGATTCTATCATCATCCAAGAACCTTTCAATTTTATATTCTTGAGCAGTTGGTATTGCTGGTACTTCAGAATTTATGTCTCTAGGTAATACATATGCTTGTGCTAAAATTGTAGGAATTCTCTTCTGTCTTACTATAAAGAATCCTTTAACTTTATCTTTCAAGTATTCTGCAACCTCTGTAGGAATGAATACTCCAATTCCACATACTGTAAAGTCTCCTGAATCTGGAGTATAATCTATTTTAATAACACCCTTAGCATTCTCATAATTCTGTGAATCTTCTATCTCGTAAGTTTCTTCATCAACTGCTATATATGTTCGTTTACCCTCACTATCAAACAAGTCGGTAAGCCCATCGAGAGTATATCCATCAACTCCAAATAAATTATCTCTGGTTGGAATTTTATTCTTACCTCTGATATTGTATGCTGGAGATAGAGTTCCGTCAGTCATTACCCATACTATGGCAAGCCTATAAAACTCTTCATTCCAATATCCAACATGATTATAGATGTTCTTAGTATTATAATACTCTCCAGGGGTATTCGAAACACTTATGTCTGTGTAGGTATTATCTACATATCCTATAAGATCCTCAGATTTCTTTACATCAATATATGGGAGAATTCTTAAGCTTATATCAGTTAAATCCTGATACATTTGATCTGGCTTATTAAAGTTACCCAAGAACAGCATGTTCTGACATACTGCCTGGGCTTTAACTTTATCAGCAATCAAATATTGCATATTTATATCTGATATAGGAATCTCAACTGCATTTTCATCTCCAGTAATGATTATATTACATATACCATTTCTTACTGGATATTTCTTCTCTATTTTAAATGCAGTTACAACTCTATTCTGGCTAACATCTGATGTGCTTCTAGTATAGTAAACTTTTAAATAATCATAACTTCCATCAATGTCTGACACTAAGAAGTTGATAGATTTATGACTATTTTGATCAATAAATCCTCCATTGATAGAGAATGGATCACCATCATTTCCTATAAAGCATGATATAATACCTGATTCTGCTACGAAATCAGTTTCGTTATCATCAGCATCTGCATATTTAAAGTATAATACATAGTTTCCTACACTTAAATTTCCATGATGTAAAACTCCATTGAATGTTAATGAGGGAATTGTATTAACTCTTTTATAAAGAGATGTATCTAAATCGAATTGATTCTCGTCATACAGATTAGTGTCGTTATTTCCAATTCTATCTACTATTTCATAAGTATTGTTTTGAAGTACAGAGAATCTGGTGTTTATTAATCTTGGTATGTTTCTATTGTCATTAATAATAAGGTTAACCGAGCCATCGTAGGAAGACTGAGTAACGATATCTACAGGATTATTTAAACTAAATCCTAATAACTCTGTATCTAAGTCTATTATACTTCCAGCCTCAATGACCTCATCGCTATTAAAGCCTACATCGCCTGGATGTCTACCCTCATTATCTATATCCTCAGACAGTCTAAAGTTGCGCAATGGATTGTATTCATATACAATCTTACCTTCAGGCTTTATCTGGCTTAGGTAATAAGATATGCTTAGGGTTTGGAAGTTTAAATTGCTAATTGTAAAACTGCCCTCGGATAATTGTACCATTACTCGTATACGCTTAATTTACCCCAATTGGTTCCTACTGCTCTACTATCTTTAAATTCTATATCTGTTACTGGCAAGCCGTCGAAATACCAAGTAGCATCTCCACCTGCGACTATCTCGAACTGTTTAGTTACTTTAGTAGCTTGTTTAACCATGAGAGTACCGTCTTGTACTTTTAGGTTTCTAACTACATTTGCCCCAGAGGATATAGTTGCCAATTTAACATCTTTGTTTTCTTCTGCATAGTATATGGTACCTGATACGAATGGTTTATCATTATAGTCAAGAGGTACAACTGTATTGTCGTACAATACTGCAACAGTTACGAATGTACTACCATCTGCTACTCCAACAGCCGCATTATACACGTCCTCCATTCCTGGAGCCTCTACTGTAACTTCAACTGGGATGTTAAAATCTTCATTGTCTACATGATTAAATGTTGCTAGCTTAACTATTTCTGTAACATCCTCCTCCTTAGCCTGCTCTTCTCCGCTAATGATAGCATCCACTTGTTCTAGCACCTTATTAACTTGTTCCTTAATAGAGTCGCTAGTATATATAAAGGAACCATCCTCTGAAATTAAAACCTCGTCACTATATGTAGAAGAACAAGTAAGATTACCTTCTACTGAAGCATCATACTCAGCGTTGTATGCATAGTGTTTCTTATTCAAAGAGAAGAATGTATGAGCTACTGCTGTCCCCTTTTGAATAAGTACATTTTTAAATGTTCTGTACACTATTTCAGTCATTTCCAAGGTAGGATATGAGGAATTACCATAACAGAAGTCTTCTACCCATACATAATCGTTACCATCGTACCATAGCAATATTTGGTTAGAGCGCCCTCCTAAGAATTTATCACTTTTACTCTTTATATGTTCATAGGTGTTAGAGCTATCATCAAATACGTTAGAATGATTGTATGCTCCTGGATTTCCGACAATTACACATATAGGTCTTTCAGCAATAACCTTTTGAATAACCTCTTTTACTTTATCTCTAAAATCTCTAACATGCAAATCGTCCTTCTCCTTTATCTGCCATACACCAGTATCTCCCATTCCTCCATAGTAATTGGGTCTACTCTTGGCATTAGTAGAATCTCTCCAGAAGTAGTCTATTATTTCTCTCTCAACACGACCTCTGTCCCTAGTTCTAAATCCAATTTCTTTAGTATTGATAAGTCTTCCGTCTAAATCCTCTACCGGATTAAATCCAAATACGTCTGGAATAGTATCTTTAGTAATAAACGGTACATATGGGTTTGTTAGAGTTATAGATGTACTAACTGTATTAGTGTATAGTCTAGATAAAGTGATCACAGTTAACCTTAGTCTATTAGTAGTATCATCCCAAGCGAATTTAAATTGTTGTCCTATAAGGTTGTTACTAGCATCGAAGAATTTACTATCGTCAACATCATCCTTAGACTCATCCCAGGTAGAAGTTTTATCTATTTGGAATTTATACTCCTTATATCCATTAATATTGCCTGGTTTGGCAGTGCCTATTAGAGTAATTTCAGGAATTGTCATTTTAGGCTTAGTATCTTCGTTATCTCTAGATACCTCTATTTCTGTTTCAATACTAGCTTCATTTACTTTAAATGGATACTTTTCAGCTCCTTCAAGTTCATGCACTGGATTTACTGAATATACAAATTCAGTTTTAGAGTTCTTATAAGTGTTATATTCTTTAGCTTCATTAGTCATATAAGACTCGTCGCTAATAATAGGAGCACTAGGAAGTCTACTTAGTAATTTAAGTGCATCCTCTATATTAAATACTAACTTGTTAAGAGTATCTACATCTAAATTAGCAAAGTCATCTACGAATGATTCATCGGTTCTAAAATACTGGGCATTATATAGAGTAGTTGTAAACATCCATCTATATCCTACTGTAGTGTAGTAGTCTTTATTGTCAGTATTTAATTTATAAGCTATTCTAACTAGATACAGTCTTCTTGGTTGTAGAACTCCAAAATTAAAAGTTTCGGTAAATGAACCATTGTAACTTCTTTTTCTTGGAGCTGTATATGTCATTACCTTTGAAGCAGTGAATATATCATAAAATTCAAATATTACAGATTCTATAGCTGTACCATGTCTAGGATAAGCTTCAAGCCCCCAAGTAAGTGTCATAGAATCTGGATTACAATAATATCTCCAAACTTTCATACTTATATCACCACTACCTAGCTTTGCTAAGTTAATAGACCCATTAATTTCTAATCCAGGTAACTTAGTATACTCCATACACGGAATAGCACTATACACTAAAGTATCATTCTCTACGTCCTCCTTTATTGACAAATTGAGTTGTCCTCTAACCTTTCTGTCATATAAACCAGTATTTAAGTCGTATATAGGCCATGATTTGTCAGAAGCAGGATTTGTATGAAATGGCAATGTATAAGTAGCTTTGCTAGAATCCCTGGAAGTACTGAACTGAGTCCCTAGAATAACATTGCTGGGAGAATATTCAGAAGAGTTACCGTAATAGGAATTATAAGATGTATTTACATCAGCAATGTTTGTAACTATGCTACTGTCCGGAGAACCATAAATTCCGTCTGGACAATTGTATTTATACTCCACTTCAAAGATAACAGCCACATTTTTAGCCGGAACAGTTACCTCTATATCATCATAACTTACATCTGCATCTGTAGTGTTTCTGTATCCGAATGTAGAAACTCCTATAGAGTCTATAACATTTAAACTAGCTACTAAGTATAAATTCCCAAATACTTTATTATTATAGGTATTTACTGCATGTTTCTTTCTAAATTCGTCTACATCTGTACTTTCAGAATTACTCATAGTCTGAATAAAGTATCCAGAATTAAACTTCAATATTGGAGATGCTGATGCATCAAATGTTATAACTTTATTATTAGCATCAAATCGTTTTAATTGGCTAGTAATGTCTCTAAGATTATTATTAGAGTCTAATACTGCTACAGACAGAGTTAGTAGTTTATTCTTCGGAGATGTTGCCTTACTTCCGGACGCATTTAAGAAATTTGATATAAATAGCTTTAAGCTATTAACATTTGCAGAGTCTAGAAGTATAGTAAACTTATCTCCAGAGCGTAAAATAGTATCTTTGGGGAATATTTCAACCTTTACTATAGTTTGATCTAAAATTCCGTTTAAATATTTAAAGTTACTTGGAGATATAATTACTTTAGCTCTTTCTAGTTCTTGACTACTAATGTTTCGTTCAGGGGAAGGAAATGAACCTATCTGTCCTTTATTAGTAAGGGGGTTATAAGATGCAACATATATAATCCCTCCATACTCTTTAATTCCAACAGGAACATAACCAGCAGGTAAGTAAGCAGTCTCTACTCTACCATTACCCATATCATTTTGAAGTACAAACTCATTGCCATTATATGTTATTATAGTAGCATTGAGAGCATTAGTAAGCACATTACTAGGAGTAGTCAATGGATTTAAATCCATTATTATTCCTTCCCCAAATGTATTAATTGCTTCTTTCTTCATATTATAAATATTCGTAGTTATTATTGCTTACTAAGATATCTTCAAACTTAGCAGCCCTATCTCTTGTAAATGCAATCTCTGGAGATTCACATCTAAGTTTATCCTTCTTATAAAAGTATCCTAAATCTATAGGCATTTTAAATTTAAGAAAGTATTTATTGCCGGAGAACGTTAACTTACATTCGTCTAGAATTTTATATACGAACTTATTCTCGAATATGTAATATTTCTTCTTGCGCCCTCTTTTATTCTTTGATGCCATAAAGTCTTCATATTCTTCATCTGTAATAGCTATATAATAATATCCATCCCACTGAATATTCTTTCTCTTATACATCATTCTTACTTTAGTTCGCATCTTCTTTCTGTAATATCTAAAATGCTTTATAGAATTACGTGTTAGTTCTCCTATATAGAACCAATATTTATATTTATGACTATTAATTAAAGTATCGCCTCCAGATACATTAATAATATATATTTGTCTCCATCCATACTTAAGAATCCTTCTAATATCAGCATTACTAAGATACGGAAACTCTTTCTTAACGGCTTCTATATAGTCTGTATACTTCTTAATAATACTGCTTTCCGGCATTTGTATTCTCAGTTATGATGTCTTTATTAATATTGTCCAAGTATACTAATTTCTCTTTAAATATGCCATGATTCTGATAGTTAAATATCATAGAATATGCCGAGAAATTAGAATTTAAGAAATCTATATCCTTCCATTTACCATGCCTTCTAGCATTCTTGAAATCATCTCCACTAAATTTCTTCATAGCTATAAATGACTTCTTACCTCCAGTTGGCAGTTCAAATCTAGCACTATTATTAATAACATCATCTATTACTAATTTAACTGCATACTTAAATACTTTCTTAGCAATTACTTCTTTATGTCTATTTCCTATTAATTCCTCGCACTTCTTAGTTTCTAAATCAAGTTTACTAGTATCAAAGTTAGCAAACATATCATGAATATTGAAGGCATACCCTAAAGCATAATTCATTATCACTTCATCGGTTTATATGATTTATTAAATATCTTTCTATTCCAACTAGTTTTAGCATCTAATATAGTATTCATTTCATTCTGATTAATGTAGATAGAAACTCTAGCTGCATCACACAATTTAAGCCATCTTTGTTCTAATAATTGTGCCTCTTGCAACATGTTCTGATTGTGATTCTTCCAACCTTCTTTAAACCTCTTAGTAACTGCACAGTAGCAAGCTATAGCTTCTTTCTCTTTCTCATTAATCTCTGGAAGACCTTCCTCATCTAATATTATGCCTTTATATAAGATATTGACTTGACCATAGTTCTTGTCAAAGTATAAAGTATCTCCTACTCTTTCATATTTGGCATATTTACCACTTGTATAGAGTGGATCACTATACATCTTTCTGGTCTCTATGTAATTCTCAATAAACTGTGAAGCATAATCTCCGTTAACTGTGTCATTAGTAACGTAGTTCCATTCTTCAAAATTATATGTAACTGCTTCTATTATATCACAATTACATGGTAGTTCTACAGTATTATCAGGACATTGAATGCTAGTAGTATATCTATATAGTCTAGTCCTTCTGTTGCCTATTTTATTCCATGCAATTAGACCAATTTCTTCAAATTCCTCTGGCTTTAGTTCCAGATCATATAATAGATTAGCAGTATAATATGCTGCATTAAAATTCTCTAACATACGTGTAAGTTAATATCTCTTTTAAGAGACATGCATTTATATATTATATCCTAATTATCTTGCTATTTGATCATTAGGAACTATCGGGGCCTGTAAGCTTCTATAATATCTTATCTTCTTCTCAGTTAGTCTCTTCTTAATTTCTGCATCAATAAAGGTCATATTATTAATGTCTACTGGTGAACAACATCCATAGTAATCAAGTTGTCTAGGGTCTTTAGGTATAGCCACTACTGTTAATTGCTTGATAAGCGGGGCATTAAATATAAACCCATCATACATATTATTCTCATTAGGAGTAGTATCTATCCATACATAAGGCTTACGTTTGCCTCTCCTTCTGTATTTATGATAAGTCATTAATGTAGGATTAGTATAATATATAAATGGGTATGTCATATCAGTAGTACCTATATATTCTATACCATCGTCTCCAAACTCTGTTAATAATTGAGGCAATTCAAAATGAGCTATTTCCTGGTCACATACACTAGCATTGCATCTACATCTGTCAATACTTTTACAGTCTACTTGAATACATGGAATTGTCATTAATAAGTCCTTTTTAGGAACTAGGCCTTTAATAAAATACTCCTTAATAATTTGGAGTCTTTCGTCTATGATATCATCTTCTAACTGCTCTAATGACATAGATGGATTAGAACTATAGCCTCTAAGTCCACTCATAATATCATTATATATAGCCGATGCTAATTTCTCGTAATATCCCATAGGTATAAAATAGAAATAGGCAGCAGCATTGGTGTGCTACTGCCTATTTTAATTTAGATTGTTTAGTCTGTAATAGCTTCTACAGTACCGATGTTACCTAAAGCTGCTTCAAAATCAGCTGCCAAGTCTTCTTTAACGTAGAATACGTGAGTAGTCATAGACTTAGTAACTTCTCCTACAGCATCACCACCCATAATACCTCTTTCCTTGCAGTAGTAGATAGTATATTGGTTGTACTTAGCTCCAGCTACTGGAAGCTCCTCTTCATTAAGAGCAGCAAAGCGTCTAGCTTCCAAAGTCGGCAGTCTAAGGTCTTTAAGAATCATCCAGTAAGTACCGAATCCTTCTTTAGATTTAACAATGGTATTAACTCCATCGTAGTCTGGATCATCAGCAGGAAGTGCTGTTGCAATAGTTACAAACTCTCCACCTACAAGAGCTGTGTTGAGAGTTGGATCAAATTTCTGAATTTCGGCTTTAGTAAATAGCTGATATTCATCCATTCCTTCAATAACTAAATTGTTACCATTAGCACTAGCTTTAATCCAGTGGTCTCCATAAATGGTCTGAATCTTCTCAATTACTCTAGCTGCCTCTTTAGCAATATCAGCTGCCGTAGCAGAAGCATCCTTAACAGCAAATTCGTACATAAGAGGTTTACCCTTAAATACAAAGTCATTAGAGTAGTAAGAATTCTGACTCCCTGACAATCTAATGTAGAGAGCTACTCTATAGTTACCTACACCCTGGTTATCCATAGTAAATGTTACTTTACCAAGTACTGGGTCTGATGCAGCTCTTTTATAAATATGTACTACATTAGGTTTGAGGAATTTGTTTACTCTTTTAAATTCAAAGCTGCCTACAACACCACTACCTGTATCCTCTGGTTGTGCAGACCATTTAGCTTTACCGCTAGAATCTAAATTAGAATTAACAATCAGTGTGTTAGTCCATTTAAACATAATTTATTACTTTTTATTAGGTTGTGACTGTGCTTGAGCTGGATTAGCAATAGTCGTATTAACTGGAATATGAGTTTGAAGTCTTGGGTCACTAGAGTTCTCCATGACTAATTTAACCAGCACATTTATAATCTCTTGGCACACATAATCTGGGAATTCCATCATTTGAGATGTATCTTCTGTTAAGTCTAATTGCTCCTGTGTAAGTCTGATATTCTGAGGAGTTTTCAGATAATCAATGTACACATTAACTAGTTCAAATAGTGATGTGTCTTTACCGTATCTAATCTCCATTCTAACTTGAGAAGTGTTACCAAATCTAATTTGTCCAGACCTTTCTACAGCGTCTACAGCATTATTACCGATTTTAATAGTTTTGGGTAGTCCTCCTGTAACAGTAGTAGTTCCGTCTGAGGTGGTTGCTGATGTAATATCAGTACCACTATTAGCGGAAGCTTGGTAAGGATTAGTGGGATTAGCTACATTTGTATTTACATTATGAATGTAGAAATACGGTCTCTTGTACATAGGTCTCATGTAGAAGTTGTTAATAATCTGAGACCATAAGTCAGATGTCAATCTTCTAGCAGAGAATTGTACAAAAGAATCAGGATTATAGCATTTAAACTGCTTCTTAACTTTATAATTACATACGCAGTTAAGAATATGTAAGTAATCTGAAGGAAGTATTACCTCATAAGTGGCTCCATAAAGTGCATTAGAAGCAGTAACACCATTGCCAGTAACATCATCGCCAGTATATGCATCAGCAGCCAGCTTTACTGGTAAAATTGCTGTAGCTTTCAATACACGTACATCATCTGTAGTTTGCTGATTAATATCATAGATATTATAGCGGGTGTTAATGTATTGATAGACAGCTTTGTTAAATAGGTAATTAAAATCTTCTAAAAGTAAACTGGGAGCCTCTACCTTATTAAGTTCTATCAGAACTCCTTCATAGACCTGTCTAGCTGTCATTCTTAGTAGTTTACGTTATTTATTTCTTTGCTCCTTTGTCATCATAGAACTCAGGATAAACATCTCTCTTAATGAGTTCAAGTACTTTAGCATTAGTAGGATTCTTCATCCAAGAAATTACCGCGTCGTCAGTTGCTCCAAGTACAATTTGATTCTCACTATATAGATAAACTTTATTCTTCACATAAATGACACGTTTGTCCTTAGCATCAATAAATAGCAGTCTAAGTGCAATATCATCACCACGATAAAGATTAATAATCTTCTCTGGTTCTTTAGATGCAATATTCATCAAGAAGTCTTCTACATCGGCATCTGGAGCATTACGCATGTTACGTCCAAGCAACTTAGCCATTTTAAGTCTACCATCAGCACCTTGTGGGTCTCTAATAATGTATTCTTCCGCGTCATGAATAAGTCTTCTCTTATTAACACGTTTATTAGTTTCGTAGCCTGGTCTCTCTACATAGAGTTCTGCACTACCATACCTTTTAGAGTCTCCATCAATTACTAAGTTTCCGTTCTTATCACGTTGATCACGTGACATAGCAATCATCGGACAGTGTTGAATAGAATACCACTCAGCGGCTTGCCAAGGATCGTTTAGGTTAAATGTCTTTCCGTCTTCTATAATAAATACTCTATTCTCTGCAATAAGCGGTTTCCCTTTATCAGCTTCAGATTGAAAGATTATATCACCCTTACTATCTACAGGTCTCACACAGTCTGGATATCTGCCAGTTTGAGGGTCTCTTACTGGATTTAAGAAATACTTCTGTCCCACTTTACCGAATACACTTCTTAAGACAATTACGTTGTCTAATACATCAGCCATATTAATTCTATCATTTTAATTATATTATTAATATCTTGTTAAAATAGTGTGAGGAAGGTCTTATGCCTTCCCCACATTATCTATTATAAACTTATTACACTTCTTTCATAATGAAGCTTCTGTAAGGTGAGAATACACCTACACCAGAGTAACCCCAGTTGATAAGCTTAGAAGCAGCTACAGGACTTGAAACAACTCCAGAGCTCAGTCCGTCAAGACCACCAACACCCGGATACTTGTTAGAAATAAAGTCTCCACCCTTCAACGTAAACATTTGAATAGCAGGTTCACCACTTACTTTATCAGCAGTCAAGTCAAGCATCAACATGAAGCCCTTATCGCTACCCCATTCACGAGAGAATGTTCTATCAACCTTGAATGAAATTGTATTACCACCGATTTCATAAGATTGGAATGTAGCACCAACGTCAACATAACCGTTAGCTTTCTTAGACCACAGATAAGTTCCGCAAGTTTTGAATCTAGCAAGCCACTCTGACAGACAAGTTTGTACATCTCCCCATGCCTTCTCGTTACAGATAAGCACGTACTTGTTACCAGTTGGGTTCTCACTCTTCTCATTCATCATAGCAATAGCTGTAGTGAATGCTTCAACTGTAAGTTTGTTATATGCATATTTAGATGCAAATCTCTCAACTTGTGGGATGATACCATCACCAATATAGATAGGACGACCAGTATCTGGATCGAACAGTGTCGGTTTACCATTCTTATCAACATTAGTCTTATTGAACAGCAGACCATTATTTCTTACATACAAGAAGTTCTTCAGCAAGTTGGATTGGGTCTTATCCATTCTATACATGGTTTCAGACATACTTCCCTTATCCTTACCTTCTCCAATCTTGATAAGAACATCTTCTTGAGCAGCATATAGAGCAGTATAACTATCATCACATCTGTGAGTAGTAATGTATCCTCTATGACGTTCAATATTAGATTGATATTTTACATATCCTTCTTCATGTGCTTCAGGCATAGCATTGGATTGGAATCTTGTAGTATCACCAATTTGGCAACCGCTAAGATCAAGAACACTTGAATAATCATTATCAATCAATCTAACAGTTACTTCCCAGTAATTATCGGCTTTACGAACTGGTCTCTGAGTAACGAAGCATTGCTGCATTGTTTTGTCAATCTTGAAGATATCGTACTTCTGGTAATAGTTCTCTTTGAAAGCCATTACAATCTCAGTTCCGTTCTCTCCAGTTTCAGTTGGTACATCTGCGAACTCAACTCTCTTAA
>ERZ1027064.91-NODE-91-length-49145-cov-6.349949_pt1 | contig 49145 bp, 38 predicted proteins | sample MGYA00519422_ERZ1027064 | MGnify/ENA primary metagenome ERZ1027064 (study PRJEB26926, sample SAMN06164492) | human gut metagenome | biome: ENVO:00009003; feature: ENVO:2100002; material: ENVO:00002003 | host: Homo sapiens | place: USA | collected 2012 ... | reverse complement strand
TGTAGAGAGGTCTCGTGGGCTCGGAGATGTGTATAAAAGACAGGAATAGATATTTCTTTTGTGTGTATCTTAAATGCTATTTGGAAATACAAAGATGTATAAGTTAATATCAAAATTTGTTAACACAGTTATATCTATAATTTAGGCTGTCGTCGTCTTCTGCGCTTCTGTATCATTTCGTACTCTTCATAGGGATCGGGCGCAGCGGCTTCGTCGAGCAGCGTATCTACGAGGTCGAACAACAGCCATTTTCCCGCCGTGTCATTTCGCTGCGGACGCCTGTCGGGTATTCGTTCCGGCTTCTTGGGATTGGCAGGTAAGTTTTCTTTTTCCGTATTCCGGGTTTCTTCCTCGGCCTGCGCGAACAGCCTCTCGAAGTTGTTCGCCGAAAACGCTCTGTTCGATCATTTGAAACTCCATAACTGCACAATGTTTTATTGTAGATTGTGCCGGAATATTCCGGCAATCTGCAAAGAAAAACAAAGGAAGTGACTTTCCCTTGAATGGCATACGGGGGCATTTACAGACCGATGAAAGATGCAAAAACAGAATTAATATCGGATAAAAGTATATTTGCCTTAATCATAGATTATGGCTATCTTTGCACAAGATAGGCAGCGTTTTGGCATTGCTCGAATAAATTTGACGCTGCACTGATTCGCATTATCCTTATTCGAGGTATGAAACTTACGATTCTTGGTTCGGGAACTTCTCAGGGAGTGCCGGTGATCGGCTGCCGGTGTGCCGTGTGCACCTCGAAAGATCCCCGCGATAACCGTCTGCGGACTTCGGCCATGCTCGAGTGGGACGACATACGGTTGGTGATCGACGCCGGGCCCGATTTCCGTTACCAGATGCTTCGGACCGGGGTCCGGCATATCGACGCGATTCTGCTGACGCACGAACACAAAGACCATATCGGAGGATTGGACGACGTGCGGGCCTTCAATTTCGTCGATTATCCCACGATTCATAGGATCGACGTATTCGGAACACGGCAGACGCTCAAATGCGTCCGCAAGGACTTCGACTATGCCTTCAGTGTGGACAAGTATCGGGGGGTGCCCGAAATCGAGCTGCGCGAAATAGATCCTGCCGTTCCCTTTTGCGTCAAGGACAAGGAGGTGATTCCCGTGTCGGGACACCATTCGCCCCGATTCGAGGTGACGGGGTTCCGGTTCGGCGAACTGGCCTACCTTACGGATTTCAAGACCATCGCCCCGGCCGAAGAGCGGAAGCTGTACGGTGTCGAAGTGCTGGTGGTCAATGCGCTCCGGCCCCAGCCCCATGATTCGCATTTTTCACTGGACGAAGCATTGGCGCTGATTCGCCGTGTGGCGCCCCGCCGGGCGTATCTGACGCATATGTCGCATGAAATGGGTCTTTACGCCGAGCGTTCCGCGTTGTTGCCCGAAGGGGTATATCTGGCTTACGACGGATTGGAAATAAATGTAAACGATTGATAGGATGAAAGGTTTGAAAGGAAAGACCTTCGTGGTCACCGGAGCTTCGTCGGGGATCGGCGAGGCATTGGCCCGCGAATGTGCAGTGCAGGGTGCCAACGTGGTGCTCGGCGCCCGGAGCCTGCAAAAATTGCAGCTCATCGTCGGAGATATCCGATCCAAAGGCGGCGAAGCGACCTACTGCGCGGTGGATGTGACCAAGCCGGAGGAGTGCCGCAATCTGATCGACACGGCCGTCGGGGAGTACGGCGGGGTGGATGTGCTCATCTGCAATGCGGGCCTTTCGATGCGGGCACTGTTCGATGACGTGGATCTGGAGGTGCTGCACCGTCTGATGGACGTTAATTTCTGGGGCACGGTCTATTGTACCAAATACGCGTTACCGTACTTGCAGGCTTCGCACGGGTCGCTGGTCGGCATCTCGTCGGTGGCCGGTTTGCACGGCCTGCCGGGGCGTACGGGCTATTCAGCTTCGAAATATGCGATGACGGGATTTCTGGAAACCGTGCGGATCGAAAACCTGAAGAAGGGGTTGCACGTGATGGTCGCCTGCCCGGGGTTCACGGCTTCGAATGTCCGCTTTTCGGCGCTCACGGCCGACGGTTCGAGCCAGGGCGAGACACCGCGCGACGAGGCGAAGATGATGACGCCCGAACAGGTCGCCTGTATCGTTATTCGGGGAATCGAAAAGCGCAAACGCCTTTGCCTGATGGAGGCTGAGGGGCGTGCCACACACTTTATCAAGAAATTCGCCCCTGGCTTCCTCGACCGTATGTTCTATATGGTTATGGCCCGGGAACCGGATTCGCCGCTGAAATGACGGAGCAAAATGAAAAAAACAGAATTGCAGAAATAACAACCCTTGTACTGACCGGGTTGCTACTGCTCGACATAATCGTATTTTTTATTGGTATGATATGCGATGGGGCAGGCGGAAACGGGCTGGCTTACATGGTGTATTGCGGGATTGTTTCTTTGGTTTTACTGGGGTTATATCTTTTATGTTGCGCTGGGTTTTATTTCTTGTGGAAGGTGTCTTTCTGCAATAATCGCATCATACGCTTTTGTTCCTGTATTTTTGCGGCGTTGGCGGTCGGACTGTTGTCGCTTTTGTGAGATGCACCGGATAGCGAAACATTAAATACGAAGGGGATGCTCGAAAAAGCATCCCCTTTGTCGTATTGTAAACTCCTCCTACTTGAAGAAAATCGACGAAATCTCCTTGTAGTTGTGTACGCGCTCGATGACGTTGGCGAAGATGTCCGCTACGGTCATCACCTTGAATTTGCTCAGGTCCTTTTCCGGGTTGAGCGGTATGGTGTCCGTGACGATCACCTCCTGCAAGGCACTGGCATTGATTTTTTCGTAAGCCTGCCCCGAAAGGATCGGGTGGGTGATGGCTGCCCGGACGCTCTTGGCACCTTTTTCCATCAGCATATCGGCTGCCATGCAGATCGTGCCGGCCGTATCGATCATATCGTCCACGATGATTACGTTGCGACCCTTCACGTCGCCGATGGCCGTCATTTTACCCACGACATTGGCTTTCGCACGCTCCTTGTGCGAGATGATGATCGGGGCGCTCAGGTGCTTGGCATAGGTGTTGGCCCGTTTGGCGCCGCCCATGTCGGGTGCCGCGATCGAGAGGTCCTCGATGTTCAGGCTCTTGATGTACGGTACGAAGATGCCGCTGGCATAGAGTGCATCCACCGGTACGTCGAAGAAGCCCTGGATCTGGTCCGCATGCAGGTCCATGGTCATAATGCGGTCCACGCCTGCCGCGACGAGCATGTTGGCTACCAGTTTCGCGCCGATCGGTACGCGGGGACGGTCTTTGCGGTCCTGACGCGCCCAGCCGAAGTAGGGCATCACGGCGATCACCTTGTAGGCCGATGCGCGGCGTGCGGCGTCGATCATCATAAGGAGTTCCATCAGGTTGTCCAGCGGCGGGAAGGTCGATTGGATGATGAACACGGTGCAGCCGCGGATCGACTCGTTGAAGCAGGGCTGGAACTCTCCGTCGCTGAACTGTTGCACCTCCGAGTTTCCGAGCGTGGTGCCGTAGCTTGCGACGATTTTCTCCGCGAGGTACCGCGAGCCCCTGCCTGCGAAGAATTTGATTTTGTGGATAGCCATAGTATGTGATTGTGTTTTTGAATGGTGCAAAGATAGGATGTAAAGACCGAATTATCGGGTATTTCTAAAATCTTTTTTTAACATTCTGTTAAACATTTGCCGATGAAGTCCAGGATCTCTTCGCGGCCCGTCCGTTTTTCGCTCGAGGAGCGGAACATCGGAGGCAACTCCTCCCACTGTTCACCGAGTACTTGTTTGTAGCGATCGACGCTGCGTGCGAGCTGTGCGGCAGACAGTTTGTCGGTTTTGGTAAAGACGATGCCGAAAGGGATGCCCTCCCGGCCGAGCATTTCGATAAAGCGCAGGTCGATCTTCTGGGGCTCCAGTCGGGAATCGACCAGCACGAACAGGAAGTGCATCCGTTCGCATCGGAGTACGTAGTCGGTGATGATTTTGGCGAACTCGTCGCGTTGGGTTTTCGATGTGCGGGCGTAACCGTAACCGGGCAGATCGACCAGATACCAACTGTCGTTGATGCGGAAATGGTTGATAAGCCGCGTCTTGCCCGGGGTGCCGGAAACTTTGGCCAGGCCGCTGCGACCTGTGAGCATATTGACCAGCGACGACTTGCCGACGTTGCTGCGGCCGATGAAGGCGAACTCCGGGAGCGAGTCTTTCGGCAGTTGCGAAAGACGCTCGGAGCTGCATACGAATTGTGCCTTGTTGATCTGCATAACAAACGGTAGCAAAAGAGGTACGGCGAGGGTGTTCCCGGGTTCGATACGATCGGTTTCGCAGGCGGCGACAGCGGCAATCCGTCCGACCGAATCTATCTTTTTGCAAAAATAGTGGAAGGCGAACGGTAAGCCGAATCTGTCTGAACTTGTCCGGGCCACGCATCCGATTTTTTGCAAAGATAGTGAAAGATGCGAGCAATCGTGCGGACTTGTACGCAAAAAACGCCGAACCGCACCCCATCTTCGGCAAAGATAGTACAAACCACATACAGAACAAACAGGTCCTGTCGGAACATGGCCTTATTTTCGCAAAATTAACCTCGACATTTTTACTAAAACAGCTAATTTCCGATTCTTCCGACAACAGAAATTCCATTAGGAACAATTCTTGCAAAGGTAACGTAACAAATCGACTTAAAAATACGCATCCGATATGGCAAAAAAGACAGCATCGCCCCACGAATCATCTTCCGAAGGGAATCAAATAGCCATTACCGTCACCGAAAAGGGTCCGTACCTCGTCACCGGAAACCCGCCGCTGGCCATGCAATTCATCATGCCCGACTCCGAGGGCGAGAGTTGGTATTTTCAGGAAGGGCGGCATTTTTCGACGGAAAAAGAACCGACGGCATTGTGCCGTTGCGGTTTATCTCGCAGCAAACCCTATTGCGACGGCTCGCACCTCAAGGAGGAATGGGATTCGGCGATCACCTCCGGAGAAGACCGGATTACGGACGAAGTAGAGATCACCGAGGGACAGCGGGTGACATTGAACGACAACGAAAAATACTGTGTTTTCGCCCGTTTCTGCCATCCTTACGGGGGTGTCTGGGACCTGACGGCCGCATCCGGCGATTCGCAGTCCCGCAAGCTGGCCGTCCGCGAAGCTTCGATGTGTCCGAGCGCCCGCCTGACCGCCTGGGACAACCGCACGGGAAAACCCTACGAATTCATCTTCGAACCCAGCCTGGGATTGATCGAAGACCCGGCGATCGGCGCTAGCGGAGGACTCTGGGTACGCGGCGGGATCCGCATCCAACGCGAAGACGGCCGAACCTTCGAAGTTCGGAACAGGGTAGTGCTCTGCCGCTGCGGACACTCCCGCAACAAGCCCTATTGCGACGGTGCGCATGCCGCCGTCAAATGGAAAGACGGGCTGGAGGGAACCCCCAATGGAGAAACGCTCCCCCGAAGCGTTGCCAGTGCGAAAATCGAAACCCACTGACCGGCCTGCCGTTCCATTCGAATAAAATAGAGTCCACCGGCACGCTGTATGGCTTGGCCCGTCATACTTCGGCCCCGAAACGGGACGCTCCATTCTACAATACGCTCCGATAGATTCCCGCCCATATCGATAAAAGAAACCCCGTTGAGATTTCAACGGGGTTTTTCATGCGAACAACGATTCGTCGTCCTATTTCTTATCGGGTTTGGCGATCGTTTCGCGCATCGTAGTATCCGCCATGATGTTCTTCATCTTATAGTAATCCATCACGCCCAGATTTCCGCTGCGGAACGCTTCGGCCATAGCCAGCGGCACTTCGGCTTCGGCCAGAATCACCTTGGCGCGGGCATCCTGCGCCTTGGCCTTGTTCTCCTGTTCGAGAGCTACGGCCATAGCACGACGCTCCTCGGCCTTGGCCTGGGCGATGTTCTTGTCCGCTTCGGCCTGGTCCATCTGCAACTGTGCGCCGATGTTCTTACCTACGTCTATATCGGCGATGTCAATCGAAAGAATTTCGAACGCCGTTCCCGCATCCAATCCCTTCTCCAGCACCACGCGGGAGATCGAATCGGGATTCTCCAGCACGATCTTGTGCGACTGTGCCGAGCCGATCGACGAAACGATACCTTCGCCGACACGTGCCAGAACCGTTTCCTCACCGGCACCGCCGACCAACTGCTTGATATTGGCCCGCACCGTAACGCGCGCCTTGGCGATCAGCTGAATACCGTCCTTGGCCACCGCAGCTACCGGCGGAGTATTGATGACTTTGGGATTGACCGACATCTGTACCGCTTCGAATACGTCGCGGCCCGCCAGATCGATCGCCGTAGCCATCTTGAAATCGAGCATAATATTGGCTTTCTGGGCCGACACCAGCGCATGCACCACGTTGGTCACGTTACCTCCGGCCAGATAATGGGCTTCGAGCTCGTTGGGATTGAGTTCCAAACCGGCCTTCGTACTCTCGATCATCGACGATACGATCGTCGAGGGCGGCACCTTGCGCCAACGCATCAGGATCAACTGCAACAAACTGATCCGCACGCCCGACACCAGTGCCGAGAACCACAAGCCTACGGGAATGAAGTAAAAAATAAGCCAAATCGCAAAAAGCGAAACGAAGACGATTAATGCAATGATACCGATTTCCATCTTTTATTTATTTAATATGTTTGCGTACGATTATATTGAAATTTTCGAAGCCGACGACTTCTACCTCCCGGCGGGGATCGATATAACTGTCCAGGGATTTGGCTTCGTAAATCTTGCCGCCGATCTCCACTTTGCCCATCGGGGCCAGGCGCGAAACGGTCATTCCCGTATCTCCGACACGGACACTCTGCTGCACCGGTTCGGGCATCACAGAGGAATCGACCTTCTGTTTCAGGGAGAAACGGCGCCAGGTTTTGGATCGCAGCGAAACGACAGTCGCCACGAACGAAAGGACGAGAACCACGGCGACGACGATTCCGCCCGCCAGAGGACCGTAATCCCGGAAGGCGATATAAATGGCACCGCCGTAGCTCACCAGCGCGAGGATCGCCCCGATCGATACGCCCGGCAGCAGGACGAGCTCCGCCACCAAAAACAGTAACCCGAAAAAGACCAGCAGAACGATAAAAAACATATTCACAGCATTAAAAATTACCGAAAAAGATCGGAGTAACCGGTTCGCAGGCCGAATTTCCACCCGATTCACCGATATACGTCCGAATACGGACCTACATTCTTTCGGGTGAAGATACGCAAAAAATTCGATTATTCAGCAATTTCCGTCACTTTTACCGATAATTGAGGATCGGCGGCGCGAATCGCGGCAGCGGCCTGATCCGCGACAGCCTTGTTGTCGAACTGTCCAACGACGAAAAGATCCGCCCCCACGCGGGACAGGTCGCAGCCGGGAGCGGCCTGCGCGATCGCCTGCTTCACGGCATCCGACAGATTCTGCTCACTGGAGATCTCCACCCGGAAAACGGCCATTTCAGCTTCAGGGGTCCGTGTCAGATTGGTATATTCCCCGTCGTACCACACGGCCAGTTCCGGACGGCGGAATCCTTTCGTTCGCAGCAACTCCTGTGCATCGACGGCTTCGGCCTTGGTCGCGAAACCTCCCGCGAAATAGCGGTAACGCCCCGCGTCGGTCTTCAATACATAGAGCGGGCAGGCATTACGGAAAATGGAAATATTCTGTTTGTACTTATACTCCCCGAGCATAATTCGGTAGATCACTCCATGCTCATAGACAGGACAGTCCGGAATCGGTTTCTTATATGTATAGCGCCCCGCAACAAATTCGACCGGCTCGTAATCGAGGAAATAGCGTTCCGTAATCTCCGGCTTCGGAAGACGAAAATCTATCGTCTGAAGCTGTAAAGCCACCCGCTTCAAGGAATCGGATGCAAGTCCCAACCCCAGCAGCCGGGCGATTTCCCGCTCGTAATCCGTCAAATAGCGTTTCCGGATATAATAATCGGGGAGCGCATCGACAAGCCCTTCGGCCTGGGCCGCAGACATCTGCCGCCGCACATCGTCCAACGCCTTCTGCTGACGTGCCTGCTGTTCTCTGCAATTCAACTTATCCAGGATATAATCGTAAGCATAGCTCTTGTTATCATACACATATCCCCATACGGCCATCAGCGAATCCCGCAAAACCCGGCCCAAGTTGGCTACCGTGCGGTAACGACCGAAAAGATCGACAGCCGCCTGCTCCGTACGAACGGTATCGTACTGCTGCTTCAAAAAAGTCTGCTGCCGGTAGTTCTCCAGCAGGCGCCCGGCACATCCGGCCACCTCCGCCTCCATGCGCTGCGCCCGGAGCAGAGCCTCGTAATCACGTGCCGGAAGATTCTCACGGAAATAACCGTTGAACACGAGATTCCGACTCTGCTGCGATTCGGGAGTCTGCGCAATAAGAGATTTTTCCGTTTCGGCCGCCGGAACATAATCGGGATGTTCGGTCAGCCAGGCCTGCTCGATGGCGTTGATCCGGGCCGCGACCTGCGTACGGAGTCCCTGGACAGAGAGCATTTCGCTTTCGAGCGAGAGAATCTGAGCGCCGTAAGTCTCCTGTGCAGCCGGATTTTCCCGCAGCATCGCACGCAATCCTGCAATCCGGGTCTGCATCTCGTCGATCCGGACCTGCAACCGACTGTCCTGATCCCGAAGCGCAACATATTCCGAATCCGACTGCAGGGCAGGAATACCGGGCCCCGCCGGGTCGGAAGCTCCTCGCACGATAACGACCGAGAAGGTCAAAAATAAACCGATCAATAATTTACGCCACATCATTTCCACCATCTGATTAACAAGAATTGCAACAATCCGAATATCTCCAGACGTCCCAACAACATAAGCGCCGTGAAGATAAATTTCACGATCGCCGGCAAATCGCCGTAGTTGGCCATCGAATTAACCCCTCCAAATCCCGGGCCTACATTGCCGATAGAAGCCACGCACCCCGAAAAACTGGTCATCAGATCTACGCCGAAAAGCGTACAGAGAATCGTTCCGATGAGAATGAGAAGCAGGTAGGCCACGATGAAAAGCGACACCGTATGCAGCACGCCCGCTTCCTGAATCACACCGTCCATCTTGAGCCGGATGACGGCATTCGGATGCTGCTGCTGCTTCACCCGGATGTAAAGCATCTTCAGAGCCATCAATGCTCGATTGGCCTTCATACCGCCCGAGGTGGAACCCGCACAAGCGCAGATCAACGAGCCCAATATCAGCAAAATGATTGCGAACGGCGTCCACAAGCTAGAGTCGGCTGTAGCGAAACCGGATGTCGTCGTTATAGAAACGAACTGGAACGACGCGAAGCGCAGCGACGACCAAAACGTAGAATAAATATCGGCGATATATAAACTCAGGGCGATCAGCAGGCTTCCCAGAATCAACATTCCGAGATAAAACAAAGTGACTTCGCTGCGGAAAATATTGTTGCGCTTACCGGTAACGGTCGCATAGATCAAACCGAAATGGATGCCTGAAATACCCATTGCGAAGATGAGTACCGTGTCGATCATCGCACTGTCGTAAAAGGCGACACTGGTATTTTTGGTCCCGAACCCGCTGGTCGCACAGGCCGACATCGAATGGCATACGGCATCGAACCAGTTCATCCCGGCGAACTTCAGCATAATAGCGAAAAATGCCGTAAGTCCGATATAGACGAACAACAAGATCTGAACCACCATCTGGGCCCTGTAACGATAATTATCCCGAGCCAGGGTGGACATCTCGACGCTCGAAAGCATCATCTTGCTGGTACCCAGCGCAGGCAGGATCACCAACGCGAACATCACCACGCCCATACCTCCGACCCAGGTCGAGGACATCCGCCAGAACTGCAATCCCCGGGGCAGCGCCTCGACATTTTGCAAAATCGAAGATCCTGTGGTCGTAAAGCCAGAAACTGTTTCGAACCAAGCATTTATTACGCTGAACTCACCGCCCCAGATCAGGTAGGGGAACATACCGACGACGCAAGCGAGCAACCACGAACCGACCACGATGCAAAACCCCTCCTTGTTGGTGATCCGGTCCTGCTTTTCCACGAAAACGAGCGGAAAGCCCCCCAACAGCGCCGTCAGCAGAGCCGAGAGCAGCAACGGGTAAAATGCGGAATCCATGTGGTTGATATAGGAAATCCCCGCCGAAACGAACATAAAGAACGCCAACAGCAGCATGATCATCCCCACGTATCGCAATATCACATTGACCCGCATGACTCTCTACGCTTTATTTTGTTTCAGCATGGCGACGAGTGCCTCGATTTTCTCCTTGAGTTCCAGGATTTCGTCCTTGCACTCGGCTTTCACGGCAAAGGGTATTCTGAAGGTAAGATACTGTCCGAGTCCCTTGTTCATCGCCACGATCGGATTGACACAGTAGAGCATCGTAAAGTAAAAGAGCATCAACACCGTAGCGATCATCACCACCAACGATATCAGCACGGGAGTAACGGCCCGGTAAGCATTTTTCTTGAGTTGCTCGGCCCGCGGAGCCAACGAACTCTGCGTCGAAGTCATATAGTCCCGAATCGCCGTGACGACCTTTTCGTACTGTTTTTCATAATATTCGTTGTACCACACCTCTCCCGCCTCGTCACCGGCCTTCGGGGTTTCGGTCGCGAGAAACATCTTGGTCAGCACCAGCAGCTCGGTAGTAGCTCCCGTCAGGGAGTCGAGCGCCGAGCGGTCCAACGCCCCCTTCTGGGCCGTAGCCACTGCGTGCTCCAACCGCTGCATTCCCATACGGCACAGGCTGTCGTAACTCGCATCCTGCAGGATCGCCAGATGGACGATCGCCACGTTTTGGTCATGCACGGCACCGAGCATCTCCTTGGCGAGTTCCATATTCCGCTGGTTGGCTTTCAAAATCTCCTCGGTATCATAACTCAGATGACTCAGCTCCAAAAAAGAGATCATCCCCGAGGCGAACAACAACCCGACGATACTCAGGAAAGCAATGGACATTCTTCTTCGAATTCCCGTCATACGCATTTAACTGTTAAAATCGTCCCAAACCGCCCGTATCGGCAGGGCAGCCCCTCCACCCGAACATATCCGGAGCGATGCAACAAATATAATGCAAGGCAAGGGCAAAAGCAAACTTGTTTGAATCTTACCGAGCTACAAGCCGTATTCCGAAAAACAGTTCAAGGCGTAACCAATACCGAATCCGGCAGACTACACCGCAACTCGTTCTTACAAAAACGACCGGACGGTACGGCAAGCCCAGCCGCCGCCTCCCGCCCGAAATACAGGCCATTTTCGCAAAATACAATGCGGCCCGGAGGCAAGGCCGCATCCGGCCGGAATGCCGAAACGAAATTCACCCGAACCTTCGCCTGATACAAATATACGAAGAAATCGCTAATTATCCACGATTTCGCCTTCGAGATCGTTCGCATCGTCCATACGCCCCAGCCGTACCCGGCAAATCGTGTTGATCCGGCTCCGATCGTAGGGGACTTTGACCCGACGGTAGTTGCCCGTATAGCCGAACATCATCCCGCCCCGCATCGTGCTCTCGAACAACACCTCGTCCGTCGTACCTTCGGCCCGGGCGCAGAACTCGCCGTGCAGCCGGCGGCAGAGCTTTTCCAGCTCCTCCACACGCCGTGTAGCCACCGAAGGCTGTACCTTGTCCGGAAAATCGACGGCCGGCGTGCCGGGACGCTCCGAGAAGGGGAAAATATGCAGATAGGCCGGTGCGAGGCGCTCCAGGAACTCGTAGGTCGTACGGAAATCGGCCTCCGTTTCACCGGGAAAACCGACGATCACGTCGATCCCGATAAAGGCGTCCGGCATCAGGCGCCGCACAGCCTCGATCCGCTCGGCGAATTTTGCGGTCGTATAGCGACGGCGCATCCGTGCAAGCACACTGTCCGAGCCGCTCTGAAGCGGGATATGAAAATGATGCTGGAATTTAGGTGACGAAGCGCAAAACGCTATTATCTCATCCGTTAAAAGATTCGGCTCTATCGAAGATATACGGTAGCGTTCGATGCCTTCGACCTCGTTCAGGGCCCGCAGCAGATCGATGAACCGCTCACCCGTCGTGCGTCCGAAATCGCCCGTATTGATCCCCGTGATGACGATCTCCCGCTGTCCCGCAGCGGCGATTTGCTCGGCTTCCTTCACCAGATCGGCGATCGGTATATTGCGGCTGGCGCCCCGCGCATAGTGGATCGTACAGTAGGCGCACTTATAGTCGCAGCCGGCCTGCACTTTCAGGAACGCGCGGGTACGGTCGCCGCTCGAAAAGGCGGCGAAGAAATTGGTCAGTTCCTCCACATCGCAACTGGTGAACTGTGCGGGTCCCTTGCCAGCAAGAGCCGCTACACGCCTGAAAAGTTCGCCCTTGTCGTTATTGCTCAACACCAGATCGACCCCTTCGATCGAGGCGATCTCCTGCGGTTTGAGCTGGGCATAGCAACCGGTGACGACAATAATCGCCGCCGGGTTGCGCCGATGGATTTTACGGATCAGGTTGCGGCATTTCTTGTCGGCATGTTCGGTCACCGAGCAACTGTTGATGACCGAAATATCCGCCGCTTCCGAAACCCCGACCCGGATGAAGCCGCCCGCTTCGAATTCACGGGCGAGGGTAGAGCTCTCCGAAAAATTGAGCTTGCAGCCCAAGGTGTGAAAATTGACTCTGCGTCGCTGCATATTTCTGCTGTAAATTTGAGCGAAAGTACGAAAAACTATGCGAATCCGACCATTTTATCGGCAAAAATCACACACACGTCCGGATAAAAGAGCAGGGGCGCCCTGCAACGGGCACCCCTGCGTCATACGTAAAACAGGGCGATCTACTCCTCTCTCACGGGTTGCATCACGGCTCCGCCCACAGGCTGTACGGGCCGGTTTTCCCACAGATCGCCGAAAGATCTCATCGACCGGCAACTGCCGCGCGTGTGCATGGCGGACGGCAACTGCGGTTTGTTATCGGTCTTGATCCACTGCAGGGCAAGGTATCCGAGCTGATCCATCATCGTACCGAACTCACCCGGATAAATCGCCGAATCATCGATTTGAACATCGGGCGTGAAGCCATCCGAGTAATCCCGGAAACCCTTGGCATTCTCAATATAGCATGTGACGGGATAGAGCCAGAAGTCGTAGTTGTGGAACGACTTCATCGAACCTTCCATACCTACGTTCTTGCCGTTAGTAGGCATTCCGATAAGATTGACTTCAATATCAAGACCGCGCAGACCGTTGATGACCATTTCGCTCGCCGAAGCGGTTGTTTCGCTCACCAGAACATAGATTTTCTGCAGGCCCAAAGCGTGTTGCAAGGCTCTTTCAATCGGTTCATAGTCACCTTCGTGCGTATTCTTGACACCGATCTTGTAATCGCCGCTTTCGCCGGCTGCCGTGCGATCTTCGTTGAACGTCGTATGAGCATAGATCTGTCCCGTGTACGCCCCACCCGCGATAAGCGTACCGAGCACGGTACTCGAAAGCATATCTCCACCGTTGTTATAACGCAAGTCGAGAATCAAATCGGTGACATTCTGCGCACGGAAACGGTCGAAAGCGGTTATCAACTCTTCATCGTAATCGACATCGAAGCCCATATAGAGCAGATAACCGGCCTTCTTGTCCGACCCTTCGATTTCGACCACTTTATCCATATAGATGGCCGGACTGGTGAACGTTTCGCTTCCGACCATTATATCTCCCTTCGGAGTGAGTATAGGAGTTTGTCCGTTGTCGGTCCACGTGACACTGTTTACCGTAAGGGTGACCGCACCGTCATACACGGCCGCACCCAAACTCTGATAGTTGTTTTCGGTTACCGGTTCGCCATTGACCGCCGTGATGTAGTCGCCGCGCACGAGACCGGCCTCCGCTGCCGGCGTTCCGGGGATGACAACCATGACCACCAGTCCGATGTAATCCTCACCGATACGGGTCGCATCCAACAGATAGATACCCGAACCGATATACGCCTCGCCGGGAGCACGCGATGTAGGTGCATCACTGTCCAGGAATGAATAGTAGCCCATGCGTTTCTCTCCCTTCCAGTAGCCATCTTCACGATTCAGGTTGTCCTGTGCATCCACACCGTCGAGAATCGAAGAGAAAAAGAGATCGTAGTTGAGACTGTAATCGAGCGAAACATTCTCGATGGCACGATTCCAGAGATAATGGCTCTTCATATATCCGGCAACCCATTCGTTCACATCGCGGTATTTGCCGTCTCCCTGCTCACTTAATCCTTCGCCCTGCTTCACCACGAACGAAACCGGCGAAGCACATCCCTGTACTTCGATCGTGATCGTCGCGGAACGAGCCTCGGGTTTGGTATTTTTGGCAACTTTCAGACGCAGCAACGATTCGCCCGCTATCCCCGAACCGGTTTGCACTTCGCACCAGTCTTCCGAACTCCGGGCAGTCCAATCGCCTGCAGCGGTAAAGGTGTAGTTAATCACCCCGCCTTCGATATCGATCTGGTTTTCGGCACTCCAAGCTGCATCGGCGATTCCATTGCCCGCGATCAGCTCTTCATCGTCGCTGCACGACACGCCGGCCGTCAGCACCAGCAGTACGACCAGCATCCATCCGAATAAATTCTTCATAACACAAGTTTTTTAGGATTAACGCATCAATCGTTCAGCCACAGCTCGACGGCTGTCCGCCACAAGCGACATTCCGAGGTTTACGGTCACGCGCTCGGGCATGGAGAGTCGTCGTACGCTCTTCACGGCGGCAGGCTCGGGCCCCTGATCGGCATCGCGCGTCAGCACGATCCAAGATGACGCAGCAAACACCATGTCGCCCCACCACTGACTCGTTCCCGACAACACACCGGGATAATAGATAAAGGTACCGTCGTATTCAGTTTCTTCGACGACCTTTTTAATCGACACTGTCAGATCTTCCGACACCTCGATGGGAAAACTTAACGCCTTATCCATATAACCGGAACCGTTCAAACGCTTGGCATAAGCGTGGAAATAGTATTGCTTACCATCGAAATTCAACATCGTGTAATCCAATTCGTCGTTCACAGGCTGACTCGTCGAAATCGTATTGTCATCGATGAATTCGATGAACCACTTCGGTCCGTAGTTCGCATTGGCCTCCTCTTCGGTCGCTGCCCAGCCGTTGGCGAGCAGTTCTTCGGGGCTGGTATATTCCACCCCACACGGATCAAAGCCTAAAATGACCAGACGGTTCAGATCGGAATAAGCTTTCTCGGTAGCTTCATTCACACCCGTAGCGATGGTAACAGGGAAAGTAACCAGAGCGCCATTACTGTCTGTGGCCGTTGCAGTGTATTTGCCGGGCAGCTTCGCACGCAGCTCACCGCCTTGCTGCGGCGGCAAAAGGGTCGTGAACGTCTTTACTTCAAAAGCGCCCACACCTTCCGCATTGGAAGCATAAACGCCGAACTCGTACTCGGTATTGGGTAGCAGCTCTCCACTCTCGATGACAAGCCCCTCTTCGCTCATAGCCGCAGCCACCTCCTGTTCGGTAAGCTGCGTACCGTTGTTGTAAATGACATCGCCGGCCGTAAGATTCTCATTACCGGGGCGGCCGAGCACTTCGTCGATGGAGCCCTTCGGGAAAACACCGGCCGTCATCGCTACCGCATAAGTCGCATTGACCTTGAAAGCAGCCTTGTTCCACGGAGTTTCGACAGTCTGTGTTTCGACGGCCAAAGTCGGTTTCGGGCCTGTAGGCTCTCCCGTCGTGAAGTCGTAAAGCAGAACCTTTTCGCGCAACTCCTTGTCGAAGCCCACGATACCCACCTGATATTCGGTATTGGGTTTGAGTCCCGTCGCATTGACGGTGATAGTCTTCGTACTCTCGTTCGTAAGATCGTCCCAATGACCGATGATCATACGGCGTACGGAAGCCTCTCCCTCGAAAGAGATGAAGTCAAATTCCGCCTTTTCGGCAACCAGATAACGGAAACGCTCGATTCCCTCCCTCGGCTCGATGGTGATATCGGCAGTCATCGAACCGATGTTACCCACGGAAACCTCGATGTCGTAAGGCGCGACACCGGCTTTTTTGGTTTTGAAGAGGAGCGACTTCACAGCCTGCGCAGACACCTGCCCCTCCTCGTCCGACTCACCTGCAATGATGATAAATTCCATGTCGGAATAGATATCCTGACGAAAGTCGTTGGCATCAAAGAAAGTGGTATCGAAATTATAGGTTTGATCCTCGGTCGCTTCCGCACCGAAAGCACTTACATACGCATGCAGGCTGCTCCCGATTAAATTCACGATATAATCGTAATCGGACTTCGAGACACAGATGTGCTTATACCTGGTCACCCCTTCGGGCTTCATGATATGGTAGGAGAAAGAGGTAAGTCCGACACTTTCGAGCGTAATCATCTCGGTATAGGGAACATGCGTGTCGATCACCTCGGAAGCGAGATCGCTGTAAACGAAAGGATTGATGTTGCGTACCGCAACATAAAGATTGTATTCCGTGTCGCCGGCAAGATCGTTCAGATCGACCTTTACTGTTTTCTCCCCTTCGAAATAACGGACAGGTCCTCTTTCGAAGAGCGCCTCCGCATCGGCGATCGTTTCTGTGGCCGGCAATACGGCATAGGCATAGTCGGAGGCATTATTCGTATTGATTGTAAATGAAGCCGTTGTACGATTTACTTCATCTACGCTGACATCAACCGTGGGGGGGGGAAGTAGAGGGTCTTTGTTTTCGACACCGTCATCACTGCACCCCGACAGTCCGCACGCTGCCAGCAATGCCAATCCGGTCAAACCGAGAAATAAAGATGTACGCATAAATGTAAAAATTTAAGAGATTAAAGATTGGTTTTGCGAATGCCGAAGAACACATCTGAACAGGCATTCGTATTCAAATATACGAAAAAAATAATGATATGACGCATCGAATATTCGCTTTTTTAATGTCTTCCACAAGAAAGCATACGAATTCCGGTGTATGCGCCACCTGTCTTCCGACCGATACCGCTCTCTGCGGAAACCAAGGCACGGGCCCCGCAAATCGGACGAAACAAAATACGGTTGCTGCGATATAAAACGGCTCCCGGTTCTATTTTTTGTAAAAAATCCGTAAATTTGCAAATTAATGATTACCGCACCATGGAGTTTTTCAACGACCTTGTCCGATACAGCTACCTCAATCACGCTTTTTGGGCGTGCATCCTGTCGGGCATTACGTGCGGAATTATCGGCACTTACGTCGTCTGCCGGCGGCTGGTCTTCCTCAGCGGCGGCATCACGCACTCCTCGTTCGGCGGACTGGGCATCGCTTTCTACCTCGGAATCAATCCGATTCTGGGCGCGATGGTCTTCGCCGTCCTCTCGGCGCTGGGGATCGAATGGGCCAACGACCGGGGCCGTATCCGAGAGGATTCGGCCATCGGCATCATCTGGTCGGTGGGTATGGCCATCGGCGTACTGTTCATGAGCCTGCGCCCGGGCTACACCTCGGGCGACCTCTCGAATTTCCTGTTCGGCAGCATCGTAACGGTCACCCGCACCGATGTCCAGGCGCTCGCCGTTCTGACGCTCGTGGTAACTGTCGGCACGCTCCTCTGGCTGCGTCCGGTCATGTACGTCGCCTTCGACCGCGACTTCGCCCGCAGCCAGGGAATCCCGACCCGGCTGATCTCCTATACCATGTCGGCACTCATCGCCGTCACGATCGTACTCTCGATCCGCATCATGGGCATCGTGCTGCTGATCTCGCTGCTGACTATTCCCGTAACGATCGTCAATACGTTCACCAAATCCTTCCGCACGCTCGCACCGGCCGCCGCAGCCGTCGCCGTCGCGGGGAACCTCGCGGGACTCGCCCTGAGCTACAATTTCGAAGTTTCGCCCGGTGCGGCCATAATATTTACCCTGACCGTTACGCTTATTTTAGTAAAACTGCTAACTTTGCTCGTCAAAAAACGCCGCCGCGCCGATGAAAACCATCTATAAACTCGTTCTCAAGTCCTATCTGGGACCCATGGTGCTGACGTTCTTCATCATTATGTTCGTGCTGATGATGAATGTACTGTGGCGCTACATCGACGAGCTGGTCGGCAAAGGACTCGATCCCGGTACGATCATCGAACTGCTCTGCTACGCCACGATCAACATGATCCCGATGGCTCTGCCGCTCGCCACGCTGCTGGCGGCCATTATGACCATGGGTAATCTGGGCGAGAACTACGAGCTGCTCGCTATGAAGTCGGCGGGGATGTCGCTGCCTAAGATCATGAGGCCGCTGCTCGTGGTCGTAAGTATATTGGCCGTCGGCAGCTTCTTCATCGCCAACAACTTAGTGCCATACGCCAACAAAAAATTTTTCCGTACGATATACGACATTCGCCAGATGAACCAGACCCTCGAGTTTCAGGACGGGCTCTTCTTCAACGGCATCGACGGCATGAGCATCCGCGTCGGACACCAGAATCAGGAAACAGGGCTGCTGACCGACGTACTGATTTACGACAACCGCAACGCATCGGGCAATATGACCACGACCGTCGCCGATTCGGGCTATATCCGGCTCTCGGACGACAAGCGCTTTCTGGAGATCACGCTCTTCAACGGCGAACGCTACGAACAGACCCGAAATTCGAGCCAGTGGTACAACAAAAGTTCCCTGCAACGCAATAAATTCGAGCTTCAGAAAGCCAATATTTCCATTTCGGGATTCGAAATGCAGCGCACGGATGCCGATCTGTTCAACAACGCCCAGACCAAAAACATCTCCGAGCTGCAATACGAAATCGACACGCTGACACAGCAGGTCAATTCGGCGACGACCCGATCCTATGACCCGTTGCTCAAGGAGCGTATCTTCGTGCGGGATACGACCGTCATAACCGACCGAAACGATTCGGTGGTCGTAGAAAAACGGGATTTCAGGCCGATGGATGCCCTCGACTCCCTGGCGACTCTCGACCTGCGCTCCAAGGACCGAATCTGGAACCAGGCCGTTTCGGCCGCACGCAACTCCCGGTCTATGTTCTCGTTCGACGAATCGCAGGCCAAAAATGCGCTCAACCAGCTCTACCGCAGCAAGGTCGAATGGCACAAGAAATTGGCGCTTCCGGTGACGATCATCATCTTCTTCCTGATCGGAGCACCACTGGGCGCTATCGTCCGCAGAGGCGGTCTGGGTATGCCGATCGTGATCTCGGTCATCTTCTTCGTCATCTACTACATTATCAGCAGTTCGGGCGAAAAGATGGCCAAAGAGGGTACATGGGAGGCATTCTACGGCACGTGGCTCTCGGCCTTCGTACTGGCGCCCGTCGCCATCTACCTCACATACAAGGCCACGAACGACTCGGGGCTGCTCGACGTGGATTGGTACGTCGTAAAATTCAAGAAAATCAAGGAGAAGATCTCCGGGATATTCGCACGTTTCGCACATAAAAACAAAAAATAAAATAGACCATGAAAAACGAAAAAGTACTGAATACGATAGAAGAAGCCATCGAGGATTTCCGCCAGGGAAAAATCGTCATCGTCGTCGATGACGAAGACCGGGAAAACGAAGGCGACTTCATCATAGCAGCCGAGAAGGTGACGCCCGAAATCGTCAATTTCATGCTCAAGAACGGTCGCGGTGTGTTGTGTGCCCCGCTTTCCGAAGAGCGCTGCGCACAGCTCGAACTCAACATGATGGAGCCGAACAACACTTCGCTGCTCGGCACGCCGTTCACCGTGACGGTCGATCTGTTGGGCGAAGGCTGCACTACGGGCGTTTCTATCCACGACCGCGCGGCGACCCTGCGGGCACTGGCCGACCCGAAGACCAAACCCTCCGACCTGGGGCGTCCGGGGCACATCAACCCGCTCCGAGCCCGTCAGAAAGGCGTTCTGCGCCGTCCGGGACATACCGAAGCTGCCGTGGACCTGGCTCGACTGGCCGGACTGCAACCCGCCGGAGCACTGATCGAGATCATGAACGAAGACGGTTCGATGGCCCGCCTGCCGCAACTGCTCGAAGTGGCGGAGAAATACGGCCTGAAGATCATTTCGATCGCCGACCTGATCGCCTATCGCCTGCGCAACGAGTCGATCGTCGAGCGGGGTGAAACGGCCGAAATGCCGACCGAATACGGCATGTTCAAAATCACCGTGTTCCGTCAGAAGAGCAACGGGCTGGAACACATGGTGCTGACCAAGGGCGAATGGACCGAAGACGAGCCGGTACTGCTCCGCGTGCACTCCTCGTGCGCCACGGGCGACATTTTGGGATCGTGCCGCTGCGACTGCGGCGCACAGCTCCACGAAGCGATGCGCATGATCGAGAAGGAGGGCAAAGGCGCCATCGTTTATCTCAGCCAGGAAGGACGCGGCATCGGACTCTTCAACAAGATCGCAGCCTACAAACTCCAGGACGAAGGACTGGACACGGTGGATGCCAACGTGCGCCTGGGCTTCGGCGTCGATGAGCGCGACTACGGCGTGGGCGCCAGCATCATCCGCGAAATGGGGATCAAACACATGCGTCTGATGACCAACAATCCGCTCAAAAGAGTAGGGTTGGAGGGTTACGGCCTGAAGATCGACGAGATCGTACCGATCGTCATCGCCCCCAACAAGTACAACGAACGCTACCTCGAAACCAAACAGGAGCGCATGCACCACAAACTCAACCTCTGCAAGCATTAAAATACAAAGATATTACCGGAGAATCGTCCGAAGGGATTTTCTCGGTTTTGCCGCAGCCCGAAATCCTTGTCCGCAAGGCATGAACGGAACGGATGGCAGAACCGCGAATGGAACCGCCGGACAGCCGGAAGTGAATTTCCGGACAGCAATATTTCAACGAAAATGAACGCCAAGGATTTGCGAATCGTCTTCATGGGTACGCCCGAATTCGCCGTGCCGTCGCTGCGTGCACTGGTGCGCAGCGGCTACAACGTCGTCGGGGTCGTCACAACCCCCGACAAACCGGCGGGACGCGGACAGAAACTGCACGAAAGCGACGTGAAAATCGCGGCCCGAGAGTTCGGATTGCCGATCCTGCAACCGGAGAAGTTGCGCGATCCGGCCTTCGTAAGTGCGATGGAGGAGCTTCGGCCCGACCTGGGAATCGTAATTGCCTTCCGGATGCTGCCGGAAGTCGTCTGGGCGATGCCCCGACTCGGCACCTTCAACCTGCATGCGTCGCTGCTGCCGCAATACAGGGGTGCGGCACCGATCAACTGGGCGATCATCAACGGAGAATCCAAAACGGGCGTCACCACTTTCCTATTGAATCACGAAATCGACAAGGGAGCGATTTTAGGCCAAGTGGAAATGCCGATTCAGCCGGAAGATAATGTGGGCACTCTTTATGACAGGCTAATGACCGTCGGAGCCGATCTGGTCGTGCAGACCGTCGAACGGATCGCCGCCGGAGAAATCACTCCCGTCGTACAGCCCGACGAAGACGCATCGCTGCGGCCGGCACCCAAAATCTTCAAAAACGACTGCCTGATCGACTGGACTCAATCCGGAAAACGCATCATCGACTTCATTCGCGGGCTGTCGCCCTATCCGGCAGCCTGGACCCGGCTGCTGCGAGAGGAACAGGAAGCGAATTCGGCCAAGATTTTCGAAGCACACTTCGAAACCGGTGGTCCGGAAGCTCCATGCGGCACAATCGATACCGACAACCGCAAATACCTGCGGATCCGATGTGCGGACGGTTGGATCGACGTCCTCTCGCTGCAATTATCCGGCAAGAAACGCATGGCAGTGCAAGAGCTGCTGCTCGGATTCCGCGATGCAAACTCCTACGTCTGTCGATAAAACGCCATCTGCAATCGGAATAACGAGGAAATCCGAAGAGGATTTTTAGACAGGAAGCATCGAAGCCCGGTCGAACGCCCGGCAACAAAGCAATGAATAAACCGAAACGATAAATAAAAATAAGCCGTAAAAATCGCATAATGCTCAATCGGTTTACTATATTTGTAATCGGAACATAAAACCATTTTGCCTATGAGAAAATAACATCAATTCTATTCTTCAGTACAATACGTCATACCGTCCGATAGAATACAGGTATGACGATACATATAAAAAGCGTTAGCTTTATTTCTTGCTTTCTGAAACTTCGCAACTTTCAAAAAGTCTGACAAGAGTAAAGTGTAAACGCTCACGTTCAACGTGGGCTTTACTCTTATTTGTCAGACAAGGTATTGCGAAGACCTCAGAAAGCAAATAAAAAGTTTAGCCTGCGTTTTTTATATACCTGTCAAACAACACCATTCATTATTCAACTCAAAAGAAAATTTCCTATGAAACGCCTGATTTTCATAATTGCTTCAATACTCCTCGGACAAGTTGTCTGCGCACAAGACATCATTCAGAAAAAAGACGCCACAGAGATTCAAGCCAAAGTGCTGAAAATAACCGACACAGAAATCGAATACAAACGCTGGGACAATCCGGACGGCCCGGTATATACGATACCCGCAGAAGAGGTTTTCACCATCACTTACCCGAACGGAAACAAAGAGGTCATCTCGCATTTCGATTCCTCCCGGCGATCGGCCGCCGGCAAACAACGATTCGGCAAATTACCTCGTTACCAGGGAGAAGTTGCCTTCGCATACGGTTTGGCCGTAAGCGAAGGTACGGGCGATCTGTTCCCCCGCATCGTATTCGAAACGGTACACGGCGTGCGGATCAATCCGTACCTGTTCGCCGGTGTCGGACTGGGAATCAATTATTTCTACAAAGACCTCTACATCTACAACTACTGGGGTTCCATATTGGAGGGCTATAGAGGCGGAATTGTCCTCCCCGTATTTGCGAATGTGAAAGGTTATCTGCCCATTTCACGCAAAGTGGCCCTCAATCTGTCGTGGGATCTCGGTGCTGCAATAGGTATAGGCGGTTACTTCAACGAGGGCACCGAATTTTACACATCCATCGGCCCCGGCGTCACGTTCGGCCGTCAGAGCGGCGGGGTACGGGGCGATTTCAGCATCCGCTTCCAGCACATGGGAGAAGGATTGAATGCCATCCTGTTCCGCATCGGAATCGGATTCTAAAATACGTCCGGCAAATTTTCAAACACGGCACAAGCCGCCTGTTCGAAATTATCGGCGAATCCAAACCGAAGAGGCTGTCTGCAAGTTGCAGACAGCCTCTTCACATCATCCCCGACATTCCATCGACCTTGGACCAATAGGATCTTCAAGTATTCGATCTCTTTTTTCCGGTCATTCGCGGGCGAATCCTTTCGGGCCGGATTTCGAGCGATACAAAACACTCCAAAAACACCGGCTCGATCGGGAAGCGGATTATGCCTCTTTTCCCTCTTCCGCCGCGACCGATTGCGCCAGCTCCGAAAGAATACGGACATGCACCCGCTCGTCGGAAACAATCTTATTGAGAAGTTGGATAGCTACTGTGGCCGACTGTGTCAGCTTTTCGGGATTGTTTTTTCGGATACGCTCGATCAACTGCTGATAGGCGGCAATCGTATCTTTTTCGGCCTGGATATTGACCCGAATGGCCTCGGCAGCCGATTCATATTCGACCGTAACCGCCGAACTCGAATACTTCGGAGTATTCACGCGCCCACCCAGTTGTCCGATAAAATCGCCCAAACGGTCGAAATGCTTCATTTCGACGAAAGCGATCCCCAGGAATGTTTCGCCAATGTTTTCGAAGAGCATCCGCTGTTGGGTGTATTGAATGATAGCCGTCAGTTCCGAGGTAGGAATAGCGCCGTAGTAGGCGTCATAGAACCACTCGGGTTCCACGCCGTCGTTCGGCCGAGCCTTCTCCGCTTCGGGATAATCCAACGTATTATCGACGAAACGCATCGATTCGATCATCGCATTGGCCATCGTTTCTACATTATCGAGCGTAGCCGGATTGTGTTTTATGAACTCTTTCATCGCTTGTTTAATTTATGGCAATCATATCTCTCGAAGTTTCTCTTCGGATTTTCGAATCCGACGGTCGTACCGTTTGCAGCCTATGACTGAACGGGGCACACTGCTCCGCATAGGAAATCAAGCCGTACATCGGTCGTCGGACCCGAAAAATCCGGATGTCGAAACTCCGAAGATGCGATCACCCGATTTATCACTACTTACCCATCAGAACCTCGTCGATAATTCGCTTCAGGTCGCTCTTCGGGCGACCGCCGGTCATCATCTGCGGCATCCCGCTCAGCGGGATGAACAGCAGGGTAGGCACCGACCGTACGCCGAACACCGCAGCGAGTTCCTGTTCCTGATCGATATCGACCTTATAAAAATCGATCCGGTCCTTATACTGGTAATCGGCCGCCAGCTCGTCGAGCACAGGGGCCAATGCCTTGCAGGGACCGCACCAGGTCGCGAAAAAATCGATCACGGCGGGACGCTCGCCCAGGAATTTCCATTCGCCCTTCGATTTTTCGATATCGGCGACCTTGGTCGTGAACTCCTGCTTATTCAGTTGTTTTACAGTTTCCATAGTATTGCTTGTTTAATGTTTTATAACCCAGCGCAAACATAGTGCCGCAAGCGATAAAAAAAGAGCGTCCGGCTCATGGCCGGACGCTCCGATAGAATATCTCGAACGACTAACGCACCTTACGGATGATTTCCGCACCGTAATTGATAGCCTTCTCGTTTTCAGGCAGCATCTTCCAAGCACGCTCCGGCAGGGATTTTTTCAGTCCCACCATTACGTTCTCCATCTTAACGACGGGGCATACCTTCAGATAACCGCCCAGGATCATCGTATTGAACAACTTGGACTGTCCCAAACGAGCCGACTCGGCCGTAGCGTCGATCGTATAGATGCTGATATCCGTACGGCTCGGGTGACGCGTGATACCATTGGTGTCGTAGATCAGCGTACCGCCCGGACGAACCATCGATTCGAACTTGTCCATCGACTGCTGGTTCAGGATAATAGCCGTATCGAACTCATGAGCGATCGGCGACGAAATGGGTTTGTCCGAAAGGATAACCGTCACGTTGGCCGTACCGCCACGCATTTCAGGACCGTAAGAGGGCATCCAGGTAACTTCGAAATCCTGCATTACGCCCGAGTAAGCCAAAATCTTACCCATCGAGAGGACACCCTGTCCACCGAAGCCTGCAATAATTAAAGTCTCTTTCATATTCTTTGTCCTCTTACTTCTTGGTTAAGTCCTTGATATCGCCCAGTTGATAGAAGGGCAGCATGTTCTCTTCGAGCCACTTGTTCGAAGCCACCGGAGAGAGTTTCCAACCGCTGTTGCAGGTCGAAACGACCTCTACGAGCGAGAAACCGTTGCCGGCCATCGCATTCTCGAACGCCTTGCGGATCGCCTTCTTGCACTTGCGGACATTCGCCGGATTGTGCACGCTCTGGCGCGTCAGGTAAGTCACACCGTCCAGATGAGCCAGCATCTCGGAGATCTTGTAAGGATAACCGTTCAGACGGGGATCGCGGCCGTAAGGGGTCGTCGCAGTCTTCATACCCAGCAGGGTAGTCGGAGCCATCTGACCGCCGGTCATACCGTAGATCGCGTTGTTGATATAGATAGCAACGATGCTCTCGCCACGCGCAGCAGCGTGAATCGTTTCGCCCGTACCGATTGCGGACAAGTCGCCGTCGCCCTGATACGTGAACACCATGCTCTCGGGACGAACGCGCTTCACGGCCGTAGCCACGGCGCAAGCACGGCCGTGTGCAGCCTGAATCCAGTCCACGTCAATATATTTATAGGCAAATACCGAACAGCCCACCGGCGAAACGGCGATCGTGTTACCCTCGAGCCCCATCTCTTCAATAACCTCGGCAACCAGCTTGTGAACCGTACCGTGGCTGCAACCCGGGCAGTAGTGCATCACGTTGTCCGTGATGAGTTTCGGCTTGCCGAATACCAGGTTTTCCTGTTTGATTTCTACTACTTCTGCCATAGTCTTACTTTTTATTAATCAGTTTCTCTTTGAGTGCAACCAACACCTCGTCCGGAGCGAACAACATACCGCCCTGGCGGCCATAGTGCTCGACGGGAGCTGCACCGTTTACGGCGAGTCTAACATCCTCGACCATCTGGCCGGCATTGAGCTCGGCACTCAGGAAGCCTTTCACACCGCGTTTTGCCAAGTCGGCAATCACCTTGCTCGGGAAAGGATAAAGCGTGATCGGACGGAGCAGACCGACCTTCAGGCCTTCGGCACGAGCCAGCTCGACGGTAGCCGAGCAGATACGGGCCGACGAACCGAACGCTACGATCACGTAATCCGCATCGTCGCAGTTGATAGCCTCGTAACGAACCTCGTTTTCCTCCAAAGCCTTGTATTTCGCCTGCAAACGCTGGTTGATCTTCTCCATCACCTCCGACTGAAGCTCGAGCGAAGTGATGATATTGCGCTCCTTGCGGTTGCCTTTGCCGCAAGCCGCCCACTCTTTGCACTCCTCGGCGATCTCCTCGTTGGTCTTACGGGGACGCTGAGGAGCCAGAACGACTTTCTCCATCATCTGACCGATCGCACCGTCGGCGAGGATCAGCGCAGGATTGCGATATTTGAATGCCAGGTCGAAACCGAGAGCCACATGGTCGTGCATCTCCTGCACCGAGTTAGGAGCCAGGACAATCAGGTGGAAGTCACCGTGGGCACCGCCCTTGCAAGCCTGGAAATAGTCGCCCTGAGAAGGCTGGATCGTACCCAGGCCCGGACCGCCGCGCTGACAGTTCACGATAAGACAAGGCAGTTCCGCACCTGCCATATAGCTGAGCGTTTCGCTCATCAGACTGATACCGGGGCTCGAAGACGAAGTCATCACACGTTTACCGGTCGAAGCAGCACCATAAACCATATTGGCGGATGCAACCTCCGACTCTGCCTGCAGCACGACCATACCGGTCGTTTCCCAGGGTTTCTCCTCCATAAGCGTCTCCATAACCTCCGACTGCGGAGTGATAGGGTAGCCGAAGTAGCCGTCGCAACCGTAGCGAATCGCAGCATGAGCGATCACTTCGTTGCCTTTCATCAATTTTACTTCTTTCTCTGCCATAGTTTATTCAAATTTTTGACGATAAACCGTGATGCAACTGTCCGGACAGATAATCGCGCAGGACGCACATCCTGTGCAGGCATCCGGATTAGCCATCTGAGCCACGGGGTAACCTTTGCTGTTTACCTCGGCCGATAAATGCAGCACATCGCAGGGACACGAAGCCACGCAGACTCCGCAACCCTTGCAGCGCTCCTTATCGACGAGGATTGTTCCTTTAATTTTTGCCATAAGACATCCATTTATTATAAGTTGCTTACAAATGTACGCATTTTTTACGGTTTGAGATAACATTTCGTAATAAAATTTCACCTAACGCTTAAAATATATTCAAAAACATTCTGTTTCGGACAGATAACACACCGCCACGCAGCAAACAAACCGGGCGGAAAATTTCTTTTTCAAGGAATTTATACCTAAATTTATTGTGAAGTATTAACCTTAAAATCCTCAATGCGTATGAAAGACAACAAATTTTTCTCGTTTTTCGAACCGGTACTCAAGTATATCGACACCGGTAAGTTTTTCCGCGAACCCTTCCGCTGGCTGTATGCGATCCTGGCGATCCTCAACCTGCTGACACCCATCGTACTGCTGGTAATGGCCATTAACAACGACCTGTTTCGGTACGGCGGAGGCCGGATGATCGCCGCGTTTATTCTGGTCTGGCTCGTGATCGCCTTCGTTTCCTGGCTCGGCTTCCAGATCTGGTGGAACCGCCGCGAAAAAGTATATGCAGCTGCGACAGCGCATGACGATTTCGTCGCCATTCCCGTATTCTCGCACTTCATCCAGACTTTCGGGGAATGGGCGGGTATGTTCGTCGGTATCGGCGGAGCACTGCTCACCCTGATCGCCGCAATATTCCTGAATGGCGACGCCTCCATGCTTCGCATGATGGGTACGGGAGCATTCTTCGGCAGCGGTTCGCTCATTTACATCGTCCTCAATCCGATCTACGGCTTCATAATCGTCGTGGTGACTCGCGCAGTAGCCGAAACGTTCCGTGCATTGGCAGCTATCGCCAACAACACAAAAAAAAGCTGATCACGCTCTGCTGCGAGGGCGGTACTTTCCACCGCCCGCACCATTTTCGACGGTCGCATATTCGTAGCTCGCAGTTGCATCTGCAATTCCGAACTGACCCTAAAGAACCCGGGACGCGACGCTCCCGGTGAAATACAGGAAAGCATATAATTACAAAAGAGAAAGGAGAATCTTGAACAGATTCTCCTTTCTCTTTTGAATCCCTTACGGGACACTATTTCTCCTCGAAAGTATGGATCACCACACCCGAACGGAGTTTCGGCTCGAACCAGGTGGTCTTCGGAGGCATGATGTTGCCCGTATCGGCAATGTCGATGAGCTGCTGCATGGAAACAGGGTAGAGTGCGAAAGCCGCCTTCATCTCGCCGCTATCGACACGCTTCTTCAACTCTTCCAGGCCGCGAATACCACCGACGAAATCGATCCGTTTCGACGTCCGCAGATCCTTGATGTCGAGCAACTGATCGAGTACCAGGTTCGACAGCACGGTTACGTCCAGCACTCCGATCGGATCGTTGTCATCGTACGTACCCGGCTTCGCCGTGAGGCTGTACCACTGACCGTCGAGATAGAGCGAAAAGTTGTGCAGCTTCGAAGGGTGGTAGATCTCCTTGCCCTTGGGTTCCACGGTGAAATTCTTCTCCAGCGCCTTGAGGAACTGCTCGGGAGTCATCCCGTTCAGGTCTTTCACCACGCGGTTGTAGTCGATGATACGAAGCTGGCTCGCAGGGAACGTAACGGCCAGGAAATAGCAGTATTCCTCGTTGCCGGTATGGTTGGGGTTGCTCTCCTGACGCTTCTTGCCCACACGGGCAGCGGCAGCGGTACGATGGTGTCCGTCAGCCACGTACAGAGCGGGAATACCTGCGAAAATCTCGGTGATACGGTCGTTGATCTTCTTGTCGCGGATCACCCAGAAATGGTGGCCGAAGCCTTCGGGAGCAGCCGTGAAATCGTAGTCGGCCTTGTTGTTCTTCACGTAGTCGGCAACGATCTTGTTGATCTCGTCGTTGTCGGGATACGCGAAGAATACCGGCTCGAGGTTGGCCTGCTGAAGCTCGACGTGCTTCATGCGGTCCTCCTCTTTCTCGATGCGGGTCAGCTCGTGTTTCTTGATCTTGCCCGACCAGTAGTCCTCATAGTAGCAGCACATGGCCAGACCGTACTGGGTACGGCCATTCATCGTCTGGGCATAAATATAATAGTGCTCTTCGCCATCCTGCACCAGCCACTTGTTGTCGCGCCACTTCTTGAAGTTCTCGACAGCCTTCTTATACACCTTCTCATCATGCTCGTCGGCAATCGGATCGAAGTCGATTTCCGGCTTGATGATGTGGAGCAGCGAGCGCTCGGTAGCCTCGGCCTTGGCCTCCTGCGAGTTCAGCACGTCGTAAGGACGCGACGAAACCTCGGCAGCCAGCTCCTTCGGAGGACGGATACCTGCGAACGGTTTGATTTTTACCATAATATTCTCTCTTTATCGTTTGAAAATAAGGGGATATTTCTATTATTTGTTCACCTGGAAGCGGGTATTGCCGGTCTTGAAGAAATCGACGATCTGGTTTGCAGCGGCCAAACCTGCGTTGATGTTCGCCTCCGCAGTTTCGGCACCCATCTTCTTGGGAGTAGCGAAGAAGCGCTTGCCGAATTTCTCGCTCATCTCGGCGGCAACCTCGGGAGCGATGTCGGTGATATACTTCAGATCTTCGCGCTCGGTCATCGCCTGGATCACTCCTGCCTCGTCGATCACCTCCTTGCGGGCGGTATTCACCAAGGTAGCGCCTTTGGGCATCGAAGTCATCAGCTTGTGGCCGATCGATTTCTTGGTCTGCTCGGTAGCGGGAATATGCAGCGACAGGTAGTCGGCCTGTGCATAAAGCTCCTCGATGCTGTCCACCTTCTTCACGCCGTCAGCCTCGAATACCTTTGCATCGGTGATGAAAGGATCGAAAGCGATCACATTCATACCCAGCGCCTTGCCCTTACGACCGACGAGCTTGCCGACGTTGCCGTAAGCATGGATCGCCAGCGTCTTGCCTTTCAGCTCGCTGCCGGTACCCGGCGTGAACTGGTTGCGGGCCATGAAGACCATCATACCGAGCGCCAGTTCAGCCACGGCGTTCGAATTCTGACCCGGAGTATTCATCACCACGATACCTTTAGCCGTTGCAGCAGCCAGGTCCACGTTGTCGTAACCGGCACCCGCACGAACGACGATCTTGAGATTCTTGGCAGCTTCGATCACCTCGGCTGTCACTTTATCGCTGCGGATAATCAGGGCGTTGGCATCGGCAACGGCTGCGAGCAGCTGGGCCTTGTCCGTATATTTCTCCAGAAGGGCTACTTCGTAACCGGCATCCGTAATGATCTTCTTAATTCCATCAACAGCCTTCTTTGCGAAAGGCTTCTCGGTTGCAATTAAAACTTTCATATCGTTGAATTTTATTTTTCGCTCCCCATGCCCGGCAGGGGAGGTAGTCCCATCCTCTTTCCGTTCATCGAAAACGTCCATTAATGTATAAAAATCTATGGCGCCGTCCTCCTTACGTTTCGGCGTAAAAGTAAAGAACTGCGCCATAGATCAAATCCGGTTAATTATTTCTTGTGGTTCTTCTCGAACTCCTGCATGCAGGCAACCAGCGCGTCTACGCTCTCCTGCGGACATGCGTTGTAGATCGAAGCGCGGAAACCGCCCACCGAACGGTGACCCTTGATGCCGACCATGCCTTTCTCCTTGGCGAACGCCATGAATTCAGCCTCCAGATCCTCGTGGCCCGGAGCCATCACGAAGCAGACGTTCATCATGGAACGGTCTTCCTTCACGGCCGTGCCGACGAACATCGAGTTGCGGTCGATCTCGTTATACAGCGTCTCGGCCTTCTTCTTGTTGATCTTATACATGGCCTCGACACCGCCCTGTGCCTTCACCCACTTCAGGGTTTCGTGCATTACGAAAATCGGGAGTACGGGAGGCGTGTTGAACATCGAGTGGTTGCGAGCCTCTTCGGGATAGTGCGTAGCGTAATTGACCATCGTCTGCAACGGACGCTCCGAGCTGCCGATCAGATCCTTGCGGATGATGACGAACGTCACGCCGGCAGGGCCTACGTTCTTCTGCGCACCGCCGTAGATCATACCGTACTTCTTCACATCGACCGGACGGCTCATGATATCCGACGACATATCGGCAACGAGCGTGATAGGAGAATCGATATCCTCGTGGATCTCCGTACCGTAGATAGTGTTGTTGGTCGTAATGTGGAAATAATCCGCATCGGTCGGGATTTTGTAACCTTTCGGAATATAGGTATAGTTCTTATCCTCGGAAGAAGCGACGATCTCCACTTCGCCGTAGAACTTAGCCTCCTTAGCAGCCTTCTTCGCCCAAACACCGGTCTGGAGGTAGGCAGCTTTCTTTTTCAGCAGGTTCGCCGGAACCTCGAAGAACTGAGTCGAAGCACCGCCGCCCAGGAACATTACGGCATAGTCGTCGGGAATGTTCAGCAGGTCGCGCCACAACTGCTCGGTTTCGGCCATGATACGCTCCCAACCCGGAGTACGGTGAGAAATCTCCAGCAGGCCGATGCCTGTGTTGTCGAAATCACGGATAGCCTCAATGGCAGATTCTACCGCCTCTCTGGGCAATACGCAGGGTCCTGCGTTGAAATTGTGCTTTTTCATAAAACTTTAACAGTGATTAAATTATAGCTATTATTTCAGGTATTCTTCAAAATTGCACACAAATATAGGAATTATTTCACCAATCCGCCAAGGAAACCCGATAAATTTTCCCTGCACCGGAAAAGGGAGCGCAACAAGGCCGGAATTAAATTGTTTTTACTAAATTTGCACGAATTTAACCTTCGACGAAACCGACATGATAAAATCCATGACGGGCTTCGGCAAAGCCGAAGTCGCAATCCCCGATAAAAAAATAACGGTCGAGATACGCACGCTGAACTCCAAGCAGTTGGACCTCGCCGTCAAACTGCCTTCGGCCTACCGGCCCCTGGAATACGAAATCCGGGCTCTGGCGGCGAAAGCTCTCCAGCGCGGTAAAGCCGATCTTTACATATCCGTAGAATCGACCGCCCGGCAGACGCGTGCCTGCATCGACGAAGAGCTGTTCCACTTATATTATAACCAACTGCTGAAAATCTGTCGGGAACAACCGGAAATCGGCACACCGGGCAGCGCGGAGAACAATGCTCTCATCCAGTCGATCCTGCGCCTGCCGGACGTGGTATGCTCGCAGGAGGAAACTGTCGGCGACCGGGAACATGAAGCCGTAATGGAAGCCGTAGGGCAGGCGCTCGCCCATCTGGACGAGTTCCGCACGCAGGAGGGAGCGATTCTGATCGCCGATCTTTTGAAGCGCATCGACCGGATCGAAGCGTACAAACAGGAGGTCATTCCTTTCGAAAAAGCCCGCACGGAAGCCATCCGCGCCCGCATCCGGGAGAGTTTGGCGCAGTTGCAGGCCGAGGTAGATAACAACCGCCTGGAACAGGAGATGATCTTCTACATCGAGAAACTCGACATCACCGAAGAGAAGGTCCGGCTCACCAATCACTGCAACTATTTCCGGGAGGTTGCGGCCTCCGAGGAGTGCGCGGGCCGCAAGCTGGGCTTCATCGCTCAGGAGATGGGCCGCGAGATCAACACGATGGGTTCCAAAGCCAACAACTCCGAGATACAGATCCTCGTGGTCAAGATGAAGGACGAACTGGAGAAGATCAAGGAGCAGGTTCTCAACATCCTATAACCGACGGCAGACGATGGGCAAGTTAGTGATATTCTCCGCTCCGAGCGGTTCGGGCAAGACCACGATCGTACGGGAGCTGCTCCAGCGATTCCCCCGGTTGGAATTTTCCGTTTCAGCCACCAGCCGGGCACCGCGCGGAAAGGAACGGAACGGCGTGGACTATTTCTTCCTCTCCCCCGATGAGTTCCGCCAGGCCGTGCAGGAAGATAAATTCGTCGAATGGGAGGAAGTTTACAGCGGGACCTGCTACGGGACCCTGCGCAGCGAGATGGAGCGGATCTGGCAAAAAGGCAACGTAATCGTTTTCGACGTGGACGTGATCGGAGGGCTCAACCTCAAACGTATCTTCGGCGATCGGGCCTGCGCGATCTTCATCATGCCTCCCTCCATCGAAACTCTGCGCGAGCGGCTCGTCAAGCGGGGCACCGATTCTCCCGAAACCATCGAATGCAGAGTAGCCAAGGCGGAGTTCGAACTCACCAAAGCTCCCGAATTCGACCATGTGGTCATCAACGACGACCTTGCCCAGGCCATCGAGGAGGCGACCCGCATCCTCTCGGATTTTCTCGCCCGATAGGATGCCTACGGGCAAAATGCGCTCAAAATCCGACGGATATGACTCCGAACCTGCTCCGGCGCCCTTCGCGGATCATTCCCGGCCCGGCCGGAACTGAACGAAAAAAATAAACGACAAAACAAACAATACCGTGAAACACGTAATGCTCTACTTCGGGTCCTTCAATCCGATCCACAAGGGCCACATCGCGCTGGCCGAATATGCGATCGAAAAAGGACTCTGCGACGAAGTCGTACTGGTGGTTTCTCCGCAAAACCCGCTCAAGCCCGCCGGACAGCAGGCTCCGGAGCTGGATCGCTTCTCGATGGCGGAAACCGCATGCGCCGCATCGAAATATCCCGACAAGATCAAACCGTCGGTCATCGAATTCATGCTCGACAAACCGTCGTACACGATCCACACCCTGCGTCACCTGACGGAGAACTACGGTACGCAGATGCGATTCTCGATCCTGATGGGCGACGACCTTGTGCCGCAACTGCCCGAATGGAAACAGTACCGCGAAATCATCGACAACTATCCGATCTTCGTCTATCCCCGTACCGGACAGCCGCTGCCCGACCTCGGAGGACGAATCACCCTCCTCGAAGGCGCACCGCTGTATCCGTACTCGTCGAGCGAGATCCGCGAGCGGCTCGGTCGCGGCGAAGATGTCGGCAACATGCTCCCCGAAGGGGTGATGCAATACATCCGGGAAAAAGACCTGTGGAGTCCGGCCAGCTACATCGCATCGCTGACCGCACGCCTCGAAGCTACTCCCGACGACGCCTCCCTCTACGTCGAACGCGGTCAGTGGCACTACCGTCGCAACGAATGGGGCGAAGCCCTCAACGACTTCAACCGGGCGTTGCAAATCGATCCCGACCACCGGGAGGCCCGGCAATTCGTGGAGATGACTTATGAAATTCTTTCGTTCCGGCATACGGACATTTACAACCCCTGATATGAAACGACTCAACATCGCCCTGATGGCGGGCGGCGACTCCTCGGAACGGGAGATCGCGCTCCAGAGCGCCGCACAGATCGCATCGGCGCTCGATCCTGCGAAATACGACATAACCCTCATCGACCTGCACGGCCGCGACTGGCACTACACGTCGCCCGACGGACGGCAGTGGCAGGTCGATAAAAACGACTTCTCGATCACCATCGACGGCGACCGCAAAACTTTCGACTACGCCCTGATTCTGATTCACGGCACACCGGGCGAGAACGGCCGTCTGCAAGGTTACCTCGACATGATGGGGATTCCGTACTCCTCCTGTTCGATGACCTCGTCGGTGGTCACCTTCGACAAAATCACGACCAAACGCACCGTAGCCGAATTCGGGATTCCGCTGGCCCGGGGCTTTTTCTTCGGCCGCGACAGTCGGATCGATCCGGAGGAGATCGTCCGCACACTCGGCCTTCCCGTATTCGTAAAACCCAATGCCAGCGGCAGTTCGTTCGGTGTAACTAAAGTAAAGAGCGAGGCGGATATCTTGCCCGCCGTCGCCGAAGCTTTCACCGAGAGCGACGAAATCCTGATCGAGGAGTGCATCCGGGGTCGGGAGATGGGATGCGGCATGCTGATCGCCAAAGGCAGGGAGTACATCTTCCCGATCACGGAGATCGTTTCCAAGAAAGAGTTCTTCGATTACGAAGCCAAATACACCGCCGGCTGCTCGGACGAGATCACCCCGGCGGACATCGCGCCCGAAATCAAGGCCGAACTCAACCGCCTGACGGCGCTGGCCTACAAAGCCTGCCGCTGCCGGGGCGTGGTGCGCGTGGATTTCATCGTCACGCCCGAGGGCAAGCCTTACCTGATCGAAATCAATTCGATTCCCGGCATGAGCGGCGGCAGCATCGTCCCCAAACAGGTGCACGAAGCCGGCATGACGCTCGGGGAACTGTACGACCTGATTATCGAAGACACTTATGATCGAGATAGACGATAAGATCGTCAGCGCCGACCTGCTGCGCGAATGCTTCGCCTGCGACCTGGCGGCCTGCAAGGGTATCTGCTGCGTGGAAGGCAACGCGGGGGCACCGCTCGAAACGGACGAAGTCGATACGCTCGAAGAGGAATATCCCAACTATAAGCCCTACATGACGCCCGCAGGCATCCGGGCCGTCGAAGCGCAGGGATTTATGGTCGTGGACGAAGACGGGGACTACACCACGCCGCTGGTGGACGACGCCGAATGCGCCTATGCCTATACGGAAGAGGGGATCACCTTCTGCGCCATAGAAAAGGCGTTCCGGGAGGGAAAAACGACTTTTCGCAAACCCATCTCCTGCCATCTCTATCCGATCCGCCTGATGAACTTCTCGAACGGCACGGTCGGACTCAACTACCACCGCTGGTCGGTCTGCGAACCGGCACGCCAATGCGGGAAACGGCTCGGGATCCCGGTGTACAAGGCGCTTCGGGAGCCGATCATCCGTCGCTTCGGCGAAGAGTTCTACAAAGCGCTCGAAACTGCGGAACAACTGCTCAAGAATCAATAGAGAAACAACGACACGAAATGAAAAACCGACATATCATCGCTGCCGCCTTGCTGCTGCTCACCACGACGGCAGCGGCACAGGACCGCCATACGGAGACGACCCCGGACACCGGTGAAAACCTGCAAACGACACCGAATGCCGAACAGCTCCGCCAACAGATCGAAACGCTGCAACGGCAGCTCGACCTGCTCGAAAAGGGGCGGGACACCCTGGCCGTAAAGAAACCCGCACTGCTTCCCGATCCCGTGGAACCCATCGCCAACATGAACGGAATCATCCCCCTGGACACGCTGCAAACGATCAACGAAGCGGTGAAAATCGTCATTTACAACGACAATTCGTGGAAATACGTCCGCGACAGAGAGTTTGTCAAGGACAGTTCGATCTACACCAAATACTGGGACACGGGCACGCTGTTCCCGTACAAGGAATATCCGCTGTCGGAGATGCCTGCATCGCTTGCGATCGATCTGGTGGATTCGCTCAAGTGTTATCATTATCCCCACAAGGGCAGCATCCGCTCCAAATACGGCATCCGCCATCGCCGGCGGCATCAGGGAGTCGATATTCCGATTAAAACGGGCGATCCCGTTTATGCGACTTTCGACGGCCGGGTCCGCATCTCGGAGTACAACCGGGGCGGTTACGGCAACCTGATCATCGTGCGTCACGACAATGGTCTGGAAACCTACTACGGACACCTCTCCGAACGGCTCGTGCAGAGCGGTGAATGGGTCGAGGCAGGACAGATCATCGGCCTGGGCGGTTCGACGGGCCGCAGCACCGGCCCGCACCTGCATTTCGAAACCCGTTATTACGGACAGGCTTTCGACCCGGAGCGGCTGATCGACTTCGAATCGGGCATTCTGCGGCGTCAGACATTCCTGCTCAAGAAATCGTTCTTCGACATCCGGTCCAACGCCGGACAGGATTTCGACGACGAGGCGGAAGTGGAAAAGGCTGACAAAAAGGAGGCTGCGGAAAGAGCCGCCGTAACTTACCACACGATCAAGTCGGGCGATACGCTCGGCGCCCTCGCACGACGATACGGCACGACGGTATCGAAGCTCTGTTCGCTCAACGGTATCAAATCGACCACGATCCTGCGGCTCGGACGCAAGCTCCGGGTCCGCTAAACAAGCGGACGAGCCGGAACAGGGCGGGGTATGGTATGAAACTGGCTCCGTACCGGATGATGCGACTCCGGAAACAAATTATCAAATAGCTAATAAAAATTAGGCACATCCGCTCATTACTTTTTCTTTGAACCTATGATTCCGAATGAGCGGCACGCCGCGCGACCAGTCGGCGTGGGTGCTCGAAGAGTTCCCCGACCGCCCGAACGCCGTCCGTTGGACCTACCGGATTACCGACAAGGATTATAAGGAGGCCGTGCGTCAGACGCTCGAACGATGGGCAGACCGGGACGAGAAAAAACAATAGGGCAAAAGCATTTGCGAAACAAGGCTTTTCCCGACTTATTTCCACATAAGCGGGCCGCAGTATCGCTACTGCGGCCCGTTTTTTACTGCCGATTCTTCCCGACGGCACGGCCGTTTCGATACGGCTCTCCGATCATTTGGAATAATCGCGGGCGCCGAAAATCAGCGAACCGATACGCACCAGCGTCGCTCCGTATTCGAGAGCAATCCGGTAGTCGTGGGACATTCCGATCGAAAGGGTATCGAACTCCGGCCCGAAATAGGGCGACAACTCGCTCTTATACCGTTGCAAAGCGGCGAAATCCCGCCGAATAACCTGCTCGTCCTCCGTGTTGGTCGCTACACCCATGACACCCCGCACCCGCAGGTTAGGCATACGTCCGAAAGCTCCGCTGCGGGAATACTCCAACAGTTCGGTCCACTGCCAGCCGGATTTGGACTCCTCGTCCGCAACGTGAATCTCGAGCAACACGTCGATCGTACGGCCCGCAGCGGCAGCGGCTTTCTGGATCGCCTCGGCCAGCCGAACGCTGTCGAGCGAATGGATCATCGCCACGAAAGGCACGACCATCTTCACTTTATTGGTCTGCAAATGGCCTATCAGGTGCCATTCGATGTCCTTGGGAAGCTCCTCGTACTTCTGAACCATCTCCTGCGGCCGGTTCTCTCCGAAAATCCGCTGGCCGGCTTCGTAAGCCTCCATGATCCGCTGGGCAGGATAGGTTTTCGAAACGGCCACCAACTCCACCTGCCCGGGCAGGGAGCTTTTGACCCGTAATATCTGATCTGCTATTGACATATCGCTAAAAAATAAAGTAAAAACGGCTTTCGTTGTGTCTCTTTCTTTTAAAGAAGGGTAACCCGTTTACTTTTGGGTTACCCTCGACTTCTCAAAGTTTGTCCGAACTTATTCCATGCTTATTTGAGTACGCTTCTGATAAAATTTCTGTGCATATTTTACCGCAAACGAACTGGCCATTTACTAAAAAATCGCAAGAAAAAATTACGAAAAACAACTCGAAGATGCCGAAATTTTGTTCACGAACCGTATAATTTCCAAACGGATTTCTACAACCGCTCCAATTTTACAGTGAAATGACGCATCAATTCCGTCTCCCAGACAATTTTCACACCACGCTTTATCTGATCGCGACGATCGTAAACATTTTTCAACGCTGCGGCGATCACATCCATATGGTTGTTGGTATAAACACGCCGAGCGATACACAAGCGGAGCAGATCGAGACCTCCGAAACGGTTTTCACGGGTTACAGGGTCGCGATCGGCCAAGATATAACCGATTTCACAACCACGGATACCGGCTTCCAAATACAACTCGATAGCGAGAGTTTGCGCAGGGAACTCTTCTTTCGGAACACTAGAGAGCACCTTGTCGGCATCGACAAACAGCGCATGACCTCCGACAGGTCTTTGATAGGGAATGCCGTATTCATCCAAACGCGCCGCAAGGTATTGGACCTGTTTAATGCGTGTTTCGATATTGTCAAACTCGGTATTTTCCTCAAGACCAACAGCCAAAGCCGCCATATCCCGGCCGTTCATACCTCCGTAGGTAAGATAACCTTCAAAAGGAATACAGAATTTTTTTGCACCTTCATACCAGTCTTCATGCCTGGTCGCAATAAAACCGCCCATATTGACAAGACCGTCTTTCTTGGAGGACATGGTCATGCCATCGGCCAAAGAGAACATCTCCTTCACGATCTCCTTGATGGTCTTATCCGCATATCCGTCCTCTCGAGTCTTGATGAAATAGGCATTCTCCACGAAGCGTGCCGAATCGAAAATAACACGTTTGCCGTATTTGTCCGCAAGGGTGCGCACTTCCCGCAGGTTCTGCATGGAAACAGGCTGGCCACCGGCGGTATTGTTGGTGACCGTCACTATGATGAAAGGAATTTTATCCTTATATTGCTTCAAGGCCTCTTCCAGTTTCGCAGGGTCTACATTGCCTTTGAACGGCACTTCCAACTGGGTATCTTTCGCCTCATCCACCGTACAATCGAGCGCTACGGCTTTGCGGCTCTCTATGTGCCCCTTCGTCGTGTCGAAATGCGAGTTGCCCGGGACAACATCTCCGTTATGCACCAGATGGCTGAAAAGAACATTCTCTGCAGCTCGCCCCTGATGGGTCGGAATTACATATTCGAATCCGGTCAGCCGGGTGATGGTATCTTTCAACTGAAAGAAAGACGAAGAGCCGGCATAACTCTCATCTCCCATCATCATCGCCGCCCATTGGCGGTCGCTCATCGCACCCGTACCCGAATCGGTAAGGCAATCGATATAAACTTGATCCGCTTTTAATTGAAACAAATTGTAGTGAGCCTCCTTGATCCATTTTTCACGTTCTTGTCGCGTACTTTTACGGATAGGTTCAACCATTTTAATTTTCCATGATTCAGCAAAAGGCAGTTCCATAATATAGATTTTTTAACTAATTTATATAGAATTGAAAAATACTTTTTTAATACATATGATAACAAAGATACGAAAATTTCCTTTTAACCAAGCAAAAACAGGAAAATTTCCGCAAAACGAAATCCCGTTCCGGAACGATCTTATTCCGGAGCGGGACAACCGCTCTTCCGGCCGGTAAGCCGGCGACGGCTACCAGCCGCCGCCCAGCGCCTTGAACAGATTCACATAATTGATATACTGTTGAGCTACGAGGTTCACATATTCCATCTGCGACTGGTACATGTTTCGTTCGGCGTCGATCACGTCCAGATAGGCCGACATACCATTGCGGTAGAGCGAATTGGTCATCGTGGCGATCTCGATATTGGCCCGGAGCAACCGGGCGTAATTCTCGGCCTGGCTGCGGTAGGTAGCGATGTCGAGCAGACTCTTTTCCACATCGCCCAACGCTTCGAGCACGGTCTCCTCATAGGCGAACACACTCTGATAATATCGCTCCCTGGCAACCTGCTCCTGCCGCTTGAGCTTGCCGGAATTAAAGATCGGCTGCACGAGCGACCCGACGGCCGACCACGCCCACGAATGACCGTCGGAAATACCTTCGATCGAACTGGAAACGATACCCCCGGCTCCGGTCAGCGTAATCGACGGAAAACGCTTGCTGCGGGCAAGCCCCACGTTCGCGGCCGCCTCATCCATGTTGAACGAAGCCTCCATGATGTCAGGACGCCGCTCGAGCAATTCCGAAGGAAGTCCGACGGGAATATCCATCACCTGATAATTGTCCAGCAAGGCATCGTCGAAAGTTTCGTCCCCGAAATAGGAGGGATTCTCGCCGAGCAGTACACAAAGGGCCAGACGCGACTGCTCGACGGCACGCTGATACTGCGGAATATCGGCCTCGGCCTGATAGACGAGGCTCATGGCTTGCTGAAGGGCCACGCCGTTGGACATGCCGTAACGGGCGAGCGAATCCACGAGCGCCGCCGACTCCCGGCGCAGCACATAGCTCTGCCGGGCGATCCGCAGGTCGCGGGTGTATTGAAGCACGGTAAAATAGGAGGTGGCGACTTCCGCCGTCAGCGACAGCATCACGCCCCGGTAGCCCCATTCTGAAGAGTAGAGAGCTGCCTTAGCCGCCCGGTTAGCGCTGCGGAGTGTTCCGAAAAGGGGTACTTCCCAGGAAATCGACGGTTCGATCGTATATTGCTGAGCGGTTCCGGTCGGCTCGGTATAATTTCCCTGCGCCGAGACGTTCAGTCCCACCGAGGGAAGAAAAGGCGCACGGGCCACAGCGATATTGGCGCGTGCTTCGAAGATACGCGAAGCCGCCTGCGCCAGATTGCGGTTGTTTTCGAGCGCGTGCTCCACCAGGCGATTGAGCGTCGAATCCCCGAAAATCTCCCACCAGGCGAAAGGCAGCGACACCGAATCCTGCGGAAAATCGCCCGCGAAGCGATAATTCTCAGGCACTTCGACCTGCGCGTCGTAGAGTTTCGGAGTGCACGAGGCCAGTGCGGCAGCGAACAGAATGATTGCAAAGTATCGTTTCATGACTCTTTTTGTTTTAACTCCCGCTTGCGTTCGAACTTGCCGACACGGGCAACCAGATAATACAGAGCAGGGTAGATGAAAATGCCCAGCATCGTGGCGAGCAACATGCCGCCCACCAGAGCCATACCCATAATATTGCGGGCCGTAGCATAGACTCCGCTGGCGAAGATCAGCGGCATGACACCCAGGATGAACGAGAAGGCGGTCATCATGATCGGCCGCATACGCAGCCTCGCCGCCTCGATCGTCGCGGCCTTCAGGTCCATGTTCTTCTCGAAGAAGAGCTGATCGGCATATTCCACGACCAAAATGGCATTCTTGGCCGAAAGACCGATCAGCATGACCAACGAGATCTGCATGTAGATATTATTGATAAACTCGGGGCTGACCAGGTACGCCGCACCGACAAATAACAGTGCGCCGAGCACCGCGAGCGGGACACTCAACAGGATCGCCAGCGGCAGCCTCCAGCTGTTGTAGAGGGCCGAAAGAGTCAGGAACACGAAGACGATAGCCAGCAGATAAACGACGCCGCTGCTGCCCGAAGCCGTCTTTTCCTGATAGGATAAGCCGCTCCAGGTGGTTCCGACCGCCTCGGGCAGCACGTCGGCGGCCACCGCTTCGATGGCGTCCATCGCCTGACCGGTCGAAACTTTCGCGGCGGGATTGACCGTCAGCTCGATCGACCGGTAGAGGTTGAACTGCGAGACGAATTCGACACCCGTAGTATCCCGTACGGTCGTGAACGACGAAACGGGAATCGAGTTACCCTGACCGTCGTCCACGAAATAGCTTTCGAGCGAATACTTGTCACGACGGTACTCGGGCGCAGCCTGGATATAAGTCTGGTAAAGTTTTCCGAACCGGTTGAAATTGTTGATATAGGAACCGCCGAGCAGAGTGCTCATCGTCTTGTAGAAACTCTGGAGCGGCACGCCCTGTGCCAGCGCTTTCTCCTTATCGACTTCGATCCGCCGCTGGGGGATGCCGGCGTTGAACTGGGTGGTCACGGAGCCAATCTGCGGCTGCTTGCGCAGCGAATCCATGAAGCGCATGGTTTCGTCCGCCAGGAACTCCGTACCCCGGCCTTCGAGATCCTGTACCTGCAACGTAATACCGGACGTTACGCCCAAACCGGGGATCGACGGCGAGATAAAAGCGTAGCTGACGGCCTCGGGAACTGCCACATACAACTCCTCCGTCAAGGCGGAAGCGATCTGGGAAGAGGTCTTGCTACGCTGGCTGTAATCGACCAGCTTCACGAAGATAATGCCGCTGTTGCTCGACGCGATGCCCGCCAGCATGTTGAAACCGGCGGCAAAGGAGGTCGCCTCGACATCCGGACGCTGCCGGACGAGCTCATCGACCCGCTGCATCGCCTTGACGGTGGTTGGCAGGGACGAAGCTTCGGGCGTCTGCACGAAGACCATGACATACCCCTGATCCTCGTCGGGCAGAAAGCCCGAAGGCAGCAAATGCCAGATCACAGCGATAGCGGCGAGCGTTACGGCGATGATCGTACCGGTACGCTTCAAATGACCGATAAAACGGGTCGTGGCCGAGGTATATTCTTCAGTACGCTTGCCGAACCAGCGGTTGAAAGCGGCGAAGAATCCCTTCTGCACCTTCGGGCGCGGCTTGAGCAGCAACGCGCACAGCGCGGGCGAAAGGGTGAGGGCATTGAACGAAGAGATGCAGACCGATACGGCGATCGAGATCGAGAACTGCTGGAACAGCAGACCCGTGATACTGCCCATGAACGACACGGGAATAAACACGGCCAGCAACACGACGGTCGTGGCGATGATCGGCGACGAAACGCTGTGCATCGCTTCGACGGTCGCCTGCTTCGCACTCAGCCCCTTCTCGATATTGACCTGCACGGCCTCGACCACCACGATCGCGTCATCGACCACCAGGCCGATGGCCAGCACCATACCCAACAGCGAGATGATATTGATCGAGAACCCGAGCAGCGGGAAGAGCGCGAAAGCGCCGATGATCGACACCGGAATCGCCAGCAGCGGGATGAGCGTCGCACGCCAGTCCTGCAGGAAGAGGAAGATGATGGCGATCACCAGAATCAGAGCGATAATGAGCGTAACGAAAATATCCTTCACGCCGGCTTCGATACTGGTCGTGGCATCGACCATCGAAGTATAGGTAATGCCATCGGGGAAGCGCTTGGAAAGGCGCTCCATTTCGGCCTTGACCGAATTGCCCACATCGACGGCATTGCTGCCCGGTTGCTGATAAATGACAAGCAGGGCGGTCGGGTCGCTGTTGAAGAGCGATTCGACACCGTACTGGCGGCTGCCGAGAGCCACGTCGGCAATATCGCTCAACCGAACCTGCTCGCCTTCGGGAGTGGTGGAGATAATGATGTCGCCGAACTGCTCCGCATCGTAGATCTGGGGCGGCATGGTCACCGTATAGGTATAAGCCACGTCGCCCGCAGCGGGTTCCCCGCCGAACTTGCCCGCCGGAAAGATGCCGCCCTGCGCCTCAACAGCCGCAAAAACCTCGTCGAGCGAGATCTTGTAGTAATCCAATAGGTCGGGCTTCAGCCAGATACGCATGGCGTATTCACCGGCGCCCATAATGTCCACCTTACCCACACCGTCGATCTTCAACAGTTCGTTCTGGATGTTGATATAGGCGTAGTTGGAGAGAAAATCGCCGGTGTAGCGTCCGTCGCTGGTGAGCGAATAGACGATCAGAAAGCCGGTCATGGTCTTGCGCGTGGTGACGCCCTGCTGGGTCACCGCTGCGGGAAGTTGCGAAAGGGCCGTCGAAACATTGTTCTGCGTAAAAATGGCGTCCATGTTCGGATCGGATCCGATATCGAAGGTCACCTGCAGATTCATCGACCCGTCGTTGGCGCTCGTAGCCTGCATATAGAGCATATCGCTGACACCCATGATGCTCTGCGAAACGGGCGTGGCGACCGCATTGTTCACGGTTTCGGCATCGGCACCGGGATAGGTCGTCGAAACCTCGACGACAGGAGGCGTAATGTCGGGATACTGCTCGATCGGCAGGTCGAATATAGAAATGATACCCAGCAGCACGATGGCTGCCGCCAGCGCAATGGCGAAAATGGGCCGCGCGATGAAAAATTTTCCCATACCTGCCTATTTTTTAACGGGAACGACCCGCATTCCCTGACGAAGTTTCTGCAAACCGGTCACAGCGACCGTTTCTCCCGGTTCCAGGCCCGACTCGATAGCCCACATTCCGCCGAACGTTTCGCCCGGCGTAACCTTGCGGTATTCGGCCGTGCTGTCCGGCCGGATTACCCAGACCGACGATACGTCGAGAGTCTGTACGACACTCTGCTGCGGCACCAGTACACGGGGCAGCTTCGCCCCGATATTGGCTTCGACACGCGCGAACTGTCCGGTCTTGAGCCGGTAGGAAGGATTCGGGAAACGGACGATCAACACGATCGTCCCCGTAGCCGAAGATACGGCCGTCCGAGTGTAATCGTACTTGCCGAAAAGCGGATAGCGGGTACCGTCCGCCTCGTAAAGCACGATCTCCGAAAGCAGTTCGGCGTTGTCGTAGATATTCGTCCGATTGCTGTCCAACCGAAGGAATTGCGTCATCGGAATCGCAATGGGGACCTGCACCGTATCGATGTTCATAATCGTGGTGAGGGTCGGAATTTGCGTACCCGGACCGACATAATCGCCGACGGAGCCGTTCGAAGATTCGATAATACCGTCTATCTGTGCATAGATCTTCGTGTAGCCCAAATTGAACTGGGCATTCCGCAGAGCCTGCCGGGCCGACTTCACGTCGGCCTCCGAAGCGGCGTACTGCGCCGTATATTGGTCGAGTTGCGTACCGCTGATGGCATTGATCTTGGCCAGCGGTACCGCCCGGTCGAAATTGTTCTTGGCTTCGAGTGCCAGCGCACGGCTCGACTCCAAAGCCGCTTGAGCCGAAAGCAGGGCGGTGTAATACTCACTGTCGTCGATTTCGAAAATCAACTGACCCTTGCGCACGGGCATACCTTTTTTATAATGCCGGGCTACGAGAAACCCGCTCACACGGGGTTCGACCACCACTTCGTTATCGCTGTTGATCTGGGAAATGAAGCTCCGCCGCGTATAGAGCGAATCGGACTCGGCGACAGCGGTTTCGATCTCCATCGGCGGCATCTGCCCGGTATGTCCGGAACGGGAACCACAGGAAACCGCGAGCAAAGAGAGCGCGAGCAGGATAAAGGGAATTGAAGATGATCTGTAACACATAGTTTCTGCATTTTTCGAAATACACGGCAAGTTATGTGCCTCAACTTGCGGTCAATTCAAATTTTTCGGAGAATAATGTCCCTTTCGGCCCCTCAGAGCGAGCCGGGAGCCCGAATCCGCCCCCGGCAGGAACACAGCGGACAGCCGCTCCCGCCTCCCGTCGAAAAACATCCCGTCGCATCCGAAACGAACGAACCGGCCAGACAACATCCGGCATAAATGCTCCCGACGCATCCCGTCCCGGTTTTTACGATACCGGTTGAATTCCGGAAAAAGGGATGCGGCCGGTTTTGTTTTATTTCCGGTTTATGCTATCTTTGCGAAAATAACTTTTGCCCGGACCGGCCGTATTCCGGAAACACGGAACCGCATCGTTCAAAGAATACGCGCCGTTCTCACTCAAAATAAAAAATTCTCGCATGAAAAAACTATTCCGAACCCTGTTTGCCGCAGCCCTGTGCTGTCTGACATTCAAGGCGACAGACGCCTGCACCAACTTCATCATCACCCGGGGAGCCTCCTCGGACGGCTCGGTGATGGTCTCCTACGCCGCCGACTCCCACCAGCTCTACGGCGCACTCTACAAAACCTTCGCCGGGCGCTACAAACCCGGCACGATGCTCCCGGTCTATGACTGGGACTCGGGCCGCTACCTGGGAGAAATTCCGCAAGCGGCACAAACATACGCCACGATCGGCAACATGAACGAACATTCGCTCATCATCGCCGAATCGACCTACGGCGGACGCGAGGAGCTGGTCGATTCGACGGGCCGCATCGATTACGGCTCGCTTATCTACATCACCCTGCAACGCGCCAAGACTGCCCGCGAAGCGATCCGGATCATCGTGGATCTGGCCAACACCTACGGCTACGCTTCGAGCGGCGAATCCTTCTCGATCGCCGACCGGAACGAAGCCTGGATCATGGAGCTGATCGGCAAGGGCTGCGAACTCGACGCCGAGGGTAACAACACCCGCAAGGGCATCGTCTGGGTGGCCCGCCGCATTCCCGACGGATACGTTTCGGCACACGCCAACCAGTCGCGCATCACGACTTTCCCGCTCGACGATCCCGAGAACTGCCTCTACGCTCCCGACGTGATCTCCTTCGCCCGTGAAAAGGGCTATTTCAACGGCCCGGACGAGGAGTTCAGCTTCTGCGATGCCTACGCTCCGGCCGATTTCGGCACGGTGCGCGGATGCGACGCCCGCGTGTGGGCGTTCTTCCGCACCGTAGCGGACGACATGGATCAATACACGGACTATGCAATGGGATACAACATGTCCAACCGGATGCCCCTCTGGGTGAAACCCCGCACCAAAGTCGATCCCAAGACCGTTTTCGACGCCATGCGCGACCACTACGAAGGAACTCCGATGGACATGACCCAGGACATCGGTGCGGGCGGACATGCCCTGCCGTACCGCTGGCGCCCGATGGATTTCGAAGTGGACGGCGTAACCTACCTGAACGAGCGTGCGGTAGCAACCCAGCAGACCGGATTCTGGTTCGTGGCACAGGCCCGGCCCTGGCTGCCGGACGACATGGGCATCCTCTGGTTCGGGGTGGACGACGCAGCGACATCCTGCCTGACGCCGATCTACTGCTCGGCAACCGAGGTTCCCGAATGTTTCCGCGAGGGCAACGGCACGATGCTCAAATATTCGCCCACGTCGGCATTCTGGCTCTTCAACCGCGTAACCAACTTCGCCTATCTGCGTTACGATCTGATCGCGGCCGACATCCGCAAGGTGGTTGACGAGTGGGAGAATACCCGTTTGGAGGAGGTCAAACAGATCGACGCAGCCACAGAGGGCGACTCGCCCAAGAAACGGCAGAAACGGCTTACCCGTTATTCGGTGGATATGGCCCAGCAACTCTTCGACCGCTGGACGGAACTCGACCGGTACCTGCTCGTCAAATACATCGACGGCAACCTGAAGAGCGAAACCGAACCGGGTAAATTCCTCGACAACGGCAACGGGCGCGACATTCCCGACAAGATCCAGTTCCCGGGCTATAACGAAAAGTGGAAACGCGCCGTAGTAGCCGACCACGGTGAAGTGCTGAAAGTAATTCAATAAATACATACAAAAAATATGAAATACGATATCATTGTGATCGGCAGCGGTCCGGGCGGTTACGTAGCCGCCATCCGCGCTGCTCAACTGGGTAAGAAAGTGGCTGTCGTAGAGCGTGCCGAGGCCGGCGGCGTATGCCTCAACTGGGGTTGCATCCCGACCAAAGCGCTGCTCAAGAGCGCCCAGGTTTACAACTATTGCAAGTCGGCCGAACATTACGGACTCGACTTCGCAGGCGAAGTGCGGCCCAACCTCGAAAAGATCGTAGCCCGCTCGCGCGGCGTGGCCGAAACGATGAACAAAGGCGTGTTGTTCCTGCTCAAAAAGAACAACGTGGAGCTGATCAACGGCTTCGCAAAACTGAAAGGAAACGGCCGGATCGACGTGGACGGCACGGAGTACGAAGCTGACCACATCATCCTCGCCACCGGAGCACGGCCCCGCGAAATGCCGTTCATGCCCATCGACGGAGAGCACGTGATCTCCTCGAAGCAGGCGCTCGTACTGCCCAAACTGCCCGAAACGATGATCGTCGTGGGATCGGGTGCCATCGGCAGCGAGTTCGCTTATTTTTATGCCGCACTGGGTGTGAAAGTCACCATCATCGAGTATCTGCCCCAGATCATGCCCCTCGAAGACGAAGAGGTCGCCAAGACTATGGAACGCGCTTTCCGCAAGTTGAGAGCGACGATCCTCACCTCGACCACCGTGAAATCGGTGAAAGTAAACGCCGAAGGCAAGTGCGACGTCGAGATCGAAGGCAAGAAGGGCGCAGAGACGCTGGTTGCCGACATCGTCCTCTCGGCCGTCGGCATCAAATCCAACATCGAAGGCATCGGCCTGGAAGAGTTGGGTATCAAGACCGAGCGCGACAAAATCATCGTCGATAAACAGTACCGCACCAACGTACCGGGTGTTTATGCCATCGGCGACATCGTACCCGGCCCGGCCCTGGCGCACGTAGCGTCGGCCGAAGCGCTCTGCTGCGTGAACGCCATCTGCGGCGTACATTCCGAACCGGTGGATTACACGACGATTCCCTCGTGCGTATTTACCTCGCCGGAAGTGGCTTCGGTCGGTATGACCGAACGACAGGTCAAGGAGATGGGTATCGACTACAAAGTGGGACGCTTCCCCTTCACCGCTTCGGGCAAAGCGACCGCCGCAGGCGACCGCGACGGCTTCGTAAAACTGATCTTCGACCAGCACGACAAGCTGTTGGGCGCACATCTGGTGGGAGCGAACGTAACCGAAATGCTGGCCGAGCCGACGCTCGCCAAATCGCTGGGAGCGACGGCGCAGCAGATCGCGCACACGATCCACGCACACCCGACCATGAACGAAGGAGTTATGGAGGCAGCCGAGGTAGCCTTGGGTGCCGCTATCCACGTATAAATCGAAAATTACCGCAATGCGAACGGGGACGGCCTGCACAGGACCTGTCTCTTATACACATCTGACGCTGCCGACGAATAGCCTTGTGTAGAT
>ERZ1027064.88-NODE-88-length-49475-cov-12.171611_pt1 | contig 49475 bp, 40 predicted proteins | sample MGYA00519422_ERZ1027064 | MGnify/ENA primary metagenome ERZ1027064 (study PRJEB26926, sample SAMN06164492) | human gut metagenome | biome: ENVO:00009003; feature: ENVO:2100002; material: ENVO:00002003 | host: Homo sapiens | place: USA | collected 2012 ... | reverse complement strand
GACATTCCGTCCGCCATGGGCGTTCGTGGATTTGTTTCACTAACTCTCAATTTACATCTATATCGAATTGCTAATTGACGTAATCTTATATCCATATTATTATGAAAATAAATAAGACATTTTTGTAAGAATTTGGAGGTAATAGCATGCGAGAGTATGATGATGCGGTACTGGAATGCTTCCTGGACAAACAGCTCCAGCTTTTTCCGGAAGCTGTAGCAGAGACACTGGATGAGGCAGAAGATTTTCTGGAAGAGTGCATGGCAGTCGTGGTAGATTCCGTAGAGGATGTCATTGAGTATTTTGATGAGGCCGGCATGGATGTGGACGGCGCTGTGGATGATGAGATTCTGGAGGCAGATGAAGTATTCGATATCGGAGACGGCAGATATCTGATCGTAGAAGCGTAGAACCGAAGATTATTGTACACAGAAACTGGAATGAACCGGAGCTCTCCGACATATATATGTTGGAGGGCTTCTTTGCGTAAGTCTCCTGTAAAAATCTCTTCCCCATTTGTAGGGAATGCGTTATAATGAACTAATGGACTTTTACAGAAAGGTATGGTAAGGAAAATGTTAGAAGGACAAAAATGTCTGGTCATCGGCTCCGGCATCAGCGGGATCGGTGCAGTGGCTTTATTGGAAAAATACCATGCAGACGTGGTTCTGTATGACAGCAGTGATAAATTGACAAAGGAAGATCTGGAGGCGAAGCTTCCCGGGGAAAGCAAGGCAGTCTGTATCGCCGGAGAACTGCCGGAGGAGGTAGAACTGAGCATTCAGGCAGCCGTTTTAAGCCCCGGAGTACCTACGGATATTCCTCTGGTGAACCGTATGAGGGACCGCGGGGTACAGATCCTGGGAGAGATCGAACTGGGATTCCTTGCGGAACAGGGCAGAGTGATCGCCATTACCGGCACTAACGGCAAGACTACTACCACCACATTGACCGGTGAGATCATGAAAGCTCATTTCGGTGCGGAGAAGACCTTTGTAGTGGGTAATATTGGCAACCCTTATACACTGGAAGTAACGAAGACGTCAAAGGATAGTGTCACCGTGGGAGAGATCAGTTCTTTCCAGCTGGAGACCATACATACATTCCATCCGGTAGTATCAGCCATCCTGAATATTACACCGGATCACCTGAACAGACATCATACCATGGAGGCCTATGTGGCAGCCAAGGAAGCAGTGGCTTCCCACCAGACAAAAAATGATATCTGTGTATTGAATTATGACAATGATTATACCAGAGATTTCGCAGGAAGATGTCCTGCGACTCCGGTACTGTTCTCCTCCCATCACGAGCTGAAAAACGGTTACTTCCTGCGGGGAGACAAGATTATCAAGAGTGTGAACGGCGAAGAGACCGAACTGATGGATATTCACAAGGATATGAATCTGGTAGGCCTGTGCAATGTGGAAAATGTCATGGCAGCCATAGCCATTGCAGAAGGTATGCAGGTGCCCATGGAGACGATCCTTACTGTGATCCGCGGTTTCCATGCGGTGGAGCACCGGATCGAATTCGTGGCTACCAAGGGCGGTGTGGACTATTACAACGATTCCAAGGGAACCAATCCCGATGCGGCGATCCAGGGCATCAAAGCCATGAGCAAGCCTACCGTGCTGATAGGCGGAGGCTATGACAAGCAGAGCGAGTACGATGAGTGGATCGACAGCTTTGATGGCAAGGTAAAGTGCCTTGTCCTCATCGGCCAGACCAGAGAGAAGATTGCCGAGTGTGCCAGAAAGCATGGCTTTGATAAGATCCGTTTCGCAGATACCTATGAGGAATGCCTGAAGCTGTGTACCGAACTGGCCCAGCCGGGAGAAGCGGTACTGTTGTCTCCGGCCTGTGCAAGCTGGGGCATGTTCCCGAACTATGAAGTCAGAGGACAGCTTTTCAAGGAATATGTACACGGACTGGCGGAATAAGAAATCATAACAGAAGTAAGGAGTAAAAGCAGGCATGGCGGAAACGCGGGGAAGAAGACGTAAAAAGAAACAACAATCCGAATACTTTTTTGACTACAGCCTGCTTTTTATTGTGCTGTTTTTACTGGGATTCGGACTGATCATGATCTATTCGGCCAGCTCCTATGAGGCTTATGATTCCCATGGAGATGCCGCCTATTATATGAAGAGACAGCTGATCGCCAATATCATCGGTCTGGTCTTCATGATGGTCATTGCCAATATCCCGTATACCTTCTGGGAACGGTTTGCCACCCTGGGATATGTGGTGTCCATGATCCTGATCTTCCTGGTAAAGACCCCCCTGGGTATCACTTCCCACGGCGCTACCAGATGGATCGGTATCCCACATACGGGCTTCAACCTGCAGCCTGCGGAAGTAGCGAAATTGTGTATGATCCTGTTCCTGGCAAGTCTGGTATGCAAGATGGGAAAAAGCGTCCGTACCATGAAAGGCTTCTTTACCATGATGGCGGCACCCCTGCCGATCGCAGCATCGGTGTACCTCATTACGGATAATTTGAGTTCCGCCATTATTATTATGGGTATTGCGGTGCTGATGGTATTCGTGGCAAGCCCGGATTACAAGAAATTCATCATCATGGGAGGCAGCGTACTGGCGGCGGCTGGACTTTTGGTAGTCGCAGTCGTACAGTTGGGAGATAAGATCGGTGGCAAGTTCCGTCTGGCAAGAATCCAGGCGTGGCTGAACCCGGAAAGTCAGGCACAGGATAAAGGCTTCCAGACCCTGCAGGCACTGTATGCCATCGGAAGCGGTGGCATCTGGGGCAAGGGACTGGGGCAGAGTATGCAGAAGTTAAGCTTCCTGCCCGAGGCACAGAACGACATGATCTTCTCCATTATCTGCGAGGAACTGGGATTGTTCGGAGCGGTTGCCATTATTCTCATGTTCATTATGCTCTTATGGCGAATGATGGTCATTGCCAACAATGCACCGGACCTGTTCGGCGCCATGCTGGTGGTGGGCGTTATGGGACATATCGCAATCCAGGCGATCTTAAACATTGCCGTAGTTACCAACTCCATTCCCAACACCGGAATTTCCCTGCCGTTTATCAGTTACGGAGGTTCTTCGGCATTGTTTTTGCTGTCGGAGATCGGACTGGTATTGAGTGTGGCGCGCAGGATCCAGTTAAAAGAGCTGTAGAAAAATACATATTCAGAAGACATGGTACGAAACAGTGCTTTCCTACATAAGATAAGATTATCATAAAAACGGGGATGGTGCTGTATGAAAGGAATCCGCATGCAGGGAGGCATTCCGCTGCAGGGGAAGGTACGCATACAGGGATCAAAGAATGCGGTACTTCCGATCCTGGCGGCAACGCTTCTTACCAATGAAGTATCCTATATTCAGAACTGCCCACGTATTGCAGATGTACACTGTTTCGTGCATCTGCTTCGGGAACTGGGATGTCTGGTGCACTGGCAGGAAAAAGGGATCCGGGTACAGCCGGGAGAAAATGAAGAACTTCCCTGCGAGAGAGCGGAGGCCAGACGGATGCAGGGGGAAGCTATCACCGGAATGCGTTCATCTCTGTGCCTGTTGGGAGCATTGCTGGGAAGATGTGGTTATGTGACCATGGAGCATCCGGGTGGGTGCATCATCGGAGAACGGCCGATCGATCTGCACATCAGGGCACTACAGCAGATGGGCGTCGAATTCCGGGAGGAAGAAGGGCTTCTGTCTGCACAGGTGAAGGATGGGAAAATGCACGGGGCAGAGATCACACTGGAGTTTCCCAGTGTGGGAGCTACGGAGAATATTTTGCTGGCTGCGGTGAAGGCGGACGGAGACACCAGGATACTGGGGGCCGCCAGAGAACCGGAAGTGACGGCATTGTGCGAATTTCTGACGGCATGTGGTGCACAGATCGAAGGAATCGGAGAAACGGAACTATTGGTTCATGGTGACAGACCGCTTCATGGTACACAGTTCACGGTTCCGGCAGACCGGATCGTAGCCGGGACGTATCTGTTCGCCTGTATCGGCTGCGGAGGCAGTACACTTTTGACAGAGGCTCCCTGGGAGCAGATGGAAGCGGTGACCTTTGTGGCGGAAAAAATGGGTGCACAGTGTATTGCCTCGGAGGAAGGCCTGTTCGTACAGTGTTCCAAAAGGCCGCAGGCCATACCACATTTGCGGACTGGGCCATACCCGGAGTTCCCCACGGATCTGCAGTCGGTGGCAATGGCGGTGCTGACGAGAGCGGAAGGATGCAGCTGCATTGAAGAGAATATTTTCGAGAATCGTTTTCGTATTGCGGAACCGCTAAAGGGCATGGGAGCAGAGATTGTTCTGAAGGACGGAAGACATGCCGTGATCACCGGAGTGGAGCATTTACGGGGAAGCCGGATGGAAGCATGTGAACTTCGCGGCGGTGCGGCACTGGTTCTGGCGGGGCTTGCGGCAGAAGGCGAGAGTTTCGTGACAGGACAGCACTTTATAGAACGCGGATATGAAAATATCTGCAGAGACTTGAGAGAATTAGGAGCACGGATCATCAGTGTATAGAGACCGAAGCAAAATTATCAGAAGAATAGTGATCATAGGCATCCTGCTGCTGGCACTGGGCGGTGGTGCGGTGGCATTGCACTCCGTGTATACGGTACGTACCGTGTATGTGGAGGGCAATGTGCATTATACCGAGGACGAGATCATGGAGATCGTGATGTCGGGACCTTTGGGAGATAATTCCCTGTATCTGTCTCTGAAATACCGGGACAGAGGGATTCAGGACATTCCCTTTGTGGATGTGATGAATGTATCGATTCTGGCACCCGACACGATCAAGATCACTGTATATGAAAAAGCACTGGCGGGATATGTGAAATATCTGGATACTTATATGTATTTTGATAAAGACGGCTATGTGGTGGAAAGTTCCGGGATCCGCACCCAGGGAATACCGCAGATCACGGGGCTTTCCTTCAACCATGTGGTGCTGGGAGAGCAACTGCCGGTGGAGGATCCGCAGGTGTTTTCCAGTATCATGGATCTGACAAAGCTTTTGAACAAATATTCACTGGCTGCGGACAAGATCTATTTGCATTCTTCCGGTGACATTACGATCTACTTCGGACAGATCAAGGTGTCCATGGGCAGTGACAACAGCCATATAGAGGACAAGCTGCAGTTGTTGCCGGACTTCCTGGAGAAGTTACAGGGTAAAAGCGGAACCCTGCAAATGGAAAACTACGAGGAAGGAAAGGGTAAATTTACATTCAAACCGGACGCGTGAAACATTTGTGAAACATTTTGAAAAAATAGGTTGCTAAATTTGTAAAATGATTATATGATAGTCTATGTGAAGTTGAAAAGGGTTAAAAGGAGGAACTAACCTTGCTGGAGATTAAGACGAATGACGCGGATGTAGCTGCCAAGATCATCGTAGTCGGTGTAGGTGGCGCGGGTAACAACGCTGTAAATAGAATGATAGATGAGAAGATTGACGGAGTGGATTTTATCGGGGTGAATACCGATAAGCAGGCATTGCAGCTCTGCAAAGCTCCGAAACTGTTACAGATCGGTGAGAAGCTGACCAAGGGTCTTGGTGCGGGAGCCAAGCCTGAGATCGGTGAGAAAGCAGCCGAGGAGAGTGCAGAAGAGATTTCCGCAGCTCTGAAGGGTGCAGACATGGTATTCGTCACCTGTGGTATGGGCGGAGGTACCGGAACCGGAGCTGCTCCGGTAGTGGCCAAGCTTGCAAAGGATATGGGCATCTTAACCGTTGGTGTGGTAACGAAGCCTTTCCGTTTTGAAGCAAAAGCCCGTATGGTCAATGCATTAAACGGTATCGAGCGTATCAAGGAACACGTGGATACCCTGATCGTAATCCCCAATGATAAGCTTCTGGAGATCGTGGACAGACGTACCACCATGCCGGAAGCACTGAAGAAGGCGGATGAAGTACTGCAGCAGGCAGTACAGGGAATCACTGACCTGATCAATGTTCCCGCAGTTATCAATCTGGATTTCGCAGATGTACAGACGGTTATGAAGGACAAGGGTATTGCTCACATCGGTATCGGTGAAGGCAAGGGCGATGACAAGGCTATGGAAGCTGTCAAGATGGCAGTGGAGAGCCCTCTGTTAGAGACTACGATTTCCGGTGCTACCCATGTTATCATCAATATTTCCGGTGACATTACCCTGGCAGATGCTTCCGATGCGGCAAGCTATGTTCAGGAGCTGGCAGGAGACGATGTAAATATTATCTTCGGTGCCATGTATGATGAGTCCAAGTCCGACAGTTGCACCATTACGGTTATTGCTACCGGTCTGGAAGACAAGGCCAACAACGGTGTACAGAATCGTCTGGGAGGAGGCGCTGCATTCAGACAGCCTGCTTCCCATATGACTCCCAGTTCTCTGAAGGGAATGAATATACAGTCTACCGCTCCTACGACATCCCAGGGACAGGGAGGACAGGCTCCGAGACCCATACAGCCGGTGCCCGGTATTCATAAGCCTACAGATATCAGAAGCTCTGTAGAAGAGAAATCTCTGAAGATTCCTGATTTCTTACAGAGAAAGTAATACTTAGCATTTGTTTTTATAATAACGGAACATAATAAGAGCCACGACACAGAATACTGTGTAGTGGCTTGTTTTGTGTGGAGATTTTAGGAAAGCATATTAGTCTGCCGTTCTCTTTTTCCTGTGCAGAGAAATAATCCTCTCCCCCAGTACAAAGAACGCACCGATCGCACAAGGTAACAGCATGGTGGCGAAACGGTAGAGAAGCACGGCAGACAGGGCTTTGGCCTCCGGCAGGAGACGCCGGAACAGCAATGTAAAGACAGCTTCTACGGATCCGATCCCCGCCGGGGTGGGGATGACACCCGCCAGCGACTGGCTGAGAGAGGTCAGAGCAAAACATTGCAGGAAAGAAAAAGGCAGATCGCCGTATTCTCCCCCAAGAGAATTGCAGAACACGATCCAGGGGATGATATACCAGATAGTGAACTTTAATACATTACACAGGAACAGGTGAAGCAGCAATATTGGATCCTGTAACAGAGACCGGCTTTCCGCCTGTAGCAGGGCAAGCTTATGCCCGGCACCGGTGAGTTTTTCCTCCCAGGAGGGATGCTTTGCACGGAACCGGTTGGCCAGCAGATTACAGGCAGTCTGCATCCAGGGTACGGTAGCGACAGCTAACAGAACTCCTGCGATCACACAGACTCCTGCAAATCCCAGCAGGATATAACATTGATAATCGGCAAATGAAGCATGAATAAATCCATAGGTTGCCAAAAACAATAGCAGACTATAGACTGCCATAGAGACCTTGTGGACAATATATTGGAAAAAGTACATGCCGGTGGCATTGGGAACCGGGATACCGGCTTTGTTCAGGTAATAGATTCCTGCGATGCCGGAACCGCTGCCCAGAGTGGCTGTCTTATAGAAAGAGCAGTAGAAAGCATTACAGAATCCCTTCAGGCGGGGATATTCCGGGTGCGTTTTATGCACGATCAGCCAGGTGATGTGCCCTTCAAAGATATGGTAGAGGATCACGGTCAGGAACAGGGACATGACCACTTGCGGGGAGACATTGGCAAGCTCCGTCAGCATATCTCCCATGGAATCCCGGAAGCTGTAATACAGGATACCTAATAACAGACAGACAAACAGAAGCTTTCCTGCGAATTTTAATCTCTTTTTGGTAGTATCCGACACAGACGTTTCCTCCTTTTTGAACCTTTTGGCAAGTAAAAATCTATTTTGATTGTCTCTCTTTTGCCTGAAAATGGAAAGAAACAGATTTTGAAAAACGTAGTCTTTTCACCGCATAAGTTTATCTTTTTTTTAGAATAAGGTAAGAGAATATCCATTGATTGTCTGATGAAAAGTGGCTATGATTGATTTATTACAACAGATTTGGACAATAATACAGGAATGAGAAAGGGAAAATGTATGCAGGAAGTCAAACAACCAAACAAAAAACCGTTCATATTCTATTATATGATTGCATTGATCGTGATTATCCTGATCAACAGTCTTCTGGTACCTCAGATCGTACAGAGGGCAGTGAAGGAAGTGGATTACAACACTTTTATGCAGATGACTTATGATAAACAGATCGATGAGGTACAGGTCCAGGACAATCAGATTGTATTCACGGCAAAAGATGACAAGACCATCTACAAGACCGGTCTGATGGATGATCCGGACAGAACGCAGAGACTGTATGACAGCGGGGCAAAATTCTCCAGTGAGATCGTGGAGGAAGCATCGCCGGTTTTAAGCTTCCTGATCAGCTGGCTGCTGCCTTTGATCATCATTATTGGCTTCGGACAATTGATGTACCGTCAGATGGCGAAAAAGGCCGGCGGCGACTCCATGATGTTCGGCATGGGAGGCATGGGCAAGAGCAATGCGAAGGTCTATGTGAAGTCTTCCAACGGTATCAAGTTCACCGATGTGGCAGGAGAGGACGAGGCGAAAGAAAATCTGACAGAGATCGTGGAATACCTGCATGACCCCGACAAATACAAAGAGATCGGTGCTTCCATGCCGAAGGGTATCCTCTTAGTAGGCCCTCCCGGAACCGGTAAGACGATGTTAGCCAAGGCAGTAGCCGGAGAAGCCAATGTTCCCTTTTTCTCCATGTCAGGTTCGGAATTCGTGGAGATGTTCGTAGGTATGGGTGCCTCCAAGGTCAGAGATCTGTTCAAACAGGCGAAGGAAAAGGCTCCCTGTATCGTATTTATCGATGAGATTGATGCCATCGGTAAAAAGCGTGACGGACAGGTGGGCGGAAACGATGAGAGAGAACAGACATTGAACCAGCTGTTGACCGAGATGGATGGATTCGAAGGCAACAACGGTGTTATCATCCTGGCGGCCACCAACCGTCCGGAGAGTCTGGATCCCGCACTGTTACGTCCCGGACGTTTTGACAGACGTGTGCCGGTAGAGCTTCCCGACCTGAAAGGAAGAGAAGAAATCCTGAAAGTGCATGCCCGTAAGATCAAAGTCGCAGATAATGTAGATTTCAATAAAATCGCCCGTATGGCTTCCGGAGCCTCCGGTGCAGAGCTTGCCAATATCGTCAATGAGGCAGCTCTTCGGGCAGTCAGAGATGGACGTAAGTTCGCAACCCAGGCAGACTTAGAAGAGAGTATTGAAGTAGTCATTGCCGGTTATCAGAAAAAGAATGCCATCCTTACAGATAAGGAAAAGCGGATCGTGGCATACCATGAGATCGGACACGCACTGGTAGCAGCGAAGCAGACCAATTCCGCACCGGTGCAGAAGATCACCATTGTGCCCCGTACCTCCGGTGCACTGGGTTATACCATGCAGGTGGAAGAGGAAGGCAATCATTATCTGATGAGTAAGGAAGAGATGGAGAACAAGATCGCTACACTGACCGGCGGACGTGCCGCGGAAGAGATCGCCTTCGGATCTGTGACCACCGGAGCTTCCAATGATATCGAACAGGCTACCAAGCTTGCCAAAGGTATGATCACCCGCTACGGTATGAGCAAGGATTTTGACATGGTAGCCATGGAGACCGTGACGAACCAGTATCTGGGTGGAGATTCCTCCCTGACCTGTTCCATGGAGACCCAGACTGCCATCGATAAGGAAGTGGTGGAACTGGTGAAGAAGCAGCATGAGAAGGCAGGGCAGATCCTGCTGGAAAACCGTGCTAAACTGGATGAACTATCTCAGTATTTATATGAAAAAGAGACCATTACCGGAGAAGAATTTATGAAGATATTGAATTCCTAAATGGTTCCCGGAGAAGACGGAATCGGCATTTGTGCCGGTTTTGTTTTGCGTTAAGAAAATCTTAATCATATGGTAAAGGCATCTTAACCCGTGCCTGCTGTTATCTTAAAAAAGAAACCGCTATACTTTTCCTGTAAGAAAAAGCTGTGGAATGGCACAGCAGAATGGGAGAAAGACATAGGGATTATGATGCGAAACAGAATTTATTGGAATAACAGTAACAATAACATGCAAAAAGGAATCGCACTGGCGACCTGTATGGCAATCGTCATGGGACTGCTCACCGGGTGTGGGAAGAAGAACGATCTGCAGATTGCAGCGTCACCTGATGAAGTGCAGAAAGGGCGATATGTAGAGACGGAACTCTCACTACCGGAGGAATGGAAGGACAAAAATATCAGTCAGATATTCCGTTCGGGTGATGAATTACATTTTCTCGTGGCAGGAGGACCGGAAGGACAGGTCTCTTTAGAGGAATGGAAACTGGGCGAAGGGGATACTCTGACGGAAGTGACGAAAGACTGGCTGAAGGCGCTTCCCGAGGGAAAGGGTCTGGAGAGCAGTGACAGTTTTACACTGTTGCAGGATACGGAGGGGAATCAGTACCTGTACGGCAACTGTTATCGGGATGAGGAGAGCTCTTCCGCACATCTGTGGAAGGAAACGGACGGCAGTGCGCTGGATATTACACCACAGAAGTGGCTGGAGCCTATGGATATGGATGGCTATCGGTTCTATGATACGCCGCAGTATGTGACACTGACAGAGGATGAATTGTTAGTGGGACTGTCTTATTTTTCCCTGGATGTTGTATTGGCACAGGACGGAAGCCTGGTGAGCAGCCAGGAGAGCGACAGCCTGACAGACAGTGGCAGTCTGTCGGATAATAAGTGGGTCAGTGCTGTGGGAGATACGTTGTATCTGGCACAGACGGATGAACAGGGGAACGTGAACGGTCTGTTGCAGATGCAGCTGGATGGAAGCAATGGGGCAAAAAAGAAGGAAGTGCTTCCTTTTTCCCAGGACAGTTACAGCTCTGCTTATTTCAGTGTGCTGGGAGACGGCACAGTCTATGCGGCGGATGCAGACGGATTCTTCCGCTGCGACGCAGGCGATACCAACTGGCAGAAGCTGCTTCAGGGAATCGATACAGGTTTTTCTCTGTCGGATCAGTGGTGCAGGGATATTGTGGCGCTGTCGGACGGCAGTGTATACGCGTGGTTTGGAAGTGAGAGCGGGGATAAAATAATGATTTATCGATATGATCCCGATGCGGTGACAGAGGTGACCGAAGAACTGACGCTGTATACCGTAGAGGAGAGCTTCTTTTTACAGCAGGCTGCGGTGCAGTATCATAAGCAGCATCCGGAGATACTGATCCATGTGGATGCGGCAATCTCCATGACGGATAAATACAGCGGAAATGCGGATTATCAGCAGATATATCAGGATCTTAACACTTCCCTGACCTCCGGCAACGGACCGGATCTCATGGTGATGGATCATCTGAAACTGGACACATATGCCTCTAAGGGCTTGCTGTTGGATCTTCAGGAGGTGCTGCAGCCCATGGAAGAGGACGGAACCCTGCTTTCCAACATTACAACAGCGTATAAAGAGGCGGATGGAACACGGTATGCGGTGCCGCTGCAATTCGGATTATTGTTAGCTGTCGGCAGGGATGTGCAGCCGGAGGAAATGAGCAGCATGGATGCTATTGCAAAGGCGGTATCCGGAAAGACGGAGAGTTATATGGGAGACCGTACCTGCGGCGAACTGGTGGAAGAGTTCTATCCCCTGATCGTCGATGATATTTTACAGAACCGTCAGGTGAATCGTGATTCTTTACGTCCCTGGCTGGAAGATTTGAAGAAGATTGCGGATAACTGCGGTATCCTGCCTTCCAGAAAAGAAGGCCGTGCAGCGAATATCTGGGATCTGGGATCTGATGTGAAGCTGGTACTTCAGGAGACTGACGGCTTTAATCAGGCAATGACACCCTATGCTGTGGCAGAACTGTTAAATGCCAATGTGGTATCCGTGGAAAATGCATTTTATCCGAAGATGGTCATTGGAATCAACAGCCGGAGTGAACACGTGGAGATCGCAAAGGATTTCCTGCGGTTTGCTCTGTCCGAAGAATTGCAGAGCGTGGATACCTATGAGGGATTCCCTGTCAATGCAAAAGCGTTGGAGACGCAGGCTGCAGCAGACCGCAGCATGGCGGAAGCCTATACCACCTATGATATCGACGGCAGTACCGCAGAGTTCGCCATCAAAGCCTACTCTGAGGAGACCGCGAACCATCTGATGGAGCTGTGCAAGGCAGCCACCCTGTGCCTTAAGGAAGACACTCAGATCGAGACTTCCCTGACCGAGAGCTTACAGGCATACCTAAACGGGCAGGCGAGTGTGGAGGAAGCTATGGATGCGGTGGAAGGAAGCCTGAAGATGTATCTGGCGGAGTAGCGCTCCGACCAGCATTCAATAGTCGATTTTCGAACGATTTTATTGATAAAATCGTTCGATTTGTGTATAATATAATTGAAAAGAGAGATTCTCTTTATGAGACGATAAATAGTTATTCTTCAAGAAAGGTGATGATGATATGTCCATTACTGCAACTGAATTAAAAATTAATCTTGGCAAATATCTTATGCTTGCAGAAACAGAGGATATTTATATTACTCGTAACGGAAAAGTTGTTGCAAAATTGTCTAATCCATATCAGGATAGAGTAGATGTTGCTAAATCATTGTTTGGCGTTCTTTCAAATGATATGACTCTGGAAGAAGCACGGGAAGAAAGGTTGAATACGATATGAGAGTTTTAGTTGATACTTGTGTTATCATCGATGCATTACAGTCTCGTGCTCCATTTTCAGAAGCAGCGCAAAAACTCTTTATATATTCTGCAAATAAGCAATTTGAGGGTTATATTACAGCAAAGTCAGTTACAGATATCTATTATCTGACACACCGTTTAACACATAACGACGTAGAAACACGAAAGATTTTGAGCAAGCTTTTTACTTTATTTCATTTGTTGGATACCACTTCTTTAGATTGCCGGAAAGCAATATCTTCTGAAATTGGTGATTATGAAGATGCTATTATGGTGGAAACAGCAATTCGTTCAGAAATGGATTGTATAGTAACCAGAAATGTAAAAGATTATATGAAATCTTCTGTTAAGGTGTGTGAACCTTCTGCATTATTAAAGCTATTAGAGGAAGAAAACGAAACTGAATAAAAACAAGAAGTGAATTGTTCAAAATGGATAATTTTTGATATGGATTGAAAAATAGCCTTATCCTGAACCGACCTCCTATCGTTAGACCTAAAATCTAACGATAGGAGGTCGGTTTTTTATGGCTAAATATACACTTGTAAACGTCTGATAAAGTTACTATAATTTCAATTACAGAAAAAGGTGATGGAGAACTTACTTATGCAGATTTATGTGGATGCAGATGCCTGTCCGGTGGTGGACATAGTGGAAAAGATTGCAAAGAAATATCAGATTTCGGTGACACTTCTGTGCGATACCAATCATATACTGACTTCCGGTTACAGCGAGGTGGTGGTCGTGGGAGCCGGGGCGGATGCAGTGGATTATAAGCTGATCAGTCTCTGCCGCAGGGGAGACATCGTGGTAACTCAGGACTATGGCGTGGCAGCCATGGCACTGGGCAAGAGTGCCTACGCCATCCACCAGTCCGGTAAATGGTACACGGATGAGAACATCGACCAGATGCTCATGGAACGACATCTGAATAAAAAGGCAAGAAGAGCTTCTCATAAAAATCATTTAAAAGGTCCGAAGAAGCGGACAGAAGAGGATGACGAAAGATTTGCACAATCCTTTGAACGGATGGTAAAAGCAGCACTGGAGGAAGAGAAATGAGACTTTTTCCAAAGAGAACCGAAAAGAAGACTTACGACAGAAGCAATCAAAAACCTGTTATCAAAGCCAGCATCTGCAACGGTGAACAGGTGGCGGGATTCAAGGATATCCACACGGGAAAATTTGAAGAAGTCATGCTGATCCGCCGGGCGGAAGACCTTGAGACATTTAAGATAATGTATGGGATTGAGGGAGAGATTACAAAAGAATATTGATTTTAACAAAGCGAGGAATAGACTATGAAAAGAAAAATTATTTTAGCGCTGATGACAATATGTACTTTATCTTTTGTTTCCTGCGGAAAACAGGAAGCTACAGCGACAACAGAATCCATCCCCAATGCCGTTGAATCTGCACAAGTAGAACTTACAGAAACAACCACGGAGACAATAGAAAGCACTGAGGTAGTAGAAAATAACACAAGTGAAGCAGAAGCGAAAGACGAATCAACAGAGGCAGAAAAGACCACAGAAGTAACCAACATAGAAGAAGCAGAGCCACTTTCAGAAAAAGACCTTGCATTTAGTTTTTTGGGATATGATACATATAATGAATATGTAGAGGCGGGAAATGATGAGGCTGCATACATGCTTGCCGATAATGCAAACATGATAGTATCAGGTGAATTTACAGATGATGGTAATGTAATAGAAAGTACAGTAAGAGGCATCAAACTTGGAGACAGTATAGACAAAGTAATTGAATTATATGGAGATACAAAGCAGCGTTCCGCAGATATTAAAGATGTATTCTCACATGATGGGTTAAAGGACTCCGGAGCATATAATTATTTCTTAAAAATTGATTCAACCAAAGACTACTTTTATGCATTTAGATTTAGAGTAGATCAAAATAATAATATAATTGCAGTTGTAATAGAACCTATTTCAATGAAGTATTGGTCAGAAGATTGAACTTAACTGAAAATGCTGAAGAGCCGACACAGATCCTTGGTAGATTATTCACAGAGAGAAGGCAGCTTGAAAGAGTCTCACCCTAATATCATTATTTTTACAAATGAAAAAAGCTCAGGAACACCCTATCCCTGAGCTTTTTAAAGTAAAAAAATAATGCGGAAGATGGGACTTGAACCCACACGGTATTGCTACCACAAGATCCTTAGTCTTGCTCGTCTGCCAATTCCGACACTTCCGCATAGCGACACAAAATAATTACTATCTCGCATCACGCAAGAATGATAATAACATCTTCCCACGGCAATGTCAACATGATTTTGAAATTTGTAGGAATTATTTATACACTTAGAACAGTTTGGGAGAAATGTAAAGATAGAAAATTATGACGATGGCGTCTTAGATTTATTTCTGATATAATACATAACAGAAAATACACTACAGATGATTATTGGAAAAATATAAACAGAAGAAGGAACAACAGTTATGGAATCAAGAGTAGAAAAAGCGGCAGAAAGAAAAATGTGTGGCTACAATTGTGCGCAGGCAGTAGCGTGCACGTATTGTGATCTGGCGGGAATTGATGAAGAGACGGCTAGGAATCTTACTCAGGGATTTGCGGTAGGAATCGGCGGCAGCATGGAAGCTACCTGCGGAGCTGTCATCGGAGCGGTCAATGTACTGGGACTGATCAATAAAAATCCGCAGAAGACCATGCAAGGGTCCAGAAGGATAATTCAGAGCTTCAAGGAGCAGAACGGAACCGTGATCTGTAAGGAATTAAAAGGTATCAACGATGGCATTGTAAAGAGAGAATGCATCGACTGCGTCAGAGATGCAGCGGCTTTACTGGAAGCAGAATTACCGGAAATGTAATCAGATCATACAACAGACAGGAGGAAAATAATATGAAGAGAGTATTTCTGGCAACAGTATTATGTGTTGTCAATGCCGTAGGATTATGTGCCTGCCAGGGACACAATAACGGAGCATCCACACAGAATATGCAGGAGCGGGATTTCGCGGATATGACGGAAGGTTATGCCCGCCGAAACCGGTAGTACCGTAGAGGTGTGACAGCATGAGTACGAAGGAAACTTCAGCGGATAAAACTAAATACCGTCTGGCGGAAGCGGCGAAAAAGTGTATGGCTTCGTCCGGCACCGATGCCATGACAGTGACGCAGATCGTGCAGACCTGCGGCGTGACGAGGCAGACTTTTTACCGGAACTTCCAGGACAAATATGACCTGATCAACTGGTATTTTGATAAGCTCTTACTGGAATCTTTTGCCCAGATGGGAGACGGACTTACTGTATACGAAGGACTGACCAGAAAGTTTGAATTCATTCAAAATGAGAGAGTCTTTTTTGCTGGGGCATTCCGATCGGATGATCATAATTCTCTGAGGGAACATGATTACGAACTGATCCTGGATTTCTACACGCAGCTGATTGGGCGTAAGACCGGTAGACAGCCCGAAGAGAATATTTTATTCCCGCTGCGGCTCTATTGCAGAGGTTCTATTGATATGACCGTGGAATGGATCTTCGCTCCGAAGGAGAGAACGCCGGAGCAGATGGCGGCGCTTTTGGTCAGTGCACTTCCTATGCCGGTGACAGAATTGTTTCAACAGTTGGGCGTATTGCGTTAGTGAAAAAATCACCAAAGATATTTGTGAAAAATTACTAAAAAAAATGTACACATTGTGAACTTTCTGTAAAAAGTGACAGTCAAGCCAAACTGTCACTTTTTTTATGCCCAGATTGTAGTTAAAATAAAATTATCATTAAGATTTGTTCTCAATTCGAAAGGAGATTATGTATCATGGCAAACAGAATTATGCTCAACCAGACCTCTTATCATGGTGCCGGAGCAATCGAAGAAATCGTAAATGAAGCAAAGGCTCATGCTTTTCAGAAGGCATTCGTATGTTCCGATCCCGACCTGATCAAGTTCGGTGTGACCGGAAAAGTAACCGGACTGCTTGACAAGGAAGGTCTTGCTTATGAAGTTTATTCCGATATTAAGGCTAATCCTACTATTGACAATGTGAAAAACGGTGTGGCTGCTTTCAAGGCATCCGGTGCAGATTATATCATCGCCATCGGTGGTGGTTCTTCCATGGATACCTCCAAAGCCATCGGTATCATCATTGCCAACCCTGAATTTGAAGATGTACGCAGCCTGGAAGGCGTAGCACCTACCAAGAAACCCTGTGTACCCATCATCGCAGTACCCACCACAGCCGGTACCGCAGCTGAGGTTACGATCAACTACGTTATCACCGATGTAGAGCGCAAGCGTAAATTCGTCTGTGTAGATCCTCATGACATGCCCATCATCGCTGTGGTAGATCCCGAGATGATGTCTTCTATGCCCAAGGGACTGACCGCTTCTACCGGTATGGATGCTCTGACCCACGCTATCGAAGGTTACACCACCAAGGCGGCATGGGAGATGACCGATATGTTCCACCTGAAGGCAATCGAGATCATTTCCAAGTCCCTGCGCGGTGCGGTAGCCAATACCAAGGAAGGCCGTGAAGGCATGGCTCTGGGCCAGTACATTGCAGGTATGGGCTTCTCCAACGTAGGTCTTGGTATTGCCCATTCCATGGCACATACTCTGGGTGCTGTCTATGATACCCCTCATGGTGTAGCCTGCGCAATGATGCTCCCCATCGTTATGGAGTACAATGCTGACTGCACCGATGAAAAGTATCGTGAGATCGCTCGTGCTATGGGAGTGGAAGGTGTAGACCAGATGGATCAGGCAACCTATCGTAAGGCTGCTGTAGATGCCGTTCGCAAGCTGTCCGAGGATGTAGGAATTCCTTCCAAGCTGGAAGCACTGAAGGAAGAGGATCTTCCTTTCCTGGCAGAATCCGCTCATGCAGATGCCTGCGCACCCGGTAACCCCAAGGATGCAAGCATCGAGGATCTGACCGCATTGTTCCGCAAGTTAATGTAATCATTAAATTTGCTACTGTTTTTCCGAAAAAGAATATGGTATGCTGTAACTATTCAGAGCCATGCAAATCATGTCAAATGTACGTCAAATGCTTGCATTCGTAAGAACATTTGACATGATTTATATGGCGAAGTAACCATATGAGCAAAAAGTAAGCTCTGAAAGAGCGGTTTTGCGAATGTGGTTCTGAATAGTTACGGAAGCTGATCAACGAGCAGGCTTGCGAGAGCAGACCTGCTCGTTTTTAAAAGAAAACTGGACGAAATCAACAGGACAAAGGAAACAATAATGGGCAATACAAAACATACCAAAGAACAGATCCGTGAAAGAATCCAACAGAAAAAGATTCTGTTTGACGGAGCTTTCGGCACTTATTACGGAGGAAAATACGACACGAGGCAGCTGCCGGAGCTGGCGAATCTGGAGGCTCCGGAGCGGGTAAAGGAGATCCACAGAGAGTATCTGGAAGCAGGAGCACAGATTTTACGAACCAATACCTTTGCTGCTAACAGCTTCTGCATGGATATACCCCGGGAACAGATCGGAGAGACACTGCGCAGTGGGCTTCGACTGGCAAGGGAAGCAGTGGCAGAGTGGAGAGAGACCACCGGAGAGACGAAAGAGATCTACATAGCGGCGGACATTGGCCAGATTCCAGGGGAGGCCATGGCACAGAAAGATGCTTTAAGCAGAGAATATGAAGAAATTTGTAATATTTTTCTGGAAGAGGGAGCGGACTTTTTTGTCTTTGAAACTTTTTCCGAGATGGAAGAGCTCCTGCCTGCGATCAAAATGATCGGGGAACAGGCATTTATTACGGTACAATTCTCTGTAAACCAGTTCGGCTACAGCAATGCAGGATTAAGTGCCAGAAAGCTTTTACAGAGAGCGGGTGAGGCAAAGGAGATCGATGCCGTGGGCTTTAACTGCGGTGTGGGTCCGTCCCATATGCACCGGATCCTGCAGATACTGGAAAAACCGGAAGGAAAACTTCTCACAGCCCTTCCCAATGCGGGGTATCCTCAGATGGTCACCGGCCGTATGCTCTTCACCGGGGATAACAAAGACTATTTTGTGGACAGAATGCAGCAGATGACTGCCCTTGGAGTGGATATGGCAGGCGGCTGCTGCGGTACGACACCGGAATATATCGCGGAGCTTGCCGGAAAGCTGGATCTGACCCAGTACCCACAGGCAAAAAAAGACACAGAACCGGAGAAAAAGCAGGCACCGAAGGAAGACCGTTCTTTTTATCATACCAAAGAGGCGGAGGGCAGGAACCGAAAGCTGATCGCCGTGGAACTGGCACCTCCCATGGGAATCGATGACGAAAAACTGATGGATGCGGCACATCTGCTACAGAAGAGCGGAGTGGATGTGCTGACTTTCCCGGATTCTCCTTCGGGACGTACCAGAGCAGATTCCATTCTCATGGCGGAGAAGGTGGCAAGAGAGACCGGTATGTGTGTCATGCCCCATATCTGCTGCCGGGATAAAAATGCCATTGCCATGCGTTCCCAGCTGCTGGGAGCCTATATCAATGGTATTCAGAATTTCCTGGTGATCACGGGAGACCCCATTCCTTCCATGGTGCGGACTACGGTGAAGAGTGTGTTCAACTTTGATTCTGTGGGACTGATGCAGATTCTGGCGGATATGAACGAGGAGCAGTTCACGCAGGCTCCGGCCAGCTACGGCGGAGCCATCAATCAGGGCAGGCGTAATCTTGAGGTGGAGATCGGCAGAGTGAAGAAGAAAATGGCGGCGGGAGCCACCTTTTTTCTGACACAGCCCATTTCCACACAGGAGAGTGCCGACAGAGTGCGCCGGATCAAAGAGGAGACCGGAGCAAGGATTCTCTGCGGGATCATGCCTTTCGTGAGTCTTAAAAATGCCACCTTTATGAAGAACGAGATGGCAGGCATCGACGTGACAGACGAAGTACTGGCAAGATACCGGGCGGACATGACCAGAGAAGAGGGAGAGCAGGCCGGTGTGCAGCTGGCAAAGGAAGTGATCGTCATGACGGAGGATTTTGCGGACGGCTATTATTTCTCTTTTCCCTTCAACCGGGTGACCATGCTGGAAAAAATACTCAATTAATGGGATTTTTTCAAAAAACAGTTAACAAACCTTGGAAAAATCCGAAATAAGTAGTATACTGTAACTGATATAAAAGGACTAATGGCTGAAAGGCCGATTCAAAACAGTTGACACGGAGGTGACTGTGATGAGTATTAATATTCAGGCAAAGACCAATTATTCATTTCTGTTTTCCGGTTTGAGCTCTACGGCATCCAATGCGGCAAGCAGCAACTGGCTGGCAGATTATGCAAGTATTAAGAACGGCAGCTATGCCAAGCTGATGAAGGCTTATTACGGCAAGGAGAACAACGCATCCAAAACCGCAGCTTCCGACATAACGAAGAAAGACACCACGACGGAGACCGCGAAGAAAGCACTGGCCAAGGTAGAGACCACCACTGATGCTTTGAAGGAATCCGCAGATACATTACTGGCTACCGGTAAAAATGATCTGTTCGCACAAAAGGATATCACCACCAAGGATGAGAATGGTATAGAGACCACGACCAAGGGCTATGATACCAGTGCCATCTACAATGCGGTGAACAGCTTTGTGAAGAATTACAACAGCGTGATGGCTGCTGTGGATGATGTGAGCGATACCACAGTGAACAACCGCACGGAATCTCTGGGGAATACTACCATTGCCAACAGTAAGCAGCTGGCGAAGATCGGTATCACTATGAAAAATGACGGCACCCTGTCTCTGGACAAGGATACCTTTATGAAAGCCGATATGAATACTGTGAAGAACCTGTTCCAGGGGAACGGTTCCTATGGTTATCGTGTATCTGCACAGAGTTCCATGATCAATTTTGCAGCAGACCATGCTTCCACCAGAAGCAGTCTGTACACCGGAAGCGCAGGATATACCGGCCTTTATAATGCAGGTAACCTGTTCAGCTCCTACATGTAAATGTAAAATAATTGGTAACTATTCAGAGCCATGCAAAACTGTGTTCTGCGAATGCTTGCATTCAGGCAGATAAGCAGTTTTACATGGCGAAGTAACCTCATGAGCAAAAAGGAAGCCTCGTAGAGGCGATTTTGCGAATGGGGTCTGAATAGTTACAAGGCCGAAGAACGCAGAAATCGTAATTATTTTGCATACAGTTTAAATAATTCGAAAAATAGTGTTGACATTTGGAGCCGGTTGTTGTAATATACATTTGTTCGCAGAAATGGCGGAATTGGCAGACGCGCACGGTTCAGGTCCGTGTGGTAGTGATACCATGAGGGTTCAAGTCCCTCTTTCTGCATCACATGGCGGTGACCGAAAGGTTGCCGCCTTTGTCGTTTCTGAAAAATATAATACAAAACCGAGAAAGGGGTGAAAACCGTGGCAATTAATAGAAGAGACAAAACGAAGACAGACAGGGCATCGAAAGTACACAAGGACTGGTACAAACTGGATCTGTCGGCCATCGTATACCCGACCTTACAGAGAAGAGATTTTTCTTCCGTTTATCGTTTGTCCGTTCTTTTAAAGGAGGAGATCAATCCCGAGATGCTGCAGCGGGCGGTGAATCTGACAATGCCTCGTTTTCCGACGTATAAGGCGGCTATCCGCAAGGGTGTCTTCTGGAGATACCTGGAGCCCAATGACCGCCCCGGCCCATTTGTGCAGGAGGACGTGAAAAATCCCTGTCAGCCCATGTATTTCAAGGCCAATAACCGGTATCTGGTAAGAATCTATTATTACCGGAACCGGATCGCCCTGGAGGCCCATCACAGTCTGGGAGACGGTACCGGAGGCATGTGCGTATTGCAGACTCTGACGGCCACTTATCTGCGCCTGAAGGGGCATACGGAGATCGAGAACGGCGGTTTTGTGCTGGATATTTTAGAGACACCGGATCCGGTAGAACTGGAAGATGCCTACATGAAATATGCCAATGCCAAGGTGTGCCCGCCCAGACCGGGGGAGAAGACTTACCGTGTCCGGGGAACCAAGGAGCCCTTTTATACCCTGAACATCATAGACGGTATTATGTCGGTGGCAGAGGTCATGAAGGTGGCAAAAAGCTATAATGCCACCATTACGGAATATTTCAATGCGGTTCTGCTCTATGCACTGATGCAGAAGCAGGAGAGTGAGTGGCATTTAAAATTACGTCCGGTAAAGATTGCCATGCCGGTGAATCTGCGGCGCTTTTTCCCATCGAAGACTCTGCGGAATTTTATCACCATGATCTATCCGGGGATTGACCCAAGACTGGGAGAATACACTTTTGAAGAGATCGTGACCCAGGTGCACAATTACATGCGGTATTATCTGAATGAAAAGCTGTTGCGGGGCGATATCACCACCAACGCAGAGACCCAGAGGAACCCGTTTATCCGTGTGGTACCGCTGTTTATCAAGGATCTGGTGGTCCGCCAGTTCTATACGAAGATCCAGGACAAAAACTCTTCGGCGGGGCTGACCAACATGGGAGCTTTGAAAGTGCCGGAGACCATGAAGCCCTATATCGAACGTTTTGATATCTATATGGGACAACCGTTCTCTACGAGAACCAACTGTGCCATTGCCAGCTTTGAAGATATTCTTACCATCAATTTTGCCAGCAGTATTGCGGAAACGGATGTGGAACGACTGTTTTTCCGCAAGCTGGTACAGGACGGTATTCATGTGAAGATCGAGAGTAACCGGTAGATCCTCCGGTTAGAAAGGAAATGCTTATGTCATATTGTGTGAACTGTGGTGTGGAACTGGATGCTTCGGCAACGAAGTGCCCTCTGTGCGACACACCGGTGTATAATCCCAAGGCACCGGAACCGGAGAAGCAGCCATCCCCTTTTCCAAAGGAAAAGGGACAGGTGGAAGTGGTAAAAAGAAAAGATTTGGGAGTACTGTTGACGGTTATTGTACTGGCTACGGCGGTGACCTGTGGGCTGTTAAACGCTTTTGTGTTCCGCAGCAGTCTGTGGTCTCTGGCGGTGATCGGCGTAGTCCTGGTATTGTGGGTTATTATGATCCCTGTGGTTATTTATACGAGACAGCCCATTTATCTGTCGATCCTGCTGGATGGAGTGGCAGTGATCGTGTATCTATATCTGCTGACTTATCTGACGGGACATAACAGCTGGTTCTATGGACTGGGACTGCCGATCGTATTGCTGGTGACGGCAGTGGTGGAAGCGGTGACGTTCTGTATCCGCAAGCTCCCCATGTCCTTCCTGACAGGAGCCCTGTACCTGATCTCGGGAATCGCTGTTTTGTGCGTGGGACTGGAACTTCTGATCGACCGGTTCCTGAGACAGGAGATCGCACTGGGATGGTCGGCTATCGTGCTGACGATCTGCGTGATCGTCGATATCACCATCGCCACCCTTTTATCCCGGAGGAGACTGCGCAATGCAGTGCGCAGAAGATTGCACTTTTGATCACTATTCAGAGCAAACAACAAGTGAACTTGTTGTTCGGGAAAGCATCGGAGATGCGATTTTGCGAATGAGGCGCTGAATAGTTACGAGAAAACTAGGTGAACAGGAGGAACTTATGGCACTGGTAGGAAAAAACAGTGAGAAGAACAACCAGAATCTGATGCAGCTCATCCGCAGGGCACATGGTCTTGTGGAGAATCCGGATCTGGAGAAGCACAGACAATCCCAGGATCACATTGGCGAGCTGCTCGGCAACAGTAAAGAGATCCAGTACCGTCCCGTGGACATCGATGGCATGGATGCGGAGTGGGTCAGCGTGAACCGGGCTCATATGAAAAAGTACGTGATCCTGCATTGCCACGGAGGCGGATATTCCACCGGCAGCAGTATCTATGCCAGAACCCTGACATCGAAGCTGGCGGCGGGTACTTCCATGGATGTGCTGTGCTTTGATTACAGACTGGCACCGGAGCATCCGTATCCGGCAGCTGCGGAGGATGCCATGAAAGCCTGGAACTATCTGATGCTTTTGGGCTACGGAGCAAGAGATGTGATCATTACCGGAGATTCGGCCGGAGGTAATCTGGCGCTTTCACTGGTGTTGAAATTGAAAGAGCAGGAGCGCCTGTTTCCCAGAGGAATCGTGCTGATGTCTCCCTGGACGGATCTTACCGGCGAGGGCAAGACTTTCCAGACCAAGGCGGAACTGGATCCGGTACTGGATAAAGAGTACATCGACCGTATGACCAGGGCCTATGCCCCGGACAGAGATCTGACGGATCCTTATATTTCTCCGCTGTTTGGAGACTTTCATGGTTTCCCGCCCGTCTATATTCAGGTGGGAGAGAATGAAATCCTGTTGGACGATTCTCTGCGGCTATATAAAAATCTGATCAAAGCCGGGGTCGCTGCCCATATCGACCGATTCCCCGGAATGTGGCATGTTTTTCAGATGTCACCCTTCAAAAAGGCCAGTGAGGCCATGGATAAGAATGCGGAATTCATCTATTCTGTGTGCAGATAATTTAAATCAGAAAAAATGACTATTTTTTTCAAAAGAAAGAAAAGGATTTTTAAGACAGGCACAGAATATTAGAAGTAGGGGCAGGAGGAACTATGACGATCAGAGAAAACTTGGAACAGTGGGAAAAGGATTATTTAAGTCCGTACGCATCCTTGAGTGTGAACTCCAAAGGACGTCTGCGACCGGAAGAACAATGTGATATCCGGCCGGTGTTTCAGAGAGACAGAGACCGTATTATCCATTGCAAGGCCTTTCGAAGGCTAAAGGATAAGACCCAGGTATTTCTGACACCTGAGGGTGACCATTACCGTACCAGACTGACACATACGCTGGAGGTATCCCAGACGGCCAGAACCATAGCCAAGGCATTAAAGCTGAACGAGGATCTGGTGGAAGCCATTGCGCTGGGACACGATCTGGGACACACGCCTTTCGGACATGCCGGAGAGCGTGCGCTGAACAGAGTATGCCCTTTTGGCTTCGAACATGCCGAACAGAGCGTCCGCACCGTGGACATTCTGGAGAAGGATGGCAAGGGGCTGAATCTGACCTACGAGGTGCGAGACGGTATAAGAAACCACCAGACCATTGGAAAGCCCCACACCCTGGAGGGCAAGATCGTCAGACTTTCCGATAAAATTGCCTATATTCATCACGATATGGATGACGCCATCCGCGGAGGAATCCTCACGGAAGCGGATGTGCCGAAGGACATCTGTGAGGTGATCGGCAGCAGTCCCACCGAGAGACTGGATCATTTCATTCATGACATCGTGACCAACAGCATGGACAAGGGAGACATCCTGATGTCGGAGCCGGTGGCGGAAGCCATGACGAAGATACGACAGTTCATGTTTGAGAGAGTTTACAAGAACCCGGTAGCGAAGAGTGAAGAGGGGAAAGCAGAGATGCTGATGGAGACATTGTACCAGCATTTCCTGAAGCATCTGGATGATCTGCCGGAAGAATATCTCAATCTTCTTTCCGTGGGAGAACCGAGAGAGAAGGTCGTCTGCGACTATGTGGGAGCGATGACGGATCGGTTTGCCATAGCGGTATACGAGGATATTTACATACCGAAATCCTGGCAGAGATAGGTACAAGATAAAATAGGAGTTAAAAACGTGTATTATCCCGAAGAACTGGTAGAAGAAGTCAGAGCCAGAAATGACATCGTGGATGTGATATCGGGCTATGTCTCATTGAAAAAAAAGGGAAGCAACTATTGGGGCTGCTGTCCTTTTCATAACGAAAAAACACCTTCCTTTTCGGTGTCTTCGAACAAACAGATGTATTATTGCTTCGGATGCCATGCCAGCGGAAATGTATATACGTTTCTTATGAAATATGAAAACGATACCTTCCCGGAGGCCATTAAGATCCTGGCGGACCGCGCCGGGGTAAAGCTTCCCGAAGTGGAGGAGACACCGGAACAGAAGAAAAAAGCCGGCAAACGTATGCGGCTGCTGGAAGTCAATAAGGAAGCGGCAAAATATTTTTATTATATGCTGCGGGATCCCCGTGGCGAAGTGGGAATGCGGTATCTGACGGGGCGGAAGCTGACCGATGAGACCATGCATCATTTCGGACTGGGTTATGCCGGGAAAAACGGCGAGCAGGTGGTACAGTACCTGCGGAAAAAGGGCTTTATGGACGAAGAGATCAAAGACTCCGGACTGGCAATGTTTTCTGAACAGCGGGGACTGCGAAGCCAGTTCTGGAATCGTGTCATGTTCCCCATACAGGATATCAACCACCGGGTCATCGGCTTCGGCGGCAGAGTCATGGGAGACGGGGAACCGAAATACCTGAATTCACCGGAGACCATGATCTTCGATAAGAGAAGGAATCTTTATGGACTGAATTTCGCAAGGACTGCCCGGACGGGCAATATTATCCTGTGCGAGGGCTACATGGATGTCATAGCCATGCATCAGGCGGGATTTACCCAGGCGGTGGCATCCCTGGGAACGGCATTTACGGTGGAACAGGCTAACCTTTTACACCGTTATGCGGAAAACATCCTGCTGGCCTACGACAGCGACGGTGCCGGAACCAAGGCGGCACTCCGGGGCATCGGTATTCTCAGGGAGGCCGGGCTTACCGGTAAAGTCATCAATATGCGTCCTTATAAGGACCCGGATGAATTTATCAAGAATCTGGGGAAAGAGGCTTTTCAGGAGAGAATCGATCAGGCGGAGAACAGTTTCTACTTCGAGATCCGTATCCTGAGTGAACAATACGATCAGAGTGATCCGGAACAGCGGACGAAGTTCCACCGGGAGATCGCACAGAAACTGTGCGAATTTTCGGAAGATCTGGAGCGGGAGAATTATTTGCAGGCCATTGCCGAAAAATATATGATCCGTCCCGATGATCTGCGCAAAATGGTCATAGGATATGCTTCCCAGACGGGAATCGCCAGACCGATTCCCCGTCCCCGCAGCGGAGTGCAGAACAAGAGCGATCCTTCGGAGAGCGGACGGAAGTCCCAGAGACTGCTGATCACCTGGATCGGAGATGATCCTTCTCTGTATACGATTGTACGCAAGTACATTTCTCTGGAGGATTTCACGGAGGAATTGTATCGCAAGGTGGCGGAGAAGATGTTTGCAGAGCTGGACAACGGACAGTTTCAGCCGGCGGGGATCATCAGCATGTTTGAGGATGAAGAGGAGCAGAGGCAGGCAGCGGAGCTGTTCCATACAACGCTCCCCGAATTGTCCACGAAGCAGGAGAGAGAAAGAGCTTTCCATGACATTCTGGTGTCAGTCAAACGCAACAGCTACCAGTACTATATGGCGCAGCTGGGTACAGATGTCAACGCGGTCAAAAAAGCGGTGGAAGGCAAAAAAGCACTGGAAGAATTACAAAGAGCCCGCATTTCTCTGGAATAATAGGGTTTGCGGCTCGGGACAGTTATAAAAAATACGAAATATGGCTATAAATAATGGCAATGAAAGGATGGAACCACGAAAATGGATGAAAACACACAGGCAAAATTTGCGGAGAAGATAAAAGAGCTCCTGAATATGGCGAAAAAGAAAAAGAATGTGCTGGAGTATCAGGAAATCAGTGACTTCTTTGCGGACATGCCTCTGGAAGAGGAACAGATGGAGAAGGTTCTGGAGTATCTGGACCAGAACAACGTAGATGTGCTGCGTATTACCGATGACGATGATGTGGATGACGAAGAGATCATTCTGACCGATGAGGACGAAGTGGATGTGGAGAACATCGACCTGTCCGTACCAGAAGGCGTCAGCATTGAGGATCCTGTCCGTATGTACTTAAAGGAGATCGGCAAGGTGCCCCTGTTAAGTGCTGAGGAAGAGATCGAACTGGCCCAGAGAATGGAAGAGGGCGACCAGGAAGCGAAAAAGCGTCTGGCAGAGGCCAACTTACGTCTGGTAGTCAGTATTGCCAAGAGATATGTAGGCCGTGGAATGCTGTTCTTAGACCTGATCCAGGAAGGTAACCTGGGTCTGATCAAAGCTGTAGAGAAATTCGATTATCGTAAAGGATATAAGTTCTCCACCTATGCGACCTGGTGGATCCGTCAGGCCATCACCAGAGCGATCGCCGATCAGGCGAGAACCATCCGTATCCCGGTGCATATGGTAGAGACCATCAACAAACTGATCCGCGTGAGCAGACAGCTGCTGCAGGAGCTGGGAAGAGAACCGACCCCCGAAGAGATCGCGGAAGAGATGAACATGCCGGTAGACAGAGTGCGTGAGATTTTAAAGATCAGCCAGGAGCCCGTATCCCTGGAGACTCCTATCGGTGAAGAGGAAGACAGCCATTTAGGCGACTTCATTCAGGATGATAATGTACCGGTTCCTTCCGATGCTGCAGCATTTACCCTGCTGAAGGAACAGCTGGTGGAAGTGCTGGGTACTCTGACAGAGAGAGAACAGAAAGTACTGAGACTCCGTTTCGGTCTGGATGACGGACGGGCCCGTACTCTGGAGGAAGTAGGTAAGGAATTCAACGTTACCCGTGAACGTATCCGTCAGATCGAAGCAAAGGCATTGCGCAAACTGCGTCATCCCAGCCGCAGCCGCAAGCTGAAGGATTATCTGGATTAATGGCGGAAGTTATATTATCCAATCGAATGCAGGCTTTAACAGACATGGTCACTCCCGGCACTGTGATAACAGATGTGGGGTGTGACCATGGTTTTGTATCGGTCTATCTCGTGCAGAAGGGGCTCTCCCCACGGGTGATCGCCATGGATGTGCGGTCAGGGCCCCTGGAGCGTGCCAGAGAGCATATCCGGGAATATGGTCTGCAGGACAGGATAGAGACCAGACTTTCCGACGGTCTGCACGGCCTGAAGACCGGAGAGGCGAACGGGATGATCTGTGCCGGCATGGGCGGACCTCTCATGGAGAAGATTCTTACCGAAGGAAGAGAACAGGCACAGGGATTTGCAGAGCTGATCCTGCAGCCACAGTCGGAGATCCCGCATTTTCGGACATTCCTGATGGATGAGGGATATCTTCTGCTGGATGAGAATATCATCTACGAAGAAGGAAAATATTATTTTATGATGAAGGTGCGCTGGCTGGGTGCGATGACGGACGATGCGGTACGGCAGAAGGTCGGGGACTCCTGGAAGACGGAAGGTCTGGATCCCGGACTGGCGGAAAAGTTCGGCCCGCTGCTTTTATCCCGCAGAGACCGGATACTTCGGGAGTATCTGGAATGGATGCTGACCGAGCGAAAGCAGATCGTGGGACGCATGGAGCAAAAGGCAGATGCGGACAATCCCAGAACCATATGCCGCAGACAGGAGATCGCAGACGAGATCACCCTGATTACCCGTGCACTGGATTGGTATGATAATGGCAAGGAAGCGGATTGTATTTAGGCAATAAGACCTGTAAAAGCAGATTACAGAAGGACAGGGTGAGAAAAATGATCACAGTGAAGATAAACGGGGAAGAGAGACAATATCCTCAGGGAGCCACTTACGAGGATGTGGCCAACGATTATCAGCAGGAGTATGAGAATCTGATCGCACTGGCAGCCAGAGACGGCAAGATCAGAGAATTGTTCAAGAAACTGACAAGGGATTGCGAGGTTACCTTTTTTACCTTGAAGGATGATGTGGGCAACAAGACTTATGTGCGTTCTGCCACAATGCTGTTTTTGAAAGCGGTATTTGATGTCTACGGCAGAGAGGCGGCCCAGAGCTGTCGTGTGGAATTTGCCATCGGCAACGGCTCCTACATCTCTCCAAAAGAGAAGATCAATGCGACGGAAGAAAATGCTGCAAAGATCCGTAACCAGATGCGGGAGCTGGTGGAGGCAAAGACACCTTTTCTGAAGAGATCCTATTCCCTGGATAATGCCATGGAACTGTTTCGGAAAGAGGGGATGAAGGATAAGGAAAAGCTGTTCCGTTACCGCAGAGGCTCTTTCGTAAATATTTATGAAATGGACGGTTATTACGATTATTATTACGGCTACATGCTGCCCAATGCCGGCTATGTAAAGTGGTTCGATGTCATAGCGTATGAGGATGGATTTATGCTGCTGCTGCCGGATAAAAAAGATCCTACACATGTTAAGCCGTTTCAAGAGAGAAAGCTGTTATTCCGGACGTTGAAAGAATCTGAGGAATGGGGAAAGGAGATCGGTATTGAGACCGTAGGTGATCTGAATGATCAGATCTGCCGTGGGTCGCTGAGTGAACTGATTCTGGTACAGGAAGCGCAGCAGGAGCGTAAGATCGGCGAGATTGCCAAGAGCATCGTAGACAGGGGCGGCGTGAAATTTGTCATGATCGCCGGACCCTCTTCTTCCGGCAAGACCAGTTTTTCCCACAGATTATCCATTCAGTTGAAGACCCTGGGGAAAACACCGCATCCCATTGCACTGGATGACTATTTCGTGAACAGAGAATTCACGCCAAGGGATGAGAACGGTGATTACAATTTCGAATGTCTGGAAGCGATTGATGTAAAGCAGTTCAATGACGACATGTGCAGATTGTTAGCCGGTGAACGTGTGGAACTGCCTTCCTTTAACTTCAAGACCGGAAAGCGGGAATATAAGGGCAATTTCAAACAACTGGGACCGGATGATATTCTGGTGATCGAAGGTATCCACGGTCTGAATGAGAAGACATCTTATGCACTTCCCGAGGAGAGTAAATACAAGATCTATATCAGTGCATTGACCAATATCAATATTGATGAGCATAACCGGATCCCGACTACGGACGGAAGACTTCTCCGCCGTATGGTCAGAGATGCGAGGACCAGAGGTGCGGATGCGAGACGCACCATCGATATGTGGGCTTCCGTGCGCCGGGGAGAGGAACAGAATATTTTTCCGTTCCAGGAGGATGCGGATGCCATGTTTAATTCCGTCCTGATCTATGAACTGGCAGTGTTAAAGCAGTTCGCAGAGCCGTTATTGTTCCAGATCGATAAGGGAGAACCGGAATATTACGAAGCCAAGAGACTGCTTAAGTTCCTGGAGTATTTCCTGGGTGTGACCAGTGAAAGCCTTCCCAATAATTCTCTGTGCAGAGAATTTGTGGGTGGAAGCTGCTTCAATGTGTAAACTATTCAGAGTAGCGCAATTCTGCTGACAGGCGTCGAATGCCTGCATTCGTAAGACTGTGCGGCAGAATTGATGCGACGAAGTAACCACATGAGCAAAAAGGAAGCCTCGGAGAGGCGATTTTGCGAATGAGGTGCTGAATAGTTTACATGCATGGTGCTGAATAGTTTACTCTACAGTAAGAAAAGGAGAATACCTGTGGAGAGTCGTTTACCAAAGATAAAATCGATAGTAAAGCAGACAGCAAACTGGGTGATCCGGATCATGGGCAGCCTGATCCTTCTGTTCCTTGTATGGTATGCCATGCGTACCCTGCAGTATATGCTTCCGGTGGCAGGTCATGAAGATCTGGTGGAGATTCCGGATTCCGTAATACGGAATCTGGCGGCAGCAGCGCTGATATTGCTATTGTATGCAGTTCTGACGGCAGTGGAAAAAAAGGCCGGTGACAAAATCACCATCTGGTGTAAAAGAATTGCCGTAACGCTCGGCATGCTTTGGCAGGGAATCGCAGGATTGTGCTGGGTTCTGGCGGCAGACAGAGTGCCGAGTGCAGATCAGGCATCGGTTATTGGTGCGGCCATAGATTTTATACAGGGTGACTATGGGACGCTGGCTCCGGATCATTATTGCGGTCTGTATGCTCATCAGTTGGGACCGGCGGCCATGGAAGAGATGCTGTTCCGGATTCTTGGAGAGGCGGATTATCATGTGATCCAGATAGTGTTCGTACTTCTGAACGTGGCGGGTATCTATTGCATTTACGGCATTCTGAAGGAAGTTTCCGGCAGACTTGCGGTGGTGACCATGGGGACACTGCTTGCGGGCAGCTGTATGGCATCTGTCTTTTATACCAGCTGGGTCTACGGAGAGATTCCCTGGGTATTCTGTTCCCTGTTTTCCGCATGGATGCTGGTCCGATATATCAAATATGGAAAAACGGGATCACTGGTGGGCATTGTGACAGCTCTTACACTGGGAACTCTGCTGCGTAAGAACACACTGGTCCTGGTGGTGGCATATTGCATGGTCGGCGCGGTACGGATATTCTCAAAATGGGACAGACGCCTGTTGATTTCACTGGTGCTGGCGTTGGCACTGCCACTCTTGTGCTATCAGGGAATCTATAAAATGTATGAGATGAGATCCGGAATGGAGCATTCCCGGGGATTGCCCACATCGGCTTACCTGTATCTGGGAATGGAAGAGATCGGTGGCCGGTACGGCTGGTATTACAGCGATTGCTGGGCACAATATTATGCAACGGACTGTAATACAGAGCAGAGCGATCAGATCTACCGGGAGATGATGCAGGAGCGCATGCAGGCCATGAAAGCACAGCCGGGGTATCTGAGAGGTTTTTATCAGGGAAAACTTCTGTCCCAGTGGAATGTCCCGACCTATCAGTCACTGTATTTCAACTTTAACCACGGGGATGTGTACCATGAGAAACTGGCGGCACTGGAAGACCGGCTGAGTGGAGATCTGTTTGACAGTGTGGTGAGGATGGCAGATCGTTTACAGTTTATTATCTATCTGGGGTGTCTGTTTTACTTTATCTTCTGTGTCCGAAAAGACAGTGAGATCACACAGCATCTGTTGGCAGTGGCTGTGATCGGGGGCTTTTTGTTCAGTATTTTCTGGGAAGCAAAGGCCAGGTATATGTATGCCTATTACATGATGATGTTCCCGCTGGCAGCACTGGGATATGGGGAAATCATACGTCTGGCAGAAAAATATTGCTTTTTCCGGAAGAAAAAGATATAATCGAACAGGTGTAAGTAAGATAGATGATCGCGGCTGCTTTATGCAGGTGAGGAAAGTCCGGGCTTCACAGGGCAGGATGCCAGATAACGTCTGGTGGAGGTGACTCCAAGGCTAGTGCAACAGAGATATACCGCCGGCTTTTGGCCGGTAAGGGTGGAAAGGCAGTGTAAGAGACTACCGTCCGGCTGGTAACAGACGGAGCCATGTAAACCCCATCCGAAGCAAGACCAAACAGAGAGCTATAGACCGGCCCGGTCTGCTTTCAGGTAGGTCGCTTGATGCGGCTGGTGACAGTCGTACTAGATAGATGATCGTCATATACAGAACTCGGCTTATTTTTTGCTTACACCTTTTGAGAAAAATGCGGACTGCGGATGCGGTCCGTTTTCTGTTATAAGCAACTGCAATGCAGAGCATGTTTCACGGAGAAACTATGGAGAAGTCATGGAGAAAAAAGAGAGAATGCGGATAAAAGGGATCACTGTGATACTGAGCTGCCTGTTACTTTTCGCCGGCTGCGGGGAAAACGGTGGGAGTGAGGAAAATGTCTCCACGGAGACCGCAGGCCAGAAGGTTTCGGAAGAAAACAGTGGCATGGGACAGGCTGACGCAGGAATGGAATTTGTGGAACTGCCGGTGCAGACAGAGCAGAAACTGACGGAGAATGATTTTAAGGTAATGAAATCCCTGGTGGGAATTCAGACGGGAGAGCGGCAGGGCAGCGGTGTGATCTATGATGAAGAGGAAAACAGGATTCTGATCGCAACGGCAGGGCACGTACTGGCGGACGATACCGGAGAGGCCCGGGTGACATTTCCGGACGGAACACAGGTGGCTGCCACCGGCGTGGAGACAGTGGACAGCTGCGACCTGGCTTTCCTGTGGGTGGACAAGGCGGAACTGTCAGAGGAAGCATGGAAGGTCTGTCTGCCGGTGCAGACGGATCGGGAAGTATTCGATGCACTGAAGGAATATGACGATGTATGGATGTACGGAGGGGAGAGTGGGCTGCCGGTCTATGCTTTCGTGGTGGATCCCTGGATCTATGTGGAGGATTTTGACCAGTATATGCTTCTGCTGCAGGGACTGATCGCTCCCGGAATGTCAGGAGGCGGAGCCTTTACGGAGGACGGTGTGTTCGTAGGAATCCTGTGTGGCGGTGATGAAGAGGGAAAAGTGGCCGTGGTGCCTTACAGCATGATCGAGACGGAGAGACCGTAGCACAGTTGCGTATGCGAGCATCCGCACAGTATCTGACGAACATTATGGCTTAGTTGATAAAAATTTAATAATCGTTTTATTGACAATACTGTAAATATGATAGAAAATAAAAAGGATGGGTCTTAGACTCAGATTGGAGGAAAAAACAATGACGAAAATAGATGTAGTATCCGGATTCCTGGGTGCCGGTAAGACCACCCTGATCAAGAAGCTGTTAAAAGAAGCTCTGGACGGCAGCAAGACCGTTCTGATCGAGAATGAGTTTGGTGAGATCGGTATCGACGGCGGTTTCTTAAAAGAGGCCGGTATCGAGATCAAAGAGATGAACTCCGGCTGTATCTGCTGCTCGCTGGTAGGTGATTTCGGTACTTCCCTGAAGGAAGTTATCAGCACTTATGCTCCCGAGCGTATTCTGATCGAGCCCTCCGGTGTCGGCAAGCTGTCCGATGTCCTGAAGGCTGTGGAGAACGTGGCAGGAGATCTGGATGTGGAGATCAACAGTGCGGTAGCAGTAGTAGATGCATCCAAGTGCAAGATGTATATGAAGAACTTCGGCGAATTCTTCAGCAACCAGATCGAGTACGCCGGAACCATTATCTTAAGCAGAACCGACAAAGTGGATCAGGCAAAGCTGAATGCCTGCGTGGAGATGATCCGTGAGCATAACGACAAGGCTACCATTATCACCACTCCTCTTGACCAGCTGGATGGCAGGGAAGTACTGAAGACCATCGAAGGCGCTGACAAGCTGGAAGATATGATGAAGGAAATGCTGGAGCATATCCATGACGATCACGATGAGGATGAGTGCTGTGACCACGAGCATCATCACCATCACGACCATGACGAGGATGGCCACGACCATGAGTGCTGCTGTGGACATCACCACGATGACGACGATGATGAAGACGAGCATGAGCATCACCATCATCATGACCATGATGAAGACCATGACCATGAGCATCATCATGACCATGAGCATCATCATGAGCATGACGAGAACTGCACCTGCGGCTGCCACGATCATGATCATGACCACCACCATCATCACCATCACGCAGACGAAGTATTCACCAGTTGGGGTATCGAGACACCCAATACCTACAGCGCAGAGGACATCGAGAAGATCCTTACTGCGCTGGACAGCGGAGAGTACGGTGCAATCCTGCGTGCCAAGGGTATGGTACCCGCTCCCGACGGAACCTGGGTATATTATGATTATGTTCCCGAAGAGCATGACATCAGAAGCGGTAAGCCGGAAGTTACCGGTAAGATCTGTGTCATCGGTTCCAAACTGGACGAGGACAAGCTGGCAGAACTGTTCCGTAAATAAATTGCCGGAACGGATTTTACAGGCAGCAGGATAAGAAAGAGAAAGGTATGAATTATGACGAAACCAGTCTATATCATAAATGGTTTTCTGGAGAGCGGTAAGACAGAATTTATCACATTTACACTGGGACAGCCGTATTTCCAGATCAAAGGAAAGACACTGCTCATCCTCTGTGAAGAGGGCGAGAATGAATACGATCCCGCTTTATTAAAAAAGAGTCGTACGGATGTCGTATTGATCGAAGAGGAAGAGGAGTTTACTCCGAATCATCTGATCGAGCTGGAGAAGCAGTACAAGCCCGCCCGTATCATCATCGAGTATAACGGTATGTGGAATTGTAAGAACATGACGCTTCCCTGGTACTGGAAAGTAGAGCAGCAGATCACGACCATTGACGGCTCCACCTTCCCTATGTACTACACAAATATGAAATCTCTGCTGGCGGAGATGATCCGTAAGTCCGAGATGATCATTTTCAACCGTTGCGACGGTATCAAGGATCTGAATGTATACAAGCGCAACATCAAAGCGGTGAATCCTTCCGCAGATGTGATCTTCGAGGATTCCAACGGTGAGATCGATGAGATCTTCGAGGAGGATCTGCCCTACGATCTGAATCAGGATCCTATCGTACTGGACAACCAGGGCTACGGCATCTGGTATCTGGATTCCATGGATCATCTGGAGCGCTATGAAGGCAAAAATATCCAGTTTCTGGCCATGGTACTGAAGCCCGAGGAATATCCCGATGGCTATTTCGTACCGGGACGCATGGCAATGACCTGCTGTGCGGAAGATATGGCATTTCTGGGCTATGCCTGTGAGTTTGCAGGCACGAAAGACCTGAAGCAGAAGGAATGGGTCAAAGTGACAGCGAAGGTTGCCAGAGAATACTTTGCAGACTATAAGGGAGAGGGCCCTGTACTCCATGCCATCAGTGTGGAGAAGGCAAAGGCTCCCAAAGATCCCGTGATCAGTTTCAACTAGAAAGGATCGGCTCTATGAAAAAGAATCCCATAAAGAGCGGCCTGCGGGAGACAATGGCAGGAAAAGTGACATTTCTTTTCCTGCTGTTTTTGTATACCGGGGTTATGTTATATCTGTTTTGGATGGAGTGCTATCAGGTGCCGGGCTTTCAGTCGGATATGCCGGACTATGTGAATAAGGTGGCAGGTATTGCGGGAAATTATGAGTTTCCCTATCCGATCCTGTTCTGGACAGCCAGACTTTCCGCCTGGCTGATCGGAGCGAAAGCGGCCATGGCCATCACCACCGCGCTGTTCAATCTGGCAGCGGTAGTGATCACAAAATATTATATGAACCGGGAGATCCGGAAAGTAAGTCATTATGATGACTTAACTCAGGGAAGACAGGCTATGACGGACATTCTTGTGACCCTGCTTGTCTTTTCGCTATTTTTGCTTTCTAACCTGTATTCTCCCAAGAATACAGCTTTTTTCGGCTTTGATTATGCGTATCGCTGTATGGGGATTTATACGCCGAATCCTTTCTGGAATGCCACTTATCTGGCCACCAGACCTTTTGCGATTATCTGCTTTTTTGAGACGGTGAAGGTGCTGTCGGAATATCAGAAGGATTTTCAGTGGAAGAACTGCGTTCTCTTCGCGGTCAGCCTTCTGCTGACCACCATGACCAAACCAAGCTATACGATGGTAGTGGTGCCTCTGATCGGTCTGATCCTCCTGATCCAGCTGATCGTAAGCAGAGGAAAAAGTTTTCGCAATGCCTTCTGTCTGTGTGTGACCATGATCCCCACAGGAATTGCCCTGCTGTACCAGTTTTCCGGAATTTTCACCGGGACGAATGCCATGGGAGAGGAGACAGGCATCGCCATCGGCTTTGCCAAAGTATGGAGCAATTATTGCAAAAGCATTCCTTTAAGTATTATCATGGGAATGGCATTGCCCATCGGCGTACTTTTCCTGAATCTGGTATTTGATTTCAAAAATATAAAGTCCAACAGATATTACTGGTTTGCATGGCTGAATTATCTTATGGGTACAGTAATGTTCCTGATCTTCTATGAAAAAGGATTCCGCATGATGCATGCCAACTTTTCCTGGGGCTATATGCACGGTATGTTCTTTGTCTTCCTGATGACGTTGATCGTCATGGTGCGGAATATCAGGGAGTGGTGGAAGAGCTGGAAGGTGATCTTCGTCGTGGGCGAGATCGCGGTATTCTGCTACCATCTGGTGTGTGGTGTGAATTTCCTGATGTATGCCGTCCTGGGCAACGATCTGGCGGGATTTTAGTAAAAATGATTTGAAAAGGCAGACAAGATACCATCTTGCTGCGAGTTACATAGAATAATAAAAGAAAGGAGAGTGTTTCATGAATTTAAGCATTGTAGCCGGTCTTCTGATTCCGTTTCTGGGAACGACTGCAGGGGCAGCCTGCGTGTTTTTCCTGAAAAAACAGATTGGCGGCAATATTCAGAGAATATTTACCGGATTCGCTGCCGGTGTCATGGTGGCAGCTTCGGTGTGGTCTTTGCTGATACCGGCCATGGATATGTGCGAAGAGATGGGGAAGCTTGCATTTCTTCCCGCAGTGATCGGATTCCTGATCGGTATTGTTTTTTTGTTGTTCATCGATAGCATGGTACCCCATCTGCATGTGGGAAGCGATGCACCGGAAGGCCATAAGAGCAGTCTGAACCGTACGGCTATGCTGATGTTAGCTGTGACCATTCATAATTTCCCCGAGGGTGCGGCGTGTGGTGCTATTTTTGCCGGCGTACTGAGTGGTGACGGAACGGTTACGATGGCGGGAGCCCTGACGCTGGCCATCGGTATCGCCATTCAGAATTTCCCGGAGGGAGCCATTATTTCCCTGCCTCTTCGGAGTGAAGGAAATAAGAGAGGAAAGTCCTTTGCTTTAGGCGTATTGTCGGGAGCAGTGGAACCGGTGGGAGCAATCCTGGCCATTGCACTGGCAAGCATTGTGACACCCATTTTACCTTATATGCTGGCTTTTGCAGCCGGAGCCATGATCTATGTGGTCGTGGAGGAACTGATTCCGGAAGCCAGTGAGGGAGAGCATTCGAATCTGGGAACCATTGCCTTTGCGATTGGTTTTGCATTGATGATGATGTTGGATGTGGCACTGGGATAATGTGTACAGGGTAACATTTGCAAAAGCAAAGTGAGAACAGTAGGAAGGATGTACGGGAATGTCCGTGGAAAATGAAAAAGAAATACAACAGCTGAAAAACCGGATCCGTGAACTGGCAGACAAATCCTACAACCAGAACCAGTACACATTTACCGGATTCTTAGGACTGGCGGAGCAGGATGCCCTGTGGCAGGTGGAACGGGAAGTGAAGTTCGCAGGGATCACCTTATACGGCGGCAGGGAAGAGGCAGAGCGGAAGCTCCTTCGCTTCGGCAGTGAGGCGGAGCTGGGCTATGAACAGCCCTTTCCTATCTGCTGTATCCGGATCAGACCTCTATCCGCGAAATTTGCAGACAAGCTGTCCCACAGGGATTATCTGGGGGCACTGATGAACCTGGGTATTGAACGCAGCACCATCGGTGATATCCTGCCGGGAGAGGGCGAAGCATTTTTGTTCTGTCTGGATACCATTGCAGAATTTATCTGTGACAATCTGGAGCAGATCCGCCACACCCACGTGAAGTGTGAGGTGGTGGATGTGGCGGCAGAAGTACCGCAGGAAGAACCGGTGCGTCAGGTCATTCAGGTGGCAAGTCCACGTGTTGATGCTGTCATTTCCAAGGTATATAATAAATCCAGAAGTGACTGCCTGGAGCTGTTCCGGGTGGGAAAGGTATATGTGAACGGCAGGCTGTGTGAAAATAATTCCAAGCCCCTGGAGGCGGGGGATGTGGTAAATGCCAGAGGCTACGGTAAATTCCGCATAAGTGGAGAACCCCATGCCACGAGGAAGGGGAAGCTTGCCATAGAGGCTGAGGTATATCCGTAGCGGTTCGGTCATGAGATGACAGTTACCTTGCTCGTAAGGAAAAAACGAAGACGTGAAGGAGGTTAAACAGTGTATCATTATACTGCGATCCAATGGCTATTTTTCTTTTATTTTTATTGCTTTTTCGGCTGGTGTTTTGAATCCACCTATGTATCCCTGAAAAGCAGGAAGCTGGTCAACCGTGGTTTCTGCCGCGGACCGTTTCTGCCGCTGTATGGAAGTGGAGCCATCATGATGCTGGTGGTGTCCATGCCGTTTCAGGACAATCTGGTGTTAGTCTATATTGCCGGATGTATCGGGGCTACGGTGCTGGAGTATGTCACAGGCGTGACTATGGAGGCGTTATTTAAAGTCAGATATTGGGACTATTCCAAGAATAAATTCAATTTCCAGGGACATATCTGCCTGGGGGCCTCGCTGGCATGGGGTGGTCTGACGATCCTGATGACGGAGTTTATCCATAAGCCCATTGAACATCTGGTATTGTCCATTCCGGACAGCATCCTCACTCCTGTGACACTGGTGCTGACGGCGCTGATCGGTGCGGATTTCGCATTATCCTTCAAGGCAGCCCTGGATCTGCGGGATGTACTGGAGAAGATGGAGAAGGCAAAAGAAGATATGCTGCGGATCCAGAAACGGCTGGATGTCATTATTGCTGTGACCAGTGAAGATCTGGAGAACCGCAGGGAAGGCTTCAGTGATAGCCTGGCACAGAAGAAGGAAGACTTTACTGCAAGTATTACCACCAGAGTGGAGGACCTGAAGTCCAACATTGAGGGCAAGCTGGAGAGCTTCCGCACTTCCGCACAGAAATCTCCCAATCAGTATTTGGAGAGCGTGAAGAACGAGGTAGCCGAGTTGCGGCAGAAGTACACCAGAAGCGTGGTAGACAGAGAGAATGTCAGCAGCTTAAGAGATTTCTTCCAGCGTGACATGATCCGTTCCAATCCGACCATGAGTTCCGAGAAGTTCAAGGAAGCTCTGGAAGAACTGAAAGAGCACTCCAATAAGAAAAATGAATAAAAAGCAGAAAAAGCATGTCTGTGATGCCCGTTTTTAGGGGGCGGAAGGGCATGCTTTTTTTGCACATGGAAAATGAGAAAAAAAGGAAAAATAGGAAGAAATAGTATTGACAATATAGCGGGTGGGGGTAAACTAAATAACGGTAAAAATAAAATCCATAACATTATACTTAGGAGGAATGAGATAATGAAAAAGAAATTAATCATTGCCGCAGCCATTGCATTTGCAGTATTTGCAGTTCCTTACGGCAGCAGTGCACTGTCTACCGTATCTGTAGCAAGTGAGAATAATACGGTGGTTACACCGACCCCTGCACCGAGCACCAAACCGGTAGAAGAGGTAAAGAATGCGGTAGATGCTATTGATGCATCCAAGATTACTGATGCGGCATCTGCAGATAATGCGGCAGTTGCTTTGATAAAGATCGGTTCTCAGGATCTGAAGGAAGCAATGAATGCAGGACAGGATACTGTTAATGATGTTGCAGCCATCGAAGCAGCATACAAAAAGGCAAAGGGAATTAAGGATACTACTCTTGCTAACTCCGGCGCTGTAAAGGCTGTAGGCATTGTTGGTGCAGCATTTGTTGCTCCTGACACAACACTGAGTGTAGAAGCACCGGCGGCTACACCTGAGATTACTTCTTCTACATACGCAGTAACTTCTACTCCCGTATATGTAGAAATCAGCCTGAAGGCTGGTACTTATTCAGTTGAATCTCTGCCTATTCCCGTAGCAGTTACCATTGAGACTCCTGCAGGTGTAGATGGTAATAAGGCAGTGATTTTCCACTTTGTAAATGGTGGACTGGAAGAAATCAAGCCTATTTACAATGCTTCCGCAAACACTTTGACCTTTACTGTAAATCACTTCTCCACTTTTGCTATTGCAGAAGCTAATAATACCGCAACAGCAGAAGGTACTGACAACGCATTTGGAAGATATCGTGACAATGTGGCAAGCGAGATCGCTAATGCCAAGGACGGTGCTACCGTTAAGATCAGCAGAGACAAGAACATCAATGCTCTGCCCAACGATATCATGCAGGCTCTGTACAAGAAGCAGACTGTAGCTCTGGAGCTGGAGTACACCTTCGAAGGCAACGAGTATACGGTAACCATCCCTGCCGGTAAGGCAGAAGACAATGCTATCGAATGGTATGGTCCTCTGTACCTGCAGATGCGTTACGGCAAATAAGTAACCGTAAGGAAATGAAATAACCGGGAAATATAAGGCACTCTTCAGTCAATGAGGGGTGCCTTGTTTTTCAGTCTGAAGGATAATGTAAGCTATGAAGAAACAGGAACAAAATACAAAAGAGACCGTGAGTATGCTGGTTTATGGGTATCTGGTGATTCTTTTTGCCGGTTTACCGCTGTATATGCAGAACAAGCTGGTGATGATAGGAAATGCAAAATATTTGTTTTTCCGGAATACTACGCTGGTGCTGGGGGCTTTTGTGGTGCTGGCTGTACTGTGGCAGAGGATCCGGGGAGAACAGACAACGAAACGGACGTGGAAGAAAACGGATGTGTTTATGCTGTTGTATCTGGTGTCTGCAATCTTTTCTTATGGAATCAGTCCCTGCAGGGAGGATGTCCTTTTAGGGTATCCCGGCTGGTATATGGGGCTGGTGACCCAGGGATTGCTGGTGGGGATCTATTTTGCGGTATCCCGGTATTATGACGGCAGCAGAAGTATCTGGTGGATCGCCGGGATCACAGCGGGAATCGTGACACTGATCGGACTGTTGAACCGTCTGGACATCGATGTGCTGGGAACTTTCCGCGGAATGGAAAACGGAGAATGGAACCGGACCCAGCTGTTGTCCACCATCGGTAACAACAACTGGTATGCAGGCTATATCAGTGTGACGGCAGGTATCTCTCTGGCAGCAGCTTTTATGGGAAAACAACAGGTCAGAGCACTGGGACTGCTCGGGAGCTTTTTGTTTTTTGCATCGGCTATTACTTCCAACAGTACTACAGCTATACTGGCAGCCTGCGGATTAAGCCTGCTGTTACTGTTGCTTTCTCTGCGGAAGAGAGGCCGGCTGCTGCGGGCGTTGGAGATCCTGATGCTTTTACCGCTTTCGGTATTTATGGTCAGGATGTTTTTGCTGTTACATCTGACCGGCCTGGTGCTGGCAGGGGATGCCGAAAAAAGACTTTTTTTTACCCCGGCCTGGTATGTGGTGTTTGTTGTGGAAGTGGCGGTATATCTGATTTTGCAGCTGCGGGAGAGACAGGAGAGAAGTGACCGGCTGGAGAGCGGCCGGGTTTTTCGGACCGTTGTGGGGCTTGCGGTTGCGGTGACGCTGGCGGCACTGCTTCTTGGCTGTCTGCTGGTGGCGGGATATCTGCCCGGCAGTGATAAAGTGTCGGAAGTTGCCAACGGCCGACTGGCACTGTGGAAGGTCACGATTCTTACTTACGGAAAAGAGGGACTCCTGTTTCAGATATTCGGTATGGGCCCTGACAGCTTCTATTATGCGCTCTATCAATGGGGCAGTGATGCCATGGACTGGATCAACCGGGGACTTCTGGACAACAATATCTATTCCAATGCCCACAACGAATGGCTGACCCTCCTGGTACAGCAGGGAATTCTGGGAGTCATTGCCTACGGTGGAATCTTCCTCACTGCATTCCGGAACCTTCGAATCTCCGCAACCAGGGATCCCCGGGCACTTGCAGTTTTCCTCGGCCTCACCGGCTATTTGATCTGCTCACTGTTCACTTTTCAACATGTGTTGTCCACACCCTTTGCCTTTGCTCTTCTGGGAATGGCAGAGGGTGTTTTATGTAAAGTCATCTTAATAAAGTTTTAAAGGTTTTTCCTGTTTTTTATTAATCTGTTATCTGCTACAATAAATTCATCAGCGGGACATCTGTGGACAAAGCAGATGTTCTGGCAGCGTAAGGGAAAGCTCCTTGCGCAGGAAGTGTCCGGGCTGCAGCCACCGGCACAGAAATGAGGGAGAGTATGTACAATATATTGATCTGTGATGATGAGAAGGATATCGTAAACGCGTTAAAGATATACTTAAATGACACCAATTATCATTTTCTGGAGGCTTTTGACGGCGAGGAAGCCGTACATATGGTAGAGACGAATGAGGTGCATCTGGTACTGATGGATATTATGATGCCGAAGCTGGACGGCATACAGGCGATGATCAGGATCCGGGAGAAGAGTAATGTCCCGGTGATCCTGCTGACAGCCAAGGGTGAGGATTCCGACAAGGTACTGGGACTTACGGTAGGAGCGGATGACTATATCACGAAGCCGTTTAATCCCATCGAAGTATCCGCCAGAGTCAAATCCCAACTGCGTCGCTATATGCAGCTGGGTGGAGGTACTGTCCGGCCGGATGTGATAAGAGTCGGTGGTATCGAACTGGATGACAAGGAGAAAAGCGTGATGCTGGACGGCGAGCCGGTGGCGCTGACGCCCACGGAGTACGAGATCTTAAAGCTTCTGATCCAGAATCCGGGACAGGTATTTTCCCCGAAGGAGATCTATACCAGAATCTGGAACGACCTGCCTCTGGGCAGCGAGAATACCGTGGCGGTACATATCCGGCATTTACGGGAAAAGTTGGAAATCAATCCGGCAGAACCCAGATACTTAAAAGTAGTCTGGGGACAGGGATACAAATGTGAGAAGCAGGGATAAGAGCAGGCAGGAGAGCGGAGCAGCTTGGGGAAATAAGGAGACAGGAATATGGATAACATGGAAGAAAACAGCAGGAGCACAGAACAGGACAGAGTGGCAAATCCGGTGGAAGAAACAGTGAGTACGACGGTAGAACCAGCATTGTCAGAGAATAAAAGGGAACGGAAAAAAAGAGAAAAAGCCGAGAAAAAAAAGAATGCACCGGCACAGGGAAACAGCCTGTTGGGCAGCACACTGGCAAAGATCATGGCATTTGTCCTGATGATCGCTGCCGCAATTGCGGGGGTGCTTGGACTCTATGGTACCTGCATGCTTGCAGACAGTGGAGCGTATTCCTCCGGCAAAATGATGTTTATCCATGATCAGCTGTTGTACCGGCAGGTCAATCAGGATCTGTATCGGATACGCGACTGGTATGAGAATGAGAGCTTGCAGACCATGGAAGCTTATTGCAGGCAGCGGAACATCTGGGTAAAGGTGGAGAGCTACGATCTGGATACGGATGAATTTCTGGGAGAATGGAAGAACGAGGATTATGTAGACAAGACAAATGATCTGACTTACCGGCTGGAGTCTCAGGTGCAGCATAGGAATGATAACACCTATATCAACACAGAAACTTCCTCTGTCTCTGATAGTTATGAAAGTTATGGAAGCTCTGATATCATGGAGCTTGAACCATCTGTCAATACCGGGTCTGATGTGGAAAGCATAACGGCAGCGGAGCAGGAAGCCCTTTCCTCCGGCAATCTGGAGAAATATCTGGATCTGGGGGACAGCGCATCCTTAGGTGGAGAGATTTATGTGCCGGTTGAACGGGCGGAACAATATGCAAAATGGATGATCGAGGATGCCTTAAGTGAGACAGAACGGCTGCAGGAAGAGGCTGCAGAGGAAGCATTAGCAGAGCGTAACAAGCGTATTGTGGTTACCCTGACAGCGAATCCCAGCCTGCCGAAGGAAGATGAATATGCCCTGATCTATCATCAGGCAGAGCAGCTTTATGATAACCGAAATGTGATCCCCGTGGTATGCTGTGCGGGAACGGTACTGGCATTCTTATGCTTTATTTTCCTGTTGTGCAGTGCCGGACATAAGAATGGCAGGGAGGGTATTACTCCCAGTGCGATCCATGAGATCCACCTGGATGTGTATACAGTGGTCGTTGCCGTTGGAGCTTTTACCGGTCTGTACCTGGCTTTTGGATGGATCGGTATGAACCCAAGTATGATCAATCTGATCGTGCTGATGGTACTGTTTGCGGCAGAGGTGATATGGTGCACCCTGTACTTCATGGAGCTGGCCATCCGCCTGAAAATGGGAAAATGGTGGCAGAATACGATCCTGTATAGAGTGTTCCGGTTCTTCGGAAGATTCTGCAAGAGAGTTTTCCGCGGTATTGTGAAATTGATCCGTGGGATTCCTATGGTATGGAGAACAGCACTTTTGTGCCTTGCAGTCTGCGTGGTAGAGTTTTTCGGTTTAATGCTGTTTTATAATAATACAGATGTATTACTCTTTTTCTGGGCCATAGAGAAATTTATTCTGTGCGGTGCGATTACTTTTGTCGCATTGATGTGCAAAGAACTGCAGGAGGGCAGTGAAGCATTAGCGGACGGAGACCTGAATCATAAGCTGGATACCTCCCATATGGTATTGTCCTTCAAGGAGCACGGAGAGAACCTGAACCGCATCGGCGAGGGGATTTCCGCAGCCGTGGAACAGAGGATGAAAAGCGAACATTTAAAGACGGAGCTCATTACCAATGTCTCCCATGACATTAAGACACCACTGACTTCCATTATCAATTATGCGGATCTCATCGGAAAAGAAGTGGAAGAGAACGACGCAGTCACAGGGAACAGCCTGACGGATCCGGATTCTGAAAAGAAACAGCGGATCTCGGAGTATGCGGAAGTGTTGTTACGCCAGTCCAAGAAGTTGAAAAAACTGTTGGACGATCTGCTGGAGGCTTCCAAAGCCACCACAGGCAATCTGGAAGTACACCCGGAAGTCTGCGATGTATCGGTACTGTTGTCACAGGCGGCGGGGGAATACGAGCAGCGATTCTCTGACAAGAAGCTGGAAACTATCGTAAAACAGCCGGAGGAGACCGTAAAGGTCATGGCGGACGGCAGGCATCTGTGGAGAGTGTTTGACAATCTGCTGAATAATATTTACAAATATGCCCAGGCAGGCAGCCGCGTCTACCTGAACGTGGAGCATGACGGTCAGGATGTGAGAATCATTTTCCGGAATATGTCAGCCTTCCCGCTGGAGATGTCACCGGAGGAACTGGAAGAGCGGTTCACCAGAGGAGACAAATCCCGCCACATGGAGGGCAACGGTCTGGGATTATCCATAGCCAAGAGCCTGACGGAACTGCAGAATGGTGATATGCAGATTGTCACGGACGGCGACTTGTTCAAGGTGGTGATCACTCTGCCGGAGACAGAGTAACAGTTGTTCGTTGGATTCGTTGGGTTTACGAATGTAAGTATGTGACAGTACGGATAAGATTTGTAAATTTTCTAAAAATAGTATTGACAAAATAGAAAATAGAGATTATTCTAAGACACATAAACAACATTCATAAGTTTACCAAACCTGTGAGGAAGAGTAGTAAGCCTTAGGGAATTTTACAGAGAGCCGTGGATGGTGGGATCACGGTAAAGGAACTTTCGCCGAATGGACTTCCGAGGCTGGCCCGAGAACAGATCAGTTTTAGGCGTCAGCGGGATTCGGACCCGTTATCAAGCCGATGGATATGATAGTATCCAGAGAGAGTGGACACAATTCGCAGGAATTGTCAAATTGAGTGGCACCACGATGATGAGCAAGAGCTTATTACCGTCTCAAGTGTATAGCAATATACATTTGAGGCGGTTTTTTGTTATGAAAGTCTTTCAATCCACATGACGCTTGTATGCAAATACGAATGTGGGTACAGATGCGAAAGCATCTGGCTTTCATGACAGTGAAAGGTTCAGTAATCTTATGAGCAAACTATTTTATGGTATGCGCTGCATATCATGGTACGCAGGACGTACAGAAAGCGAGGAATAAGATTATGAAGAAGAGAATTTTGGCAGCAGTATTAACCGCAGTTATGGCAATGGGTGCCCTCACCGGATGTGGCAGCACCGCAGGCAAGGACAATTACACCATTGGTATCATGCAGTACGCCGTACATGGTTCCCTGGACAACTGTCGTGAAGGATTTATTCAGGGGCTGGCAGAGGAAGGTATTGTAGAGGGTGAGAACCTGACGATCGAATATGTCAATGCACAGGCAGACAACGGAACTTCCGCCATGACCGCCAGCAACTTCGTAAGTAAGAAAGTAGATATGATCTGTGCTATCGCAACTCCTTGCGCTATGGCAGCATACAATGCTACAATGAATACAGATATTCCCGTGATCTACACTGCAGTATCTGATCCTGTGGAAGCAGGTCTGGCCAATGAGGATGGTACTCCCGTAGGCAACATCACCGGTACTTCCGATGCACTGGCAGTAGATGCACAGTTGAAAATGATCCGTGAGGTACTTCCTGAAGCGAAGACCATCGGTATCATCTACACCACCAGCGAAGCAAACTCCATCAGTACCATCGCAGAGTACAAGGCTCTGGCAGGCAACTACGGATTCGAGATCGTGGACAGCGGTGTTACCGCAATGTCTGAGGTAGCTCTGGCAGCAGCGGATATCGCATCCAAGGTAGACTGCATTACCAACCTGACCGACAACACCGTAGTAAGCGCACTGCAGACGGTATTGGATGAGGCTGGCAAGGCAGGCATCCCCGTATTTGGTTCCGAAGTAGAGCAGGTTAAGGCTGGCTGCGTGGCATCCATGGGTCTGGAATACATCGAACTCGGCAAGCAGACCGGTAAGATGGCAGCAAGAGTCCTGAAGGGAGAGGCAGAAGCTTCCGAACTGAATTTCGAAGTAATCTCCGAGCCCAGCCTGTATGTGAACTTTGCAGCAGCAGAGAAGATCAACCTGGAACTTCCCGAGAATTACAAGACCGATGCTTACCAGTCCTTTGATGAGATCGTAGTACAGTAATCAGGAAATAGCTGCCGACAGGCAGAAAATAATAGAGTAATCCGGATATACAGGATTTTAAGAATGGAGAAAAATATGGCGTTATTATTAAGCGTACTGGAACAAGGAATGATCTACGGCATCCTGGCACTGGGTGTCTACATTACCTATAAAATACTGGATTTCCCGGATCTTACGGTCGATGGCAGCTTCCCCTTTGGGGCTGCCATCACTGTGCGTCTGATCAACGGTTTCGGCGTCCCGGCAATCCTCACCCTTCCCATTGCATTCTTAGGCGGAGCACTGGTGGGAATCTGTACCGGATTGATCCATGTGAAGTTGAAAGTAAGAGACCTGCTTTCCGGTATCATTATGATGACCGGTCTGTATACCATCAATCTGTGGGTGGCAGGCTCCGGCTATGTAGCTATTTTTGATAAGGAAAATATTTTCAACAACAGCTTTGTGAACAGCATTACCCCCTCTTTTTTGTCGAATTTCAAAAATGTGATCATTATTTTCCTGATCACCATGGTGGCAAAATATCTTTTAGACTGGTATATGAGTACCAAGTCCGGATTCCTGTTGCGTGCCGTAGGTGACAATGATACTATCGTTACCAGCCTCGGTGTGGATAAAGGACTGGTGAAGATTGTGGGACTGTCCATTGCCAATGGTCTGGTATCCTTAAGCGGTTGTATCTATGCACAGCAGCAGAGAAGTTTTGAGATTTCCATCGGAACCGGTGCGGTAGTCATCGGTCTGGCCAGCGTTATCATCGGCACCAGCCTGTTCAAGAAGGTAACATTTTTCCGTGTGACCAGCAGTGTTGTGGTGGGATCCATTCTGTATAAGGCATGTGTGGCAGTAGCCATGTTCGCAGGTATCAGCCCTAATGCCATCAAGCTGATCACAGCAGTCCTGTTCCTGATCATTCTGGTGGTCAGCATGGACAGAAAGAAGGTGAAAGCATGCTAGAACTTATCAATATCAACAAGAATTACAATCCCGGTTCGGTCAACGAGCTGTGCCTGTTCAAGGATTTCAACCTTACGGTAAAGGACGGAGAATTCGTATCCGTTGTAGGAAGCAACGGTTCCGGTAAGACTTCCATGCTGAACATCATCTGTGGAAGCATTGCGGTGGACAGCGGCAAGATCCTGATCCACGGAGAAGATATTACGAGACAGAAGGATTATATTCGTCAGCGTCGGATCGGCAGAGTCTATCAGGATCCTTCCAAGGGAACCTGCCCCGGCATGACGATTTTAGAGAACATGTCCATTGCGGAGAATAAGGGCAAGCCTTATAACCTGGGACGTGGTGTGAATAAAGCAAAGCTGGAAGAGTATCGCGAGATGTTACGCCCCTTAAATCTGGGACTGGAAGATAAGATGGGTGTGCAGGTCGGCTCCCTCTCCGGAGGACAGAGACAGGCACTGGCGCTGCTCATGGCTACTATGACACCGATTGATTTCCTCATTCTGGATGAGCATACCGCTGCGCTGGATCCCAAGACTGCGGAGATCATCATGGAGCTCACCGATCAGGTCGTAAAGGAGAAGAAAGTGACCACTATTATGGTCACCCACAATCTGCGCTATGCCGTGGAATACGGTAACCGCCTGATCATGATGCACGAAGGAAAAGCCATCCTCGACAAAGCCGGAGAAGAGAAGAAGACCATCAACACCGAGGAGATCATGGCGATCTTCAACCGCATCAGCGTAGAGTGCGGTAACTAAATGGAAAGTTAGTTAAATACATTGGCAAAATCCACGAACTCCCGGAGCATGCGATACACATGTCTCGAT